>Ga0209060_10000196_pt1 | contig 144104 bp, 130 predicted proteins | sample Coa_R1_8_FD_187155 | JGI IMG/M metagenome (GOLD analysis project Ga0209060, IMG submission 187155) | Surface soil microbial communities from Centralia Pennsylvania, which are recovering from an underground coalmine fire - Coalmine... | ecosystem: Environmental > Terrestrial > Soil >... | reverse complement strand
GCTCCGGGCGAACGAATCGCTGCGCGTCCGCGTGGAGCACGATCTGGCCGCCATCCGAGCCACCCCCGCCCTGGTCCGTTCCTTCTTTCGTGCCCCGAGCGTAGCCTATACTACGGACTGATTAGTACGGCGTACGCGCGCGTGCTCTGCACCACGCCCGAGTTCCGCGCGTCGGACCTGTGGTGCCTTCGACGCGGCGAAGAGACCGGCGAGAACGGATACCCATCCCATCTCGTCGACGCGCTCCTCCAGGAAAAGATGCCGCTGCCTTGTGGAGCCAGGTGGGTCGAGTATGCGGTCCCGGCTGCGGTTCTCGCTCACGAGATCCGGCGGCGTGTGTCAGGGTGGCTCGCTCCGCGAGACGCTGACGTTGCCGAGATTCGCTTCCGCTTGAATCGCCGCACCCCTATTCCGCTTCGGTACGTGGTTGCGGTCGCCCGCGCATTTCGCGAAGCGGCCGTCGAGGCGCATCGACGAAGCTCAAATGGCAAGACGTCGTCGATGCTCAGTGGGCGCGAAGTCGATGATTCCGTGGCACGAGGTCATCAGCACGCGTACTACCTGCCCCGCCTGCACCCAGGAGGTGTGACCATCGAAGAGCTCGTGGTCCGCGTGCCTGGCGGACGCCTCACCCGTCTCGAGCTCGACGCGTTGCTCGGCGTCGGGCGCGTGCGCGCAGATGGGCCCGGCTACCCGATCACCGTGGTGCCTGAGACCGTCGTGGCGGCGGCTGCGCCCGTGACGCCAGCGCGTCGATGGCGCAGCATCACCCCGTTCCTCCCGCCACTCCGCCATCGCCGGGAAAGGGATGAGACGTGCGTGGAGCAGCAAGCTATCGCGTGCGTCGAGGAGGTCTGCGGTCGGCGGCCGGCACGCGTCGAGAGCCTCTTCGGTCCTGGCGGCCTCGGCCGCGTCTCCACCGTGCTAGCGCATAACTACGGAGCCGCCGGGCGTCGCTGGACGCTCACGAGGCGGCTGGGGTTCTGGTTTGATCTGACGTTCGATGAACCCGTGGTCATCGACAGATCCATCGGTGCCGATGCGCACTTCGGCGCCGGGCAGTTCGTACAAAGACCTGACGACAAGTCAGCAGCATGATCAACACGCATAGGGTGAACGCGGTCGCCGATCCGTTTACTCAGCCCAGGGGGGCTTGGGTGTTTCTCTGTTTCAGTAATTCTCAACGCGCTCCACGACCGCTATGAATTGTTTTCCCGAGCGCATCGGCCCCGACGGTTTCACCCCACCACCACCGGTGACCGCCTACGACGTGGTCACGTACCGGCGTACGACCGACCCACCGCCACGCCCGATCGCCGCGTTCGCGCTGCTGCGGCCGGATGCGGACGGTTTCCGCGCGTTCGATCCCGCCCGTCGGGGGCTCACGGTGGCGGGGATGCTCCGCCATGCGGCGCGGCGTGCCGCGGATACAGCGGGATGGCCCGACGCGAGGATACGTGGGTTCGTGCTTGGTCACGGGGACGCGGACGCCCCGGGCCGGCACGTCCCGGTCGGCGCCGCACGCTTCGCCTACCTCCCGCTCGCGAGCGTCGAGTCGAGGGGCCCCGGACGGTCGCTCGTCACCGGTAGCATTCGCCGCGCGCTGCTGACGGTCTTCGCCGACGGGACTCCGCCGGAGATCGCGTGGGCGCGACGCGCGCTCTCGGGCCAAGAGCTGATCGAAGAAGGCCGCGACCGCGCGGTCGCGCTGCTGTCAGCGATTCCCGAGACCGACGCCGTCGTGGGCCGATACACGCGCCCCGCGTCGGAATGGGCGACGGTGACGCCCGTCGTCCTCCCGGGCTACGACGACCCCGCCCACTACCGGCGGCGACTGCGCAGCGGCGCGGATGGGTCGCCGTCCCGGCAGCAGCGTGAGCTTCTCGCCCGTCTGGACGCGCGCATCGACGGCCTCCTCAGGAAGGCGATCCGCCAGGCCGGGTTCTCGCCGACCCTTGCGGAACACGCGCTCCTCGAGTGGCGAAGCGTCGGGTTCTGGCCGGGAACGGAGCGGGCCGATCGCTACGGGGTGCCCGACCACCTGCGGCGATTTCCCCGCTATCACGTGCGCGTCGGGTGGCGTGACGCCGCCGGCCAGCCGCTCGAAGTGCCTGGGCCGATCTGCTTCGGCGGCGGCCGCTTCCACGGCGTCGGCCTCTTCGCCGCGTGCCACGCGGCGTGACGGCCGGGGGGTAGCGGGGCCAGGAGCGTGTACGCCGCCCCCGCCCCTGAAGCCGTCAATTCCGCCCGCCCCGCACAGCGCGACGACGGGGAGCCCTTCGCACGGCGGACCGGGGGACGCGCAGCCCTCGAGGGACTCGATGAGCGCCCTGAGGCCGGCCACCGAGTACGTATAGTATGGTCATATACGGCAGCACACCCGGCGCCGGGGCCGTCGTGGCAGGCTTCGCCCGGCTTCTCACCTCGATGGCGAGTCGCTATCGTGCTTCACGAATGCGCTAATTACGGAGCCACCATGCGCAACACCTACCTCGTCTGCTACGACATCTGCGAGGACAAGCGCCTCCGGACCGTCCACAAGACCATGCGCGACTTCGGCGACCACCTCCAGTACTCGATCTTCGAGTGCCAGTTCACCCCGATCGATCTCGCGCGCTGCCGCCATGCGCTGAGCGAGATCATCGATCACCGGGAAGACCAGGTGCTTTTCGTCGACCTCGGGCCGGTCGAGGGCCGGGGCGAGCGCGTCATCACGGCGCTCGGCAAGCCGTACGCGCCCCTCGACAGCCCGTGCATCATCGTGGACGGCCGCTCGGAGCCATCGCGATGACCGCTCACGATCGCAAACGCGCAGCCCCTGGCGAACCGCAGCATGCGGGACCGCTCCGCGCCTCTCCGCCTTGGCGCATCGAGCCGCCCGACTACCTCCCCGCACGCATGCTGAACGAGTTCGTGTACTGCCCGCGCCTCTTTTTCTACGAATGGGTCGAGGGGCTGTTCGCGCACAACGCCGACACGGTCGAGGGCTCGCTCCGCCACGAGAAGCTCGAGCGGAAGGCCGATGCGCTCCCCGCGCCCGACGAGGCCGGGGGCGAACGCATCCATTCGCGTTCGGTCTCGCTCGCCAGCGACCGCCATCGGCTGATTGCGACGATCGATCTCGTGGAGGGCGAGGGCGACGCGGTCGTGCCCGTCGACTACAAGCGCGGCCGGCCGCAGGACGGCGAAGACGGGCCGGAGGCGTGGCCGGCGGACAAAGCCCAGGTGTGCGCCCAGGCGCTGATCCTGCGCGACAACGGCTATACGTGCGACGAGGCCGTCCTCTACTACGACGCGACCAAGCAGCGCGTCCGCGTCGTCGTCGACGATGCGCTCGTCGACGAAACGCTGCGTGCGCTGGCGGATGCGCGACGGCTCGCGGCCGGGGGCCGGATTCCCCCACCCCTCACCGACAGCCCGAAGTGCCCCCGCTGCTCGCTCGTCACGATCTGTCTTCCCGACGAGACCGCGACCTCGGCGGCGGCGATGGAGTCGGACGACGCAGATCAGCTCGCACTCTTCCCTTCGAGCGACCGCCCGGCGGCCCGCGACGAGAGGCCGGGCGTCCACGGCGTGCGCCGTCTCGTGCCTGCGCGCGACGACCTCCGGCCTCTCTACGTGACCGGACACGGGCTGTCGGTCGGGAAGTCGAGCGAGGTGCTGCGGATCAAGGATCGCCACGGCGCCGTCCAGGAGGTGCGGATCAACGAGATCTCGCACGTGAACCTCTTCGGCAACGTGCAGCTCACGGCCTCAGCGCTCCAGGGATTGTGCGCGGCAGAACGGCCCATCGCGCACTTTTCGTTCGGCGGCTGGTTCTATGGGCTCACGCAGGGTCTCGGGCTCAAGAACGTGTTCCTTCGGCGCGATCAGTTCCGGCGCGCGGAGGCTCGCGAGTTCCGTCTCCGCGTCGCGCGACGCATCGTCGCGTCGAAGATTCGCAACCAGCGAACGCTGCTCCAGCGCAATCACGAGGAGCCCCCTCAGCTCGTCCTCCGCCGGCTCAAGCGCCTCGCACAGGACGCCATGCAAGCCGAGGATCTGGATGCGTTGCTGGGTATCGAGGGCGCCGCCGCGCGGTTCTACTTCGAGCACTTCAACGGCATGATCAAGGTGGACGACGAGCAGCGGCCGCAGCTCGACTTCCTGCACCGGAACCGCCGGCCGGCGCGCGACCCGGTGAACGCCCTCCTCTCCTTCGCATACAGCCTGCTCACGAAAGACCTGACGATCGTCTGCCACACCATCGGCTTCGATCCCTTTATCGGGTTCTATCACCAGCCCCGGTTCGGCCGGCCGGCCCTGGCCCTCGATCTGATGGAAGAGTTCCGGCCCCTGGTGGCAGACTCGGCCGTGCTCAGCGCGCTAAACACCAGAATGGTGACGGCGCAAGACTTCGTCCGCGTCGGCCCCGCCGTGGCCCTGACCCCCGCGGGACGGCGGGGGTTCATTCGCGCCTACGAGCAGCGCATCGACACGTTGGTAACGCATCCGCTGTTCGGCTACCGCGTGAACTACCGCCGCGTTCTGGAGATCCAGACGCGCCTGCTGGCCCGCGTCGTAACCGGGGAGCTCAGCGGCTATGCGGGGTTCGAGACCCGATGAGTGCGAGCGCCGAGGCGACCGCAAAGATACGGGAGCCGCTCGCGGGCACAAACCCCTCGAAAAACAACGGCCTTTGTGCTCTACAGTGAATCGCCACGGGCCGGACGGCCGGCCACGGCCGAGGTGCTCGAAGAGACCCTCGGCGATCTTTGAAAATCGAAGGTCTGCATCCCAACCATTTCCGCGACCGATCGGTCGCGGCCCCATTGAAGCCACTCGGGGTCGTCGTCGCTGCCGAGCCAGAAGCGCATTTCCGCGACCGATCGGTCGCGGCCCCATTGAAGCTCGACGGCACTCGATATCGAGGACGTCATCAACGACATTTCCGCGACCGATCGGTCGCGGCCCCATTGAAGCGCCTACAGTGCGGACACCCGCGCCGTCGTCTCGGCGTGATTTCCGCGACCGATCGGTCGCGGCCCCATTGAAGCTACGGCCGTGTCCGCCGCCGTGGAGGCGGCCCCCTCGAGATTTCCGCGACCGATCGGTCGCGGCCCCATTGAAGCGTCAGCTACGCCTGGTGGGAGTGGAATCACTGTGACAAATTTCCGCGACCGATCGGTCGCGGCCCCATTGAAGCCTTGCTGATACCGCGCTTCCGCTGCGTCGTCCGCTTATTTCCGCGACCGATCGGTCGCGGCCCCATTGAAGCGCGCAATTACACCTCGGTGTTTCAAAGCCGGCTGGAGCCATTTCCGCGACCGATCGGTCGCGGCCCCATTGAAGCGACACTGGTTGTCCGCCGTGCACGCGCAGTAGCCGCATTTCCGCGACCGATCGGTCGCGGCCCCATTGAAGCGGACGGAGATTCGCCGGATGGTCCAGCGGGGGAAGCGGATTTCCGCGACCGATCGGTCGCGGCCCCATTGAAGCGGATTTGCCGCCTCCCGCCAGGACGACGTGGCCGAATTTCCGCGACCGATCGGTCGCGGCCCCATTGAAGCCGCAACCCCAAGACCGGGCAGCCGTGGGCGCCGCGGACATTTCCGCGACCGATCGGTCGCGGCCCCATTGAAGCGCTGCTGCACCTGCGCCGGCACCGTGAACGCTTCCACATTTCCGCGACCGATCGGTCGCGGCCCCATTGAAGCGGCTTGTAGCCCGTGGTCTGCCGGATCGCCTCCGCCGAATTTCCGCGACCGATCGGTCGCGGCCCCATTGAAGCGGATCCTTGGATCGGCGCCGCCCACTGCGGCTGATGGATTTCCGCGACCGATCGGTCGCGGCCCCATTGAAGCACGACGGGAATGTCGGCACCGAGGAGCGCGACGCCCGCATTTCCGCGACCGATCGGTCGCGGCCCCATTGAAGCCGAGGTAGCGCAGCGCTGCCGCGCCGTCATGGCCATGAAATTTCCGCGACCGATCGGTCGCGGCCCCATTGAAGCGATACCCCCGGCGGCGTGGCCAAGAACCACAGCCTGATTTCCGCGACCGATCGGTCGCGGCCCCATTGAAGCGATGCTCACGTCCGGGCGCCCGATATTGATGGCTTGGATTTCCGCGACCGATCGGTCGCGGCCCCATTGAAGCCTGATTTATACGAAGGAGAGCAAGTGATGCCTCGTGAATCTCCGCGACCGATCGGTCGCGGCCCCATTGAAGCCACGCCGACTGTGGTGCATGACGCAGGTCGGTCACGCACGACCAGCTGTCAGCGACGCCGCCGGATGTCCCATCGCACGTTCGCAGCCTGGACGTCCGGGAACCCGAAAGTCCCCGTCCCCATCCCGATGTCGATCGTGGCCGTTCCGGCGTAGTGGTTCGGATCGCTCGGGTCGGGCGAGAGCGGCTGCCCCAGGCCGATCAGCATCTCACCCAGACCATCGTCCCACGTGGGCGAGATCGCCTGGTCGGTGGGCTCGAGGTTGCACTGCTCGAGATGCGTCACACCGGTGGCGCTCACCCTGTTCGGCGCGCCGCTCGCCACCTGGGCGATCGTGATCTGGCTCGGCTTCTCGGGCACCGGCGCGATCTGGAACTGCTGCATTCCGGCTGTCGAGCCCGCGGCCGCGACGGCGCTCAGCTTGACTTCGTAGCCGACGCAGACGGCCGGGATGGAGACGTCCGCCGTCGTGTCGCTGAACGAGCCGTTCCACACGGCGTCGATCGTGTCCGGGCCATCGGGCGACGTCGCGGGCGTCGTGGCGACGAACGTCCACGTGGACTCCTCGCGCAGGTGGTCGTCCGCGGACTCGGTGACGTTCGCGTCCGCGTACGATCCCACCGTGTCCATCGTGAAGACGTAGTCGATGTAGCCGCTCCACCCGGCCGGGCAGGCGGCGCGCGTCTCGACCGTGTAGCTGCCGCTCACCGTCTGCCCGCGGCGGCGATCGTGGTTGGTGAGGATGAGATAGAGCTCCTGCACGTCCTCCCCGTCGTCGTCGCGGCAGAGCTCGAGCACCGTGCCCTCGCCCTTCTTGCGCTTCCATGTGCCGCGCACGCTCGCGAGCGCATCCAGGTCGACGAACGCCGCGTTGGCGAGCGTCCCGACGTCGAAGCGGACATAGCGGACGGGGTCGTCCACGGTGAAGTGCTCGTACTGCCCCGTGAGCGGCTGCAGCGTCGCGGGGCGCGTGAGACGGCGCGCGGAGTCGAGCCGGGTGGCGGGCTCGAGCACGTGGGGCAGCTCGTTCGGCGGGATCGCGGCGTCCTGCGCCTGGTAACGCGGCTCCGACGGCGGCAGCCTCGTCGCGTCGTCGAAGTTGCGGACGGTGAAGTCGCGGAAGTGCTCGGCGAACCCGAACGTCCCGTTCAGGTGGTCGTCGAGCGCCGCGGGGTTACGCGCGCCGGCGCTCGTCTTCCACATGGCGAGGAAGGGCGCACGCGCGCCGCCCTTCTCCTGCTGGAGGAAGAACGGGTACAGGAACGCCTCGTAGGGCCGCTGGTCGTCTACCGAGAGCAGCGAGACGGAATCCGCCGTCCGGAACTCCTGGAAGGCGAGGAAGAGGTTCCGCCGCTGGTCGGGACCGTCGTTCGGGAAGAACGCCCACGCGGCCCATTCGGCCGACGCCTCGCTCAGCCAGGAGGTGGCAACCTGCGCGGAGCCGGTCGGATCGAAGCAGCCGCCCCCTTGCGCCTGGAGGTTCATCGCGTCGGCGACGACGTGGAAGAACTCGTGCGCGAAGACGTAGCGGAAGAGCCACGGGCCGCTCGCCGGCGCGGCGGTGACCGAGCCGGCGTCGACCAGCATGAACGCGCTCGATGTGAGCGCGCCGTTCACCGCGGCATCGCACGGGGACGCCGGGACGACCGCGGCGAGCGGCCGGCGTCCCTGCTCGTCGGTCTCGAGAGGCACGCACGCACCCTGGCGATCCTTGCAGTCCGCGCCGTGCACGACGTAGACGTCGATGCGGCCCTGCGGCGCGGGCCCGGACGCGAAATCGTCGGGCCGCGGCGGGACGGCCTCGGGCGTGATCGCCTGCCACGCCTGCTCGGCGACGTCGGCGACGATCGCCCGGAGCCCGGCGTCGGGATCCTGCCCCAGATCGCCGCCGCCGCAGGACCACACGACGAAGTGGCTCGTCTCCGTCGGCCGCCAGTCGGGCACGGACCCGCCGGGCGCGAACGGGCACTTCACGTCGGCGAGCGACGCTGCCGCGACCCGCGGGCGCACGATCATCTGCGTCCCCGATGGCGCATAGACGCTCTGCGGATCCGTGGGCCGGACGACGAAGGGCTGGAGCGCGTCGCGCGCCGCCTGCGGGAGGGTGCCCCACGCGCGCGAGGTCTCGAGGAAGAGCCCTTGGTCCTCCGCGTGCCGGAGCTGGCCGTCGTACTCGGGCGGGAGCCGGCCGTCGCCGAAGAGCGCGTAGGCGCGGTAGACGAGCGACGTCGAGTAGTCGATGGTGCCGGCGGCGAGGGCGGCCGCGATGAGCGCCTGGGACGTCGCCGGCGGCGCAGGATCGGTCTCGCACGTGCAGGTGGCGGTGCACCGCGTGTGCGCCGCGCACCCGACGAGCCCTTCGCAGGCCTCGCGCGCATCGACGACGCCGTTGCCGCAGAGCGCCGAGCTGCCCGTCGTCCGCGCCGCCTTGAACCGCGCCGGCTTGCGTCGCTTCGCCCTCACCGTGCCCCGGGCGGTCCCGCACGCGGGCGCCGGGATCGTGACCGTGAGCCTCACCTTCGACGCGCTCCCGCACTGGGCGAACCGCGCCTTCACGACCGTCGCTCTCCGCTTCGCCTTGATCCTGCCCGGGCCCGCGCACGGACCGAGCGCGATCGTGGACCCGGGACCGAGCGTGAACGTGCTCGCGTCGCTCCCGAGGCGTGCCGCCAGCCGTGCGGCGTCGGCCGCCGCGACCGTGAAATCCCCGTCCGCGCAGGGCTGCGGCGGCTTGCGCTTCGCCGCGACCGTCACGGCCACACCGCCCGTGGCGACCAGGAGGACGAGACCGGCGCGGAACGGCGTAGGCATTCCTCTCCTCCTCACTCGGGCAAGCGGACCCCGGCCGCCCGGGCCTGGGCGACCACGGGCGCCACGTAGCCCTCGAGGAGCGCCTTGCGGGGATGGCTGGCGCTCAGTTGGCCCATGAAAGGCGGGTGCACCGAATAGCCGAGCAGCTCCTGCAGCCGCTCCGGCATCTGGCGCACCACCTCCACCGGCACGCCGAGGATGAAGTTCTCCTGCTGGCGCGCCCACGGCTCGCAGTACTGATGCGAGAACGCGCAGCGTGGGCGGTGGCTCCGGTTGCGGCCGCCCCGATGAAGGAGCGTGCCGGCAAAGACGACACACCCGCCCGCGGGCATCGTCACCGCCTGCGCCTGTCGCTCGAAGGCGGCTTCCCGCGCCGCCTGCGCTGCGGGCGTCTCGTCCTCGACGCCGTAGGCGCCGGTCAACTGCCGGTCGTCCCACCGATGGCTGCCGGGGATGATCTCCGTGCCGCCGTTCTCGGCGGAGAACGCGTCGACGGCGACGATCGTCGACAGCGACACCATCGGCCGAGGCCGGGGGATGCGGTAGAAGGAGTCGTCGGTGTGAAAAGGCTGCGGCGTCTCGTCCGGGGAGATCTGGATCCCCTGGCTCGCCGTCAGGAGAAAGCCGGGGGCGAGGAAGTGATCGCAGAGCGCCAGGATGCGGGCGTCGAGGGCGATCCGCCAGAACACGCGCCCCCGAGCGACGAGCGTGTAGACCCGCTCGGTGCGCGTCCCCTCGAAGTCGTTTCGCCCCGAGTGCGTGCCGAGGTAGAAGCCGAGGACCCGGCGGACCTCGGCGAGATCGTCCGCCGAGAGGAAATCCCGGATGATCGTGAACCCGTCGGCCTCGATGCGCCGGATGTGCGGGGCCGGGTCGAACGCAGACGCCGCCGGCTCGGGGCTCGCCATGCGCTGCTCCCTGACAGCAACACCGTGCCGATTCAACCGGGGGGACGCCCGGTCACGACCGGAGCACGAGGGCGGCGTGGCGGGGTTCGGTCATGGGCGCTCCGCGATCGCCCAGAGCGCAAGCGCCGGCGTCACGAACGCGCCAAGCACGGCCGCGTAGGTCGCCTTCAGCACGACGAACGACCAGAGCCGCAGCGGCGCCAGGCCGAGCCTGCCGAAGAGCGTCACCGCGAGCGGCCCGACCGTGAGCGCGCAGGCGAGACCCAGCAGGAGTCCGCGCCGGGCCGTTCCGCGCGGCAGCCAACGCAGCACCGGGTGGGTCGCCCGCGTCCAGTCGAGCGCCGGCACGTGCCCGCTGCGCACCGCGGCGCGGGCGAGCCGGGTGACGGCGAGGCACGTGATGAGCGGCAGGAAGAAGCTCGTCCCGATCGTGTCGTTGCCGATGCTCCGGCTGCCCCAGAGCGGGACCTCGGACGTCCCGCGGAACATGGCCCAGGCGATCAGGCCGTTGACCAGAAGATTGACCGCGACCGAGCCGACGCCCTGTTCGAGCAGGAGATACCGCCGCTGGGCAGGCGACGTGGCTCAGCCCCCGCGGCGTTCCAGCCAGGCGAGTATCTCTGCCTCGAAGTCCGTGAAGTCCCGTGCGCTGCGTTGTAGGGCCGCGTAAACCTTCTCGGGGTCGATCCCCAGGTACCCGTGCACGAGGATGTTCCGAAAGCCGCCGAGACCCTGAAGCTGCTTCCCGAGCGCGGCGGAGACGACGTGACGCGCCGCGAGGCTCCTCACGATTCCCTCGTACTCGGTTGCGCTCTCGCCGAACTGACCAGCGAGGATGTGGTTTCCGATGTCGAGCACGGCCTGCGCCGCCAGCTCGAGCCCCCGTTCGGCGAGCCACTGGCGACGATAGTCGCGCAGAAAGTCCTCGCGCGTGACCCCAGCCACCTCGCGCAGGCGGCTGACGACCTCCTCCAGCTTGGCGAGGCGCTCGCGCAGCGCCTCAACCCGCAGCACCACGGCGCTCCTCCAGGCGGGCGCGCAGATATTCCTGCTGGACGCGGCGGACGGGTTGGAAGTCCAGAAAGCGGGACAGACTCACGATTTCGAATTCCGCCTGCTCGCGCGCGTCGCGGGCCAGAAGACACCTACCACTGGTGACGACCTCGAAGCGCAGCGCCGGTGAGGCCTCGTTCAGAATCACGAGATCGAGACGGGGAACGAGCATCCCGAGGCGGCCGCGCAGCTCGCGCTCCGCGTCCCACGCGAGCGGCGCGTCGAGGAGCACCGCCACGTCGACGTCGCTCAGCGGTCCCGTGACACCGCTCGCGGCCGAACCGAAGGCGTAGACGAGCCGCACGCGCGGGTCGGCTTTCAGCAGCTCCACGACTCGATCGTACGCCCCCTCACTCACGGAGGGGCATGATATGGAGGACCCTCGGAGACCACAAGCCGCGCCCCGCTCGCCATCCCGGGCGCAAAGGGGCAGAACACCCCCGTGGCGAGCACCCGAGCCGAGCGGCGCCGGTCGACCCGTGACGCCGGGAGCGCCGCGCCGCGCCGGTGGGCCAGCGCGTCGCTCGCCGGGACGCTCTGGCTGCCGAGCCTCGGGGGCGTGCTGCTCGTGTACCTGCTCCGGCTCGACCACGTCTGCGGCCTCTACGTCGACGACGCCTGGTACGTGCTGCTCGGCAAGGCGTTGGCCACGGGACGGGGGTACTCGCTCATCAACGCGCCCACGCCGGGGATCCTGCCTTTTTATCCCCCGGGCTTTCCCTGGGCGCTGTCGCTCGTGTGGCGGGCCGCGCCGCGCTTCCCCGAGAACGTGTGGGCGCTCAAGGCGATCTCGATCGCCGCGATGCTGGGCGCAGCCGAGCTCACGCGGCGGTGGTGCCTGCGCGACCTCGGGCTCGCCCCTGCGCTCGCCGCCGGGATCGCGCTCGCCACCGCGCTGCATCCCGCCCTGGTCTTCTTCGCGACCTCGACCGTCATGTCGGAGGCGCTCTTCCTCGCCGTCGAGCTCGCGGTCGTCGTCGTGCTCGAGGACGTGGCCCGGGGCCGCGGCGGCGTGCCGGGGGCGCTCGCGGGCGGGCTCCTCGGAGGGTTCGCCTTCCTGGTCCGGTCCGCGGGGCTCGGGCTGCTGGTGGCGGCGGGCCTCTATCTCGGCAAGGCGCGCCGGTGGCGCGCGGGGCTCGCCTTCCTGCTCGGAGCGACCGCGGTCGGCGCGCCCTGGGTCCTCCACGCCCGCGCTCACCTCCCCACGCCGGAGCAGCAGGCCGAGATGAACGATCCCATCGCCATCCCGTACACGACGCACTTCTGGTTCAAGGTCGCCGAGGACCCAAGCGGCGGGACGATCTCGGTCGCCGACCTGCCGGCGCGGATGTGGAGGCAGGCCGAGACGATCGCCACGCGGTCGGCCGGCGCGCTGACGGTGTACCCGCTCTACCAGACCCTCGACCCGGGCGGGTGGGGGCCTCCGGCCCCGGGCGCGACGCTGATCTCGCTCGCATCGTGCGGGCTGATCCTGATCGGCTTCGTGGCGGCGGCGCGGCGGCGGATCGGCCTCGCCGAGATCCTCGTGCCGATCACGCTGCTGATCGTCGTCCTCTGGCCGGGAAAGCCGACCCGCCAGCTCCTCCCGATGATTCCCTTCACGCTCTGCTACGCGGCCCGCGGCGTCCGGACGCTGGCGAAGCCCGTCACCGGGGGCGACGGGTGGGGAACGGCGCTCGCGGCGATCCTCGCCTTGGCGGGCGTGAGCGTCGCCACGCACGTCGTGTATATCCGCCAGCTCCGGGGTCCGGCGGCCGATCGGCCGGTGTTCGTGCAGCTCTTCGACGAGGTCCTCGGTCCGATCCACTGGGCGCGGGATCACGTGCCCGCCGGGCAGCCCGTCGCCGCGCCGTATCCGGCGCTCACCTACCTGTACTCGGGCCACCAGGCGGTCGGCGTCGCCGATCTGGGCGACACGGCAGACCCGACCGCGCGCTGGGCACGGTGGCGGCAGCTCGGCATCCACTACCTCGTGGACACCGCCTATCTCAACGACCCGCCGATCCCACCCGAGGGCCGGTTCACCACGGTCTACCGCTCGCCCGAGCTGCACCTGCGGGTGCTCGACCTGCATCGCATCTACGAGGCGCCGTGAGCCCGCGGATGGACGTCCACTGGCCCTCGCTGCGCTCGACGAGCCGCCGCCAGAGGCCCTCGGGCGCCGCGGAGAAGACGACGTCGGCCGTCGCCGGCACGACGAACCAGTCGCCGCGCGCGATCTCGTCGTCGAGCTGGTCCAGGGTCCAGCCGGCGTAGCCCGCGAACGCGCGCAGGCGCTCGCGGGGCACGTGGCCGTCGAGGGCACGCTCGAACGCGTCGCGGCTGGTGAGGATGCGGACGTCGCCGAACACCGTGTCGGAGTCGGGGGGCGCCTGCTTTGCCCGCACGAGGGCGAGGAGCGACGTCGGGAGCACGGGCCCGCCCCGCCAGATGACGTCGCCGCGGTGCGCCAGCGGCGCGACGTGCGGGAGCACGGCCGCGAGCTTGATCGTCGTCGGCTGGTTGACGATGACCCCCATGACGCCCGAGTCGTCGCGCGCCAGCAGCAGCACGACGCTCTCGCCGAAGCTCGGGTCCCCGAGCTGCCGGGTGGCGACGAGGAGCTTCCCCTTCTCCGGGCGGGGACGCGCGTCGGGCGCGACCGCCCCCGCGGCGAGGATGGCGAGCAGGCAGCACGCGGGCGCCGTCATGACCCGCGGCGACCGTAGTCGGCCCGCGGGGCCGTGACAAGGAGGGGCGTTTACGCGGAGCGGGCATTGCCTCGCGCGGCCCGCTGCAACTACGATGCGGTCGCGGATCGACGCATGCGGATCTTCCTGATCGCCGCGGTCCTCGTCGCTGCCGCCCGGTCGGCCGCGCCGCAGACCGTCGAGCGCGTCGCGATCAAGGGCGCGAACGCCGTGATCACCGTGCCGCAGGACTGGAACGGGAGCCTCTTCCTCTACGCGCACGGCTACACGGCCGACGCGCCCATCCTCGCCCCGATCCCCGCCGACGTCACGCAGGCCGACCCGGTGCTCCTGCCCGGCCTGCTCCCCTTCGTCCCCACGGGCTACGCCACCGCGGTGACCACCTTCCGCTCGATCGGCTGGGACGTCCGCGACGCGCTCAAGGACATCGAGAACCTCCGCCGCTACTTCGTGAAGAAGCACGGCCTGCCGAAGCACACGTACCTCTGGGGGCACTCCGAGGGCGGCATGATCACGGAGGCGGCCATCGAGTACTTTCCGCACACCTACGACGGCGCGGCGCCGATGTGCGGCACGGGCGCCGGCGCGCGCCGGCTCTTCGACGAGGAGTACGACCTGCGCGTGCTCTTCGAGTACGCCTGCCGCGACGTGCCCGACGCGCGCTTCGTGTGCGGGCTGTGCACCGACGGGCGCACGCGCTGCTTCGACGACACCGACTGCCCCGCGGGCGAGACCTGTGCCGCGACCGAGACGCCCCCCGCCCCGGAGGACGGCCTCACGCCGGAATGCACCGACTTCCTCCTCGCGCGTCCCGCGCGCTTCGACAGCGTCTTCGGCGGCGGGCCGTTCGTCGCCCGCGCGATCGCGCCCTGCTTCGGGACGGCGACGCCCACCCCCGAGCAGGCCGCGCGCCGCGACTTCCTGGTCCGCGCGAGCCAGCTCCCCGACGACCAGCTCGACAGCGACCTCTTCTTCGCGAGCGTGGGCCTCGCCGAGGTCCTCCACCGCCGCACCGGCGGCCGGCATCCCTGGGGCAACGTCGGCGTGACCTACGCCTCGCCCCTGCTCAGCGCGGCGGAGCGGGCGGCGCTCGACGCCGGCGTGCATCGCTCGGACTCCGACGCGGCGGCGGTCCGCTACCTCCGTCGCTTCTACGAGCCGCAGGGCCGGACGGAGACCAAGGTGGTCACCGTGCACGCGCTCGACGACGGGCTCGTCATCCCCGAGCACGAGGACAAGTACCGCGAGGCCTTCGCGGCGGCGGGGCGCACCGACCAGCTCGTCCAGTTCTTCACGCCCGCCGGCGAGCACTGCCTCAACGCCTACGCCTTCCGCCCGGCGCTCGAGGAGCTCGTCGCCTGGGTGGAGCAGGGGCGGACGCCCACGGCGGCGTCGATGAACGCGGCGTGTGGCAACTGCCTCGCGGCCGCCGTGCCCGGCCCCTTCGGCCTCAAGGTCGCCGAGCGCCGGCAGCGGGGGGCGCCGGTGCGGACGCTCGTGTGCAGCGGCGAGCCGGGCGACTGCCCGGCGGGGACGGCGTGCGCACTCGAGAGGCATCGCTGCCGATGATCGACCAACTGATCTCCACCGATTCGCACGTCGTTCCCTGAGCAGGAGCACAGCATGGCCCGCCTTCCTTACGTCGATCCGCAGACCGCGCCGGCCGCGGTGCGCGAGCTCCTCGACCGCCTGCCGGCGAAGCTCAACGTCTTCAAGCTGATGGCGCACGCGGAGACCGCCGTGCGCCCGCTGCTCCAGCTCGGCACCGCGATCCTCGCGCAGCAGCAACTCCCGGCGCGGACGCGCGAGCTGGCGATCCTGCGTGTCGCGCGGCTCGCGACCGCCGAGTACGAGTGGGTGCAGCACGTGCCGATCGCACGCGCGGCCGGCGTCGGCGAGGCGCAGGTGGAGGCGCTTCGCCGCGGCGAGATCGGCTCTGCCTGCTTCGACGCGGTCGAGCGGCTCGTGCTGCGGTTCGTCACCGAGGTCGTGCGCGACGGCGGCGCGGGCGGGTCGACGGTCGCCGCGATGCAGCCCCACTTCACGACCCGCGAGATCGTCGAGCTGGTGCTCACCGTCGGCTTCTACACCATGCTGGCGCAGCTCATGGCGACGGCCGCCATCGACCTCGATCCGCCGGCCGAGATCCTCGGCCGCCGCTGACCGGCTACGCCCTCGTCTTGCGCCGCCGCTCGGCGTCGCGCAGCTCGACGCGGCGGATCTTCCCGCTCACGGTCTTCGGCAGGCTCGCGACGAACTCGATCTCGCGCGGATACTTGTACGGCGCGGTGACGCGCTTGACGTGCTCCTGCAGCTCACGCACGAGCGCGGGGCCGGCGGCGTGCCCGGCGGCGAGCACCACGAACGCCTTCACCACCTCGCCGCGCACCGCGTCGGGGCTCGCCACCACCGCCGACTCGACCACCGCGGGATGCTCGAGGAGCGCGCTCTCCACCTCGAAGGGGCCGATGCGATAGCCGGCGGAGATGATCACGTCGTCGGCGCGGCCGAGGAACCAGAGGTAGCCGTCCTCGTCGCGCCGGGCGCGGTCGCCGGTGACGTACCACTCGCCGCGCCGGCAGGCCGCGGTCTCCTCCGGGCTCTTCCAGTACTCGCGAAAGAGCGTCGGCGGCGCGCCGCGCAGCGCCAAGTCGCCCACCTCGCCGGGCGGCAGCTCGCGGCCGTCGGCGTCGATCACGCGCAGCTCGTGTCCCGGGAAGGGCTTCCCCATCGAGCCCGGCCGGATCGGCAGGCCGGGGAGGTTCGCCGCGAGCAACGCGGTCTCGGTCTGCCCGTAGCCGTCGTGGATCAGCAGCCCGAAGGCGTCGTGCCAGGCGTGGATGACCTCGGGGTTGAGCGGCTCGCCCGCGCTCACGCAGTGGCGCAGCCGCGGCAGCCGCCGGCGCCCGAGGTCCTGCTGGACGAGGATGCGGTACTCGGTCGGGGGGGCGCAGAACGTCGACACCTCGTAGCGGGCGAGGAGGTCGAGCTCGCGCTCGGGATCGAAGCGGCCGTGGTACATGAACACCGGCGTGCCGTTCATCCACGGGCCGAAGAGCACGCCGTAGGCGGCCTTCGCCCAGCCCGTGTCCGACGTGGTCCAGTGGAGATCGGTACGGCGGAGGTCGAGCCAGTAGTCGCCGGTCCAGCGGTGAGCGAAGGCGTAGGCGTGGGCGTGGAGCACCGCCTTCGGCTCCCGGGTCGTGCCCGAGGTGTAGTAGCAGAGCGCCGGCTCGTCGGCGCGCGTGCCCGCGGGGACGCCGGTCGAGGACGCGCGCCCGAGGATCGCGTCGAAGTCGTGCCAGCCCGCCGGCGCGCCGCCGACCGCGATGCGGATCGGGACCTCGGGCCCGCCGGCGAGCGCGGCCTCCACCTCCGCCACCTGCTCGACGCCGGTCACGACCGCGCGGGCGCCGCTGTGCCGCACGCGGTACGCCAGGTCCTTCGCCCGCAGCGCCGTCGTGCACGGGATCACGAGCGCGCCGAGCTTGAGCCCCCCGATCATCGCCACCTGCCACGCGGGGACGCGTGGCAGCATCACGAGCAGGGGCTCGCCGCGGCCGAGCCCGAGGCCGGCGAGCGCGTTCATGCACCGGTTCGACGCGAGCTTCAAGTCCCAGAAGGTGTACCGCGCCTCGCGCCCCGCCTCGTCGGCCCAGTAGAGCGCGAGCCGCGAGCGGTCGGTGGCCCACACGTCGATCAGCGCGCCGAAGTTGAACTCCGCGGGCACATCCCAGCGGAAGCCCGCGACCAGGTCCTCCCAGCGCCGCCGCGGCGCGATCACGCGCGCGCCTCCCCTCCCCGGCGCGCGGAGGCGCGGATGTACTTGTGCGAGACCGGCGAGTGGTCGTCGGGGGCGACCAGCGCCTCGATGACGACGAAGCTGCGGAGCTCCGCCGCCTCGACCAGCGCCGCGCGCAGCGCGCCGGCCGAGCCGACGCGGAAGCCGCGTCCGCCCCAGTCCTCGGCGAGCCGCGCGTAGGGCCAAGCCGGCACCGCGAGCAGCTCGGGCCGCGCCACCACCGGACGGAAGATCTGCCAGCCGCCGTTGTTCACCACGATCACGATCGGGTCGAGCCCGTAGCGCGGGGCCTGCGCGATCTCGGGGCCGGTCATCTGGAACGCCCCGTCGCCGCAGAGCACGATCGGCCGCTGCCCCGTGCCGAGCTGCGCGCCGAGCGCGCCCGGCACGCCGAAGCCCATCGACGCGTAGAAGCCCTGCGCGAGGTACGCGCCGCCCCGCTCGACGCGCACGTCGAGCCCGGCGAAGAGCATGTCGCCCGACTCGGCGACCACCGTGTAGCCGCGCCGCCCGCGCAGGAAGCGGTTCACCTCGTGGAGCAGCTCGCTCACCGTGAGCCGCGGCCCCGGCCGCGCGGGCGGGGGCGGCAGGTTGTCGGTGTAGCGCACCCGCTCGGCGTGCCGCCGCAGCCGCGCGCGCAGGAGGCCGCGGACGAAGTCGCGGATGTGGACGTCGGTGTAGGTGTGGAAGCTCACGTTCACGCGCCCGTCGACCGCCCACACGGAGCGGGCGCGCGGGATCGACGGGCCACGCCCGCCGAGCTCCATGTCGGTGAGCATGGTGCCGAGGCTCAGCACGAGGTCGGCGCGCTCGACGCGACGCGCGATCGCCGGCGGGGAGATCGCGCCGATGAACGAGCCCATGTAGAGCGGGTGGTCCATCGGGAAGGCGCCCTTGGCGAGCACGGTGGTCGCCACCGGGGCGCCCATGCGCTCGGCGAGCCCCCGCACCTCGCGCTCGAGCTTGTAGCGGTACGTCTCGATCCCGACCAACGTGAACGGCCGGCGCGCGGCGGCAAAGCGCGCCGCCGTCTCGCGCACGGCCTCGCCGACCTTGCGCTCGTCGGAGCGCTCGAAGTGGAGGCTGCCGTCCCACTCGACGATCGTGCGCGGCACCGGGACCCGGCGCTCGACCATGTCGCGGTGGATCTCGAGGTAGCCCGGCCGCTGCTCGCGCCAGACGGTGCGCACGACGGCGTCGACCGCCTCGGCGGCCGTGCGCGCGTCGTCGAGGACGGCGGCGGCGCAGGTGAGCTCGCGGTAGATCCGGAGCTGCGACTCGACCTCCTTCGCCTGGTGGTGGATGAGCGTGCCGAGCTTCCGCTCCTCCTCGCCCGGCCCGCCGCTCACCACGAGCACCGGCACGCGCTCGGCGAACGAGCCCGCCACCGGGTTCACCATGTTGTGGCCGCCGGCGCCGTAGGTGACGCACGCGACCCCGATCCGCCCCGTGGCGCGCGCGTAGCCGTCGGCCGCGAAGCCGACGCCCGGCTCGTGCGAGAGGGTCACGATCGTGAGCCCGCGCGGCTTCCCGAAGCGCATGAACAGCCGCAGCACGAGGTCGCCCGGGATGCCGAAGAGGTGCGTGACGCCGACCTTCTGCAGGTACGCGAGCAGGAAGTCGCCGAGCGGCATCGACCCGCGCATCTCACTCGAGCGCGAGGCGCCGCCCCCGCCCGGCGCTCACGCGAAGTACGCCGCGACGTCGCCGCTCGCGACCGTCACCGAGACGACCTCGCGTCCACGGTGGATCTCGAGCCGCAGCGGCTCGCCCGGCTGCCGCGCCCAGAGCCGGCGGTAGAGCGTCGCCCGGTCGGCGACGGGCTGCCCGTCGAGCGCGAGCACCACGTCGCCCGCCTTGAGCCCCGCCTTCTCGCCCGGCCCGCCGGGCAGGAGGCCCGCGATCACCACGTGGCTGTTCATCACGTAGCAGAAGACGCCGAGCCACGGCCGGGTGCGCAGCGCCGGCGGGCCGCCGGCGAGGAAGACGTCCTGCGCGTCGAGGTAGCACTCGGCGGGGATCGCGAGCGAGAAGCGGCCGATCTCGTTCAGGTTGAGCGAGACGATGCCCACGAGCCGCCCGAAGCGGTCGACGAGCGGGCCGCCGCCGAGCCCGGGGTTCATCGCGGTGGTCATCACCGCGCGGTCGAGCACGTACTCCCAGTTCGCGTCGAAGGGCGCGAGCGAGCTCACCGCGCCGCTCGACACGCGCGCGCCTCCCGGGCCGACGCTGGCGACGATGAAGACCTCGTCGCCGAGCGCCAGGTCGGTCGAGCGGCCGAGCGGCAGCGCGGCGAGGCCCTGCTCGGGGATGCGCAGCAGGCCGAGCCCCGAGACGAAGTCGTAGCGCACGACCTGCGCCACGTAGGCGCGCTCGTCGAGCAGCGTCACGCGCACCTCGCCCGCACCGAGGACGACGTAGCTCACCGTCAGCACGAGCCCGCGCGGGTCGACCACGACGCCGGTGCCCATGCGCTCGGTGCCGAGAATGCGCGCGGAGGGATGCTCGGCCGCCACCTCGGCCTGGATGTGGCAGGTGGTCGGCAGCACCCGGCCGAGGAGACTCGTCGCGGCGTTCACGCGCGCTCACGCTAGACGCTGGCTCGGCGAATCGCAAGGGCAGTTGCAGGCCGGCGCCCCGCGGACCTACGCTGCACGTGGTGCAGTTCGGCACGTACCACGTCTTCCAGTGTCCGCCGGGCCAGACTCCGGCGCGGGTGATCGCGGAGGAGCTCGAGCGCATCGCTTGGGCCGAGGCGCTCGGCTTCGACGACGTCTGGCTCCCCGAGCAGCACTTCTCGCCGTACTGCCTCGCGGGCGACGCGCTGCTGCTCGCCGGCCACGTCGCCGCGCGTACGCGGCGGGTGCGAATCGGCACCGCGGTCGTGAACCTCACGTTCACGCACCCGCTGCGCTTCGTCGAGCGCGTGGCGCTGCTCGATCACGCCACCGAGGGCCGGGTCGAGGTGGGCATCGGCCGCGGGTACCAGTTCCCGCAGTACGGCGTCTTCGGCGTGCCGATCGACGAGACGCGCGCCCGGTTCGACGAGGCGCTCGACGTCGTGCTCGCCGCATGGCGCGGCGAGGAGTTTCAGCACGATGGCGCCTACTTCCACCTCCCGCCGGTGCGCGTGTGGCCCGCGCCGGCGCGGCCGCCCGGCGACGTGCTCCTGCACGCGGTCAACAGCGCCGAGAGCATGTCGCGCGCGATCGCGCGCGGGCTGCCGGCGCTCATGGCGCGGCCGCTCAGCCCCTTCGCCGAGCAGGTGGACGAGCTCGCGCGCTACCGGCGTGCGCTCGCCGAGGCCGGCGTCGCGCACCAACCCGTGCTCGCACGCGCGACGGTCCTCAAATATGCGTTTCTGGCCCCGACCCGCGCCGAGGCGCACACGCTGGCGCGCGAAGCCCTCGAGTGGGACCTGCGCATCCTCCAGCACCTCACCACGCCCACGACCACGACGATGCCCCGCGGCTACGCCTTCTACGAGGAGCGCGGCGGCCGCCTCCCGGACTATGCGTACGGCGACTGGCTCGAGCACGTGCTGCTCTTCGACGAGCCCGAGGCGTGCGTGGAGAAGGTCGCGCGGCTGCGCGACGCGGGGGTCGAGCGGCTGCTGCTGTGGATGGGGCCGGGTGGCGTGGCGCACGATCTCTTGCTGCGCTCGATGCGCCTGTTCGCCGAGCGGGTGGCGCCGCGGTTCCGGTGAGCCGCCGCGCGCTGCTCGCCGCCCTCGTCCTCGGGGTGAGTCTGCGGGCCGTGCGGCTCGTCGAGCACCCCTTTCTCCATCCCGACGGCCCGGCCTACCTGGCGCTCGCCCGCGACGGAGCGGGCGGCTGGCGCGCCGCGCTGGCCGGCTACTACCCGCCGCTCTACCCGGCGGCGTTGCGGCTCGCGCACGCGGCCGGCCTCGGGTGGGAGGGGGCGGGCCGCGCGGTGTCGTTCGCCGCGGGCGTGGCCACGATCCCCGCGACGGCCGCGCTCGGCGCCGCGATGCTCGGCGAGGAGGCCGGCGCGCCGGCGGCGCTGCTCGCCGCGGTGCATCCCGGGCTCGTGCGCGCCTCGGCCGAGGTGCTCGCCGAGTCCCTTTACGGCTTCGGGGTCGCGCTCTGGGCGCTGCTGCTGCTCGCCGGCCGGCCGGGAGGGGTCCGGCTCGCGGCGGCCGGGCTGCTGGGCGCGCTCGCCGCGCTCGTGCGTCCCGAGGGGATCGCGCTCGTGCCGCTCGCCGCCCTCGCCGCCGCCTGGGGGGCACCGCGCGGCACGCGGCTCGCGCGGGCGGCGGTGCCGATGGTCGCGGCGGCGCTGCTCGTCGTCCCACTGGTCGGGGCCGCGTCGCGCACGACCGGCAGCTTCGCGATCACCGGCAAGGAGGCGCCGGTGGTCGCCCGCAAGTACGGAGTGACGGCGAGCGGCGTCGCGGCGCTCGTGCTCGGGCATCCGCGCGCGTTCCTGCGCGTCTACCCCCGCGAGCTCGGCCGCCAGGCGCTGCTCACGCTCGGCGCCGTGCACGGGCTCCTCGTCGCGCCGCTCGCCGTGGGGCTCGCCGCCGCGCCCGCCGGGGCGCGGCGCGCACGGGCGCTCGCGCTGGCGACGCTCGGCGTGGCGACGCTCGGCATCCCGACGGTGGCCACCGGCAAGCGCTACGTCCTCCCGCTCCTGCCGCTGCTGCTTCCCTGGGCGGCGCCGGGCTGGCGGCGGCTGGCGGCGCGGGCGCCGGTGCGCGCCCGCGGCGCGCTCGCCGCCGCCGTGCTCGGCGGGATCGCGCTCCAGGGGCTGTGGCCGCCCGAGCGCGCGACCGAGACGTGCTACCGCGAGACCTGCGCCTTCGTCGCCGCGCGCTTCGGCGCGCCGCGCGCGCTGATCACCGACGACGGCCGCCTCGCGTGGCTCTGCGGCGCGCGCCTGGTCCTCTACCCCCCGCAGGCCGACGCCGCGGCGCTGCGCGCCCTCGCCCGCGCGCACGGCGCGCGCGTCGTCGTCGTCCACGCCCGCCGCCGGCCGCCCGTGGCGCCCGGGCTCGTAGCCCGCGGCGAGCGCTGCGAGGGCCGGCGGCGGCTCGTGGTGCTCGAGATCACGGACGATCAGGCCACCACGATCCGGTAGGTGACCGTGCCCGCGGCGACGAGCCGCCCCGAGCTTGCCCCGGTCACCGTCACCGCGTTGAGGAAGATCTCGTCGCGGCGGGTGAGCGTGCGAGCGCGCGCGAGCACCTCCTCGCCCGCAGCCGCCGCGTGGTAGGTGACGTGGAGGCCGACGGTCGACGCCTTCGCCCCGGCGACGGGGCCGGCGAGCGACCACGACGCGAGCGCACCGGTCGTGTCGACGAGCGCGGCGAGCGCGCCCTCGTGCACGGCGCCGTCCGCGTCGGCGTTCTCCGGCTTGAAGGGCAGCCGCGCCGTCGCGAGCCCGTTTTCGGCGAGCGCGACCCGGACGCCCAGGCGCGCGATGAACGGCACGCTCACGAACACGCGCGCGATCGGCGGCAGATCCCCGCTGCGCTCGATCTCCGCTTCGACGCCCTCCCACTGCATGGAGCGGTCGGCGGGGCCGACCGGCGCCGCGCGGTGGGTGACCAGCCCGTGCGCGATGGCCTTGCCCGCGTCGTTGCGCACGGCGACGTCGACGTACGTGATCTCCTTGCCGCGGCGGAGCACGCGCCCGTCGGCGACGATGTCCTCGCCGACGGCCGCCGCCAGGTAGGCCACCGCCAGATCGAGCGTGCCGGCCTCGAGACCCGCGCGCGCGTCCGACCCCGCGCACGCCGCGAGCGCGCCCGCGACGCCGATGGTCGAGGCGGCGACGCCGCCGTGGAGCGCGCGGCCGGGGTTCGAGTTGTCGTCCTTGTACGGGACGCGCACCCGCACCCCCTCGGCGGCGGCGTCCTCGACCACGAGCCCGAGGCCGCGCACGTAGGGCGCCGCAGCGAGCCGCGCGACGGTCGTCACGCGGCCTCCCGGCCCGGCACGAGGCAGGCGTGGATGCAGGCCTCTCCGGGCACCTCGCCGGCGAGCGTGCGGATCGCGCGCTCGGCCTCCTCGAGCGCGAAGTCGTGCGTGTGGAGCTGCGCGAGCGGCACGGTGCCCGCCTCGATCATGCGGATCGCGGCCTCGTAGGCCCGGCCGGTCACGCCGAAGGCGCCGCGGATGGTCGCCTCCTTCACCACCACGAGGTCGCTCACGAAGTCGGGAACGGCCTTGAAGCCCTTCACCCCGGCGAGCACGATCCGCCCGCCGATCGCGACGTAGCGGAGCGCCTCGGCGACCGGCTCGGGGGCGTTCGCCGTCACCTCGACGACGACGTCCGCGCCGCGGCCTCGGGTCAGCTCCTGCACCCGCGCGCGCGCGTCCTCGCGCTCGACGTCGATCACGTGATCGGCTCCGAGCGCGCGCGCGACGGCGAGCTTGTGCGCGTCGCGACCGAGCCCGGTGACGATGATGCGGTCGGCCCCGGCGGCGCGCGCGGCGATCACGCTCGCGAGCCCGCGCTGGCCCGGGCCGAGGATCAGCACCGTATCGCCGGGGCCCGTGTCGGGCACCTCGACCGCCCAGCGGAAGCCCGCGCCGAGGGGGTTGAAGAGAACGGCGAGGCTCGCCGGGACGTCCTTGCGCATCGGGTGGAGGATCGAGAACGGGTCGAGGTACATGTAGTCGGCGTACGCGCCCCAGAGCGCCGGCGGATGCGCGAGCGGCACGTAGCCGTGGCCGAACATGCCGCCGCGGCCCCGGCAGACCTGGTAGCGCCCCTCGCGGCAGGCCGGACAGCGGCCGCACGGGATCAGCGCCTCGACCGCCACCCGGTCACCGACGTCGACACCCCAGCGCCGCGCCGCCCGGTCGCCGATCCGCTCGATCACGCCGAGCGGCTCGTGCCCGGGCACCACCGGGAGCGGCACCGGCAGCACGCCCGCGTACTGCTCGGCGTCGCTGCCGCAGATGCCGCACGCCTCGACGCGCAACAGCCCGCTGTCGTCGTCGATCTCCGGGAGCGGCAGCTCGCGCAGCTCGAGCCGCCGTGGAGCGGTTTGCACGATCGCGCGGGCGGTGCGCGGCGGCATCAGCCCGGGTACCCGAGGGCCCGCGCGGCTGTCAATCGCCTTGACCCGTCCGCGGGGCCCTCCTACCCTCCCCCCCGTGCCGCAGGCGCCGCTCGCCCTTCGCCTCGATCCGCTCGCGGCGCTCGCCCGGCTCGCCGCCGAGCCCGGCGCCGTGCTGCTCGCGGTGCCCGATCCGCGCCGGCCGGTGACGCTCGTCGGCTGCGCGCCGGTCGCCGAGCTGCGGATCACGGCGGGCGCCGGGGACGATCCGCTCGCCGCGATCGAGCGCTTCGTGGCCGAGAGCCCGGCGCCCGAGCCCGCGCTGCCCTTTCCGCTCGGCGGCGGCGTCGTCGCGTGCCTCGCCTACGAGCTGGGGACGGCGACCGTCCGTCCCCGCCACGCTGCGCCCCCCGTGGCGGGCACGCCCCTGGCTGTCTTGCGCCGCTACGATCCCTGGCTCGTCCACGACGCGACGGCGGGACAGTGGCGGGTCGTCGGCGGAGCGTCGGGGCGCCTGCGCCCGCCGTGGCTCGCGCGCCTCGCGACGCCCGCGCCGCAGATCGACGGCCCCCTCGCGCGCGGGCCGCTCGCGGCGCTGGTGCCTGCGGCGGCCCACCGTGCCGCGGTCCGCCGCATCCTCGACTACCTCGCCGCCGGGGACGCCTATCAGGTGAACCTCACGCTGCCGTTCGCGGCCGAGCTGGTGGCGCCCGCGTGGGCCCTCTGCGCGCGCCTCGCGGGGCGCCACCCGGTCCCATACGTGGCCTACCTCGATCTCGGCGACGCGCAGGTCGCGATGAACTCGCCCGAGCTGCTGCTGCGCCGCCGCGGCCGGCGCGTCGAGACCCGGCCGATCAAGGGGACGCGGCCGCGCGGCACGGACGCCGCGCACGACGCCGCGCTCGCCGCCGAGCTCGCGCGCGATCCCAAGGAGCGGGCCGAGCACGTCATGATCGTCGACCTCGAGCGCAACGACCTCGGGCGCGTCTGCGAGACGGGCTCGGTCGTGGTCGAGCGGCTGGCGCAGGTCGAGCGCCATCCGAGCGTGCACCACCTCGTGTCGGCGATCGGCGGGCGGCTCGCGGCGGACGTCGGCCTCGCCGCGCTGCTGCGCGCGACGTTCCCCGGCGGCTCGATCACCGGCGCACCCAAGGAGCGCGCGATGGAGATCATCGCGGAGCTGGAGCCCTTCCCGCGTGGCGTCTACACGGGGGCGCTCGGCCTGATCGACCCGCGCGGTGACCTCGAGCTCGCGCTCCCGATCCGCACCGCGGTGGTTGCCGGCGGCCGAGTGCGCTGGCACGCGGGCGGGGGCATCGTGCTCGACTCGGATCCGGAGCGGGAGCTGGCCGAGGCCTGGCTCAAGACCGCGGCGCTGCGCTGGGCCCTCGGCGAGGAGACCGCGGCGCTCGACCCATGCTCGTCTGGCTGAACGGGCGCGTGCTCCCGGCCGCGCGCGCCCGTGTCGCGGCGCTCGACCGCGGCCTCCTCCACGGCGACGGCGCCTACGACACCTGGCGCACGTACGCCGGGGAGCCGTTCGCCGTCGCAGCCCACGTGCGCCGGCTCGCCGCCGCGGCGCGCGCGCTCGGGCTCCCCGCCCCGGGCCCGCCGACCCTCTGGGCCGCGCGCAGCCGGCTGCTCGTGCGCCGTAGCGGCTTCGGAGACGCCGCCGTACGCCTCACGATCACGCGCGGCGCCGCCGGCGAGGCGCCGCTCGCGACCCGCGCCGCGCCCCCGACGCGGCTCCTCACGGTCCGTCCGCTGCCTGCCGATCTCGCCCGCCGCCAGGCGCGCGGCATCGCCGCGGTTCTCCTCCCGTTCCCGCGCAGCACGGCCGCGCCGTGGGGCGCATTCAAGCTGGTCGGCAACCCGAGCGCGGTGGTCGGCCGCCGGCTCGCCGCGCGCCGCCGTGCCGACGAGGGCCTCTACGTCGCCGCCGGCGGCACGGTGACCGAGGGCACGACCACGAACGTCTTCGCGCTCACCCGCCGCGGGTTGGTGACGCCGCCCGCCGACGGCGTGCTGCTCGCGGGCGTCACCCGCGACCTCGTGCTCCGCCTCGCGCGCGCCGCCGGCATCCCGGTGCACGAGGCGCCGTTGCGCGCGGCCGCGCTCGGGCGCGCGGCGGAGCTGTTCGTGACCGCATCGACGGTCGAGATTCTCCCCGTCGTCCGCCTCGACGGCCGGCCGATCGCCGACGCCCGCCCCGGCCCGGTCACCCGCCGGCTGCAGGCGCTCTACGCGGCGCACGTCGCCCGCGTGCTCGCCGGCGGCGGCGCGGCGCGCGTGTCGGCGCGCGTTGCGGGCGCGGCCAAAAGCTGTTAGCGCGCTCGGGACGCGGGGAGGTGGGGCATGACGCTGCGCGAACAGCTGTTCGCGGTGAAGACCGTCGACGTGCTCCTGGCCGAGATGGCCGGCGAGCACCGCCTGCGCCGCGTGCTCGGTCCGGTGAGCCTCACCGCCCTCGGCGTCGGCGCCATCATCGGCGCGGGCATCTTCGTGCTCACCGGGCTCGCGGCGAACCGCCACGCGGGACCCGGGCTCGTGCTCTCGTTCGTCGTCGCGGGCGCGGGCTGCGCGCTCGCCGCGCTCTGCTACGCGGAGTTCGCCTCGATGGTCCCGGTGGCGGGCAGCGCCTACGCGTACGCCTACGCGACGCTCGGCGAGCTGTTCGCCTGGATCATCGGCTGGGACCTCGTGCTCGAGTACGCCGTCGCGTCGAGCACGGTGGCGCACGGCTGGTCGCACTACTTCATGGCCTTTCTCGGCATCTTCGACGTCACGCTGCCCTCGCGCTGGACCGGCAACCCGATCGACTTCGACCCGGGGCTGGGGGCCTGGGTGCGCACGGGCGCCGTGTGCAACCTCCCCGCGGCGCTCGTCGTGCTCGGCATCACGGCGATCCTCGTCGTGGGCATCCGCGAGAGCGCGGGGTTCAACGCCGCGATGGTGATCCTCAAGCTCGTGGTGGTCGGGTTCGTGATCGTGGTCGGCGCGCGCTACGTGAAGGTCGAGAACTGGCATCCGTTCCTGCCCTACGGCGTTCCCGGGGTCTTCCGCGGCGCGGCGTACATCTTCTTCGCCTACATCGGCTTCGACTCGGTCTCGACGCACGCCGAGGAGGCGCGCAACCCGCAGCGCGACGTGCCGATCGGCATCATCGTCTCGCTCGCGCTGTGCACGTTGCTCTACATCCTCGTGGCCGGCGTCCTCACCGGCATGGTGCGCTACGACCGCATCGACATCGACGCGCCGGTGGCGAACGCGTTCGCGCAGCGCGGCCTGCCCGCGGCGGTCTTCTTCATCTCGCTCGGGGCGGTCGTCGGCATCACCAGCGTGCTCCTCGTGCTGCTGCTGAGCCAGGCGCGCGTGCTGCTCGCGATGGCCCGCGACGGGCTCATCCCGTACGGCTTCTTCGGCGCCGTGCACCCGCGCTTCCGCACGCCGCACAAGGCGACGATCCTGACCGGCGTGCTGGTCGCGGCGGCCGCGGCGCTCTTCCCGCTCAAGCTCCTGGCCGAGCTGGTCAACATCGGGACGCTCATGGCGTTCGTGATCGTGTGCGCCGCGGTGATCGTGATGCGGCGCACGAACCCCGACCTGCACCGGCCGTTCCGCACGCCGCTCGTCCCCGTCCTCCCCGCCCTCGGCATCCTCGCCAACCTCGCGCTGATGCTCTCGCTCGGCTGGGAGAACTGGGTGCGCCTGATCGTGTGGCTGCTGATCGGCTTTGCGATCTACTTCGGCTACGGCCGCCGGCGCAGCCGGCTCGCGCAGGCGCTCACGCGCGAGATCAAGGGCGGGGGCGTATCTCCGGCGGGTCATCCCCGCCCGTAACCGCCGCGACCACGCGCAGGGGACGCGCGCCCTGCGCCCCGGCCGCGCGGGTCCCGCGACCCGCCAGCCCGGGATCGCCCGTGAGCGCCTCGCCCGCCCCGCCGTCGCCGAACACGGCGACCAGCCCGGGCGCCGACCGCAGGTCGAGGAACCGCTCCGCGCGGATCGCCGCCGGGGGGCGCACGACCGACCAGAGGCGCACCTCGGCGAGCGCGCCCCAGAAGTTGAGGCGCATGCCGCTCGGGTCGGCGCCGAGCACGAGCGGGCGCTCCACGCCCGCGCCGTCGTTGCCGAGCGGGGCGCTCCCGGCGGGCTCGCCGTCGACGTAGAAGCGCACCGTGGCGCCGTCGTAGGACGCGGCCACGTGCGTCCAGCGCCCCGCCGGCACCGCCGCGGTCGCGTCGGCCCAGGTGCGGCCGCTGCGGTAGAAGCGCAGCCCAGGGCAGAAGCCGAGCCAGTAGGAGGCGGTGAAGTCGTGCGAGACGACGGTCTCGCATCGCCCCGCGTCGCGGCGGTAGACCCACGCCTCGATGGTCATCGCGACGCTGTCGTCGAAGGCCGGGCGGCTCGTGTACCGCACCCACGCGGCGCCGCTGCCGTCGTAGCTCGTGCCGCGCTCGGCGCCCGCCGGGGCGGCGAGCGCTCCGGCCGCGAGCAGACCGGCGAGCAGGCGGCGGGCGGCGGGCACACGGGTGAGCGAAGCAATGCGCGTGCCGCGGCGCATGTCGACGAGATGCCGGCGCTGCGGAGCGCGTGTCGCCCGCGGGCGTCACCCAGGATCGATCGTGGTTGAAAACGTGGCGGTCGCCGGCACCGCTCAGCGCAGGACGAGCCGCAGGAGCGCGTAGCCGCCCACGCCGAGCGCGAGCCCCGCCAGCAGCGGGCTGCGCTCGGGCTGGCCGCCGACGCGCATCGCCCACGCTCCCACCCCGAACAACAGCGCAAGCACGGCCAGCGACAGGGAGGCGACCGCCGGGGCCGGCTCCGGCGCGACGGCGCCCGAATCGAGCATCAGGTAGAGGAGCGCGCCGATGCCTCCGGCCACGCCCGCGACCCGACCCGCCGCCACGGTCAGAAGGCGAAGAACGGCGCCGCCATGGCGGCGATCGAGAGGCCGACCTCGAGGAACCCGATGCCGGCGGCGGCCGCCGCGTTGCCCGTGTCCCCGGCGGAGGGCTCCGCCGTCGCGTCGTCGCCGCTCGGAGCATCGACGGGGATGCCCGCCCGTTCGGCGGCCGCGCGCTCCTCGGGGCCGAGCAGATCCGCGAGCGCCGCCCCCTCGAAGCCGTCGCCGATGCGATCGGCCGCTCCCACGCGGGTCGCGAGCGGGTCCGACGTCGGATCGTGCGACGCGAGCCCGCAGGCCGCGGCCGACGTCAACGCCACCGTCGCCGCCAGCGCCGCGATCCGCGCCCGCCCGCTCCGCATCATCGCAGTATAGCCCCGGCGGCGGCGGGAGGCGAGCCGCGGCCGGCCGCCGCTACAGCTTGAGCTCGCGGGCGATGATCGTGAGCTGGATCTCGCTGGTCCCTTCGGTGATCGTCATCAGGCGCGCGTCGCGCCAGTAGCGCTCGACCGGGAACTCGGCGATGTAGCCGTAGCCACCGTGGATCTGCATGGCCTCCCACGTGACCCGCTGCGCCACCTCGGAGGCGAAGAGCTTCGCCATCGCCGCCTCGCGCATGCACGCGCCCTGGTCGAAGAGCCACGCCGCCCGCCACATCATCGTGCGCGCGGTCTCCACCTCCATCGCCATGCGGGCGAGCTTGAAGCGGATGGCCTGGAACTTCGCGATCGGCTGCCCGAACTGCACGCGCTCCCGCGCGTAGACGAGCGCCGCGTCGAGCGCCGCCTGGCTCACGCCGACGGAGCGCGCGGCGTGCGTGATCCGTCCCCCTTCGAGCGTCCCCGTCACCTGCTTGAAGCCGCCCTCGATGCCCCCGAGGAGCGCCCCGCCCGGCACCGCCATGTCCTCGAAGGTGAGCGCCGCGGTCTCCGAGGTGTGGTGCCCGGTCTTCTTGAGCTTGCGGGAGACCGCGTAGCCCGGCGTGTCCGTGTCGACGACGAACACGCTGATGCCGTCGCCGCGCCGCGTCCGATCGGTGTAGGCCACGACGAGACAGTAGTCGGCGATGTTGCCGTTGGTGATGAACATCTTCGTCCCGTTGATGACCCAGCCGTCGCCGCGGCGCACCGCGGTCGTCCGCACCGACGCCGCGTCGGACCCGGAGTTCGGCTCGGAGAGCCCGAAGCTGCCGAGCTTCTCGCCGCGCAGCGCCGGCACCAGGTAGCGGCGCTTCTGCTCCTCGGTCCCGAACTTGAAGATCGGGATGCAGCCGAGCCCGACGTGGGCGAGGAGCGCGGCGGCGAAGCCGCAGTTGACGCGCGCGATCTCCTCGATGAGCAGGCAGCGCATCACCATGTCGCCGCCGCTGCCCCCGTACTCCTCGGGATAGCCGACGCCGAGGTAGCCGAGGCGCCCGAGCTCGCGGAAGAGGTCCATCGGGAAAGTCTCGCTCGCCTCGAGCTCGTCGACGCGCGGCGCGAGCGACTTCTCGGCGAAGCTCCGCACGGCGAGGCGGAACGCCTCCTGCTCTTCGTTGAGGGTGAAGCCCAGCATGCCGACGATCCTCCGGCGCGGGACTCTACCAGCCCCCTCCACGCGCGGCCAATGGAGCGCCCGCGGGCGCTCTGCTATGGACCGGCCATGACGCCCGCGACGGTCGACGGCATCGGGGCGCACGCGGGGGCGAGCGTCACGCTGCGCGGCTGGCTCGCCGCGCGCCGCTCGAGCGGGAAGCTCCACTTCCTCCAGCTCCGCGACGGCACCGGCACCATCCAGTGCGTGGTCGGCAAGGGCGAGGTCTCTCCCGAGGCATTCGCGCTCGCCGATCACGTCCCGCAGGAATCCGCCCTCGAGGTGACCGGCGTGGTGCGCGCCGACGCGCGCGCGCCGATCGGGTACGAGATCGGCGTCACCGACCTGCGGCTCGTCCGCGCGAGCGCCGAGTATCCGATCACGCCGAAGGAGCACGGCGTGGCGTTCCTCCTCGAGCACCGGCATCTCTGGATCCGCTCCGCGCGCCAGCACGCGGTGCTGCGCGTGCGCGCCGAGGTGATCCGCGCCTGCCGCGAGTACCTCGACGGCCACGGCTTCGTCGCCTTCGACGCCCCGATCCTCACGCCCGCGGCCTGCGAGGGCACCACGACGCTCTTCCCGGTCGACTACTTCGGCGAGACCGCCTACCTCACGCAGAGCGGGCAGCTCTACGCCGAGGCGGGGGCCTTCGCATTCGGCAAGGTGTACTGCTTCGGGCCGACGTTCCGCGCCGAGAAGTCGAAGACGCGCCGGCACCTCACCGAGTTCTGGATGGTCGAGCCGGAGATGGCCTTCGCCGGCCTCGACGACGACATGGATCTCGCCGAGGACTTTCTCGTGCACATCGTGGCGCGCGTGCGCGAGCGTCGGGCGGCGGAGCTGCGCGTGCTCGAGCGCGATCCCGCGGCGCTCGCCCGCGTCGTGAAGCCGTTCCCGCGCATCACGTACACGGAGGCGCTCGAGCGGCTGCGCCGCCGGGGTGTCGCGCTCGAGTGGGGCGCCGACCTGGGCGGCGACGAGGAGACCGCGCTGGCGCTGGAGTTCGACCGCCCGGTGCTCGTGCACCGCTACCCCGCCGCGGCGAAGGCGTTCTACATGAAGCGGGATCCCGCCGACGCGCGCCTCGCGCTCTGCGTCGACGTGCTCGCTCCCGAGGGCTACGGCGAGATCATCGGCGGGGGACAGCGTGAGGACGACCTGGACGCGCTCGCCACGCGCATCCGCGAGCACGGGCTCCCCGAAGACGCGTTCGGCTGGTATCTCGATCTCCGCCGCTACGGCTCCGTGCCGCACGCGGGCTTCGGCATGGGCATCGAGCGCTGCGTGGCGTGGCTCTGCGGGCTCCACCACGTGCGCGAGACGATCCCGTTTCCGCGCCTGCTCGAGCGGTTGCGGCCCTAGCTTGACCCCGCCCGTCCGCCCCCATTAGAGATGCGTCCTGCATGACGTGGCGCGGTGTCGCGGTGGTCTTCCTGTTGCTGCTGCTCGGCGCCGGCCCGCTCCCCGCGCAGGACGAGGAGACGCCCGCGCGCACCCGCCGAGCGCACCCCGTGGCGGCCGCGCACGCCGGCGGCGGCCTCGGCGCCGAGGACCGAGCGCTGCTGCGGCAGATCGCCGAGGCCCAGCGCACGCTCGGCGAGCAGATCCAGCAGCTCAAGGAGCGGGTCGACGCGCTCGGCAGCGCCGTCGCCGCGCGCAACGACGACAGCACGGGCCTCGAGCAGGAGGTCAAGTCGTTGCGCGACGAGGTGAAGGGCCTCTACGTCGAGAGCTCGGCGGTCCGGCAGCAGATCGACGGCGTCAAGGAAGACGTCCACGGCGTCGACTCCAACGTCTCCGGGTTTCGGACGTTCTCCGGGTTCTTCATCGCCGCCATGGTGCTGCTCCTGGCGGTGATCTTCGTGCTGACGATCCGGCGCTGAGCCCGGCCGGCGAGCGTGCGACGCTCGACCGACGCGCCGGTGTCGCGCCCGGCGTGGGCCGTGCGGCCCTTCCCTTGCTTACGAGGGGGCCGCCCCGGGAAGGGCATGCGCGATGACATCGGGACCGAGCACGAGCTTCGCCGGGCTGGGCACACAGCAGGTGCTCGCGCAGGCGCAGGCGGCGTTCGCGGCCTCGGTCGCCCGGCTCTCCTCGGGTCTCCGCATCCTGAGCGCGGCCACCGACCCGGCGGGGCTCGCGATCGCCGGCCAGCTCGACCAGAGCGCCGCGGTCGACGGCCAGGCGGCGGGCAACGTGGCGGTGGGGCTCGCGGCGGTCCAGACGGCCGATCAGGCGCTCGGCCAGATCGGCGACGTGAACGCGCGGCTCGCGACGCTCGCGACCGAGGCGTCGAACGGGATGCTCACGGACGCCGAACGCGGCGCCGTCCAGCAGGAGCTCGGCGCGCTCACCGGGGAGATCGACCGCATCGCCGCGACGACGACGCTCGGCGGCGTGCAGCTCCTTCAGCCGGGGAGCACCGTCACCGTGCAGGCGGGCGGGGGAAGCGGCGATCGGATCGCCTTCCAGACGGTCGACGCCTCGGCCACGGGGCTCGGCCTCGCCGGCGCCGACGTGTCGACGCAGGCGGGGGCGCAGGCGGCGCTCGCCGCCACGGCGACGGCGGCCGACGCGATCGCCCGCGCGCGCTCGGGCTTCGCCGCCGTCGGCGCCCGCCTCGCCGCCGCCGCGCAGACGCTCGGAGCGGGCCGGGAGCAGGCGATCGCCGCCGCGGGACGCATCCAGGACACGAGCTACGCCGAGGAGACGGGCGCCGCCGCCCGCACGCAGACGCTCGTCGCCTTCGCCATGGCCGCGCTCGCGCGCGCCAACCGCCAGCAGGGCCTGCTGGTTTCCCGGCTGGCCTGACCCCGCCCCTCGGCTAGCGGCGCTGCGCGCGCAGCGCCGCCAGCGCGAGCACGCCGAGGACCGCCCCGAGCGCGTTGGCGGCGACGTCCCGCAGGTCGTAGACGCGCCCTGGCGTGATCTTCTGGAGCAGCTCGTCGCCCCAGCCGATCGCGCCGGCGAGCGCGGCCGCCGCGACGTACGCCGCGCCCTCGCCCGCGATCGACGGCGCGAGCGCGCGCCAGGCGAGCACGGCCGCAAGCGCGTACTCCGGCAGGTGGATGCGCTCGATCCGCTGTCCGCCGAGCCACGCGAGGCCGCCGGCGGCGCCGAGCAGTGCCAGCGCGAGCGCCGCCCAGGCCCGCGCCGGCGCGCGCCGCCGCCGCAGCCGCAGCCCGAGCGCCCCCGCGGCGGCGACCGCGAGCACCGCGCTGCCCGGCCCCAGGAGCCAGCCGCCCACGGCCGAGCGCACGACCGGCCGCGCGAGCCGCGGCGCCCAGGGCAGCGTGGCGTAGATCGCCAGCGTGTACGCCCCGAGCGCCGCCCAGCGCCACACCGGGTCAGGCGTTCCCGAGCACCGCGACGCAGGCGACGGCGCCCGGCCCGCCGACGTTGTGGGCAAGCCCGAGGCGCGGGCCCTTCACCTGCCGCGCGCCGGCCTGCCCGCGGAGCTGGGTCACCACCTCGAAGATCATCCGCACGCCGCTCGCGCCGATCGGATGCCCGAAGGACTTGAGCCCCCCGCTCGGGTTGATCGGGATGTCGCCGCCGAGCGCCGTGCGGCCCTCCTCGACGAGCCGCCCGCCCTCGCCCTTGTCGCAGAAGCCCAGGTCCTCGACGTTGGAGATCTCCGTCCACGTGAAGCAGTCGTGGACCTCGGCGAAGTCCACGTCGCGCGGGCGGATGCCGGCCATCGCGTAGGCCTGCTGCGCGGCCTTCTGCGTCGAGCGGAAGCCCAGGTAGTCGAAGGTCGGGTCGAAGTACGGCCGGCCGGTCTCGACCGCGAGCCCGACCCCCTTCACGAGGATCGGCGCGCCGCGGAAGCGCGAGGCCAAATCGCGGCGGCAGAGGATCGCCGCCGCGGCGCCGTCGGTCGTGGGGCAGCAGTCGAACAGGCCGAAGGGCCAGGCGATGATCGGCGCCTTCAGCACCTGCTCGGCCGTGATCTCGCTGCGCAGGTGCGCGCGCTCGTTGCGCGCGCCGTTGTGGTGGTTCTTCACCGCGACCTTGGCGAGCGTCTCGCGCCGGAGGCCGTAGGTGTGCATGTAGCGGTTGGCCGCGAGCGCGAAGAGCCCCGGGGCGGTGTTGCCGCGCGCGAGCAGCGGGTGGCCGAGGCGCGGGATGCCGCGCCCGCCGCGGTCCTTGAGCTTCTCGGCGCCGAGCACGAGCACGACGTCGTACACGCCCGCGGCGATGGCGAGGCAGCCGTTGCGGAACGCGTCGGTGCCGGTGGCGCAGTAGTTCTCGACCCGCGTGATCGGCCGGCCGTAGAGCCTGAGCGCGTCGGCGAGCGAGACCGCCGCCTTGCCGCCGCCGGGGCCGGGCAGGTACGTGCCGAGATAGGCCGCCTGGATGTCCGCGGGATCGACGCCCGCGTCGGCGTAGGCCTCGAAGGCCGCGTCGCAGATCAGCTCCTCGTAGGTGCGATCGTAGCGGTCCCCGAACTTCGTGCAGCCGACCCCGACGACGGCGACCTGGTCCTTCATGACGCTTCCACCGGCCTCGCCTTCCAGAAGTAGTTGCGGTTGTCCCCGCCCTCGTGCAGGCGGCGGAACGTGAGCACGACGCGTGCGCCGACGCGGATCTCGTCCGGCACCGCGTCGGTCGCCTGAAGGTAGACGCGCCCGCCGCCGTCGAGGTCGATCACCACCATCGCCAGCGGCGACGCGAGCGCCGAGGCGAGGTGGTCGATCGTGAACGTGAACACCGTGCCGCGCTTGGCGAGCTTGTGCTCGACCGTGCGGTCCGGCGCGCGGCAGCCGATGCACACCCGCGCCTGGGGATACTGCACGAGCCCGCAGGCCGCGCAGCGGCTCCCGTAGAGCCGGACGTCCTGGCGCAGCTCCTTCCACTCGATCATCGCCGTGACGGTCTCGCCGGCGACGTCCGCGGCCAGCGCGCCCCGCGCGTGGAGGAACGCCGCATACGACGGCAGCGCGACCCCGCCCGCCAGCGCCGCGGCGAGCGGGCGGGGGCGCGCCGCCGGCAGCGCATCGGTGGCGCGGAAGACGAGCGCGTCGGCCCCCTCGCCGTGGGCGGCGACGGCCAGGAAGTCGCCGGGCGCGGCGGTCTCGAGGGCGCGGGCGAGGAGCACGAGCGGGTCGGGCGTGCCGAGCACACCGGCCTCGGCGACGAGCGGCCCGAGGAGCTGCGCGCCGGGATCGCACCCGACGCGCTTGGCGGCCTCGGCGGCGGCGCGCGCGTCGGGCGCGGCCAGCAGCAGGCGCGCGAGCTTCGCGGGCGGCACCTCGGCGCGCCGCAGCGCCGCGCCGACGGCGTCGGCGACGTCGCGCGCGTAGCCGTAGCTCGCCCCGAAGCGCATGTCGGAGACACGCAGCGCCCGCTGCGTGTCGGTGCGCCAGAGGTAGGTGAACTCCTCGGCCACGGACGCGCTCGCCACGAGCTCGGCGATCACGCCCTCGCGGCCGACGGCGGCGGCGGCGGCGCCGTCCCCGAGCAGCGGCTCGAGCTCCGAGCCCGGCTCCGCGTGACGGGTGTCGGCGGCGGCCACCAGCGCCGCCCGCGTGCCGCCGGCACGCACGGCGTCGAGCGCGGCGCGCAGCGCGGCGGTCCCGGCGCGCACCGAGCCGCCGAAGTCGGCGACCGCGGTCGTGCGCGGCAGGTCGCAGGCGGTCGCGATCACGCTCGCCACTTGCTTCTCGAGATACGGCGCGGTCGTGCTCGCGAAGTGCAGCGCGTCGAAGGCCGCGGGGTCGGCGTCGCCGAGGCAGGCGAGCACGGCGTCGGCCGCCAGCGTGAGCGCGTCCTCGTCGAGGCCGGCGACGGCGCGCGTGCCCGCCGCGCGCGTGCCCCACGCCTCGGCCATCAGCGCGCGGTCGAGGCGGTGGCGCGGGAGGTAGGGCGCGATCCGCGTGATGCCCACCATGCGGCGGACACCTTATTATAGGCACGATGGACGAAGCCAGGGCGCCTGGCCCGCCTGCGCATGCCGTGCTAGACCCCTCGAGAGATGGCGCGCGTCTTGGGCTCGATCGCTCTCGTCGGGCTGGCGCTCTGGCCGGCCGCCGCACTGCGCGCGCAGGCGGTCCCGAGCAGCTCGCCGTTCGGCTACGCGCTCTTCGGCCTCACCCAGACCCGCCTCGCCCAAGGCGTCGAGGTGTTCTCGGGCGACGTCGGCACCAACGTCGGCACGGTGGCGATCGGCGCCGGCGCGCGCGTGGGCGGGAACGTCGCGGCGTTCTCGATCCGTCTCGCCAAGGGCGCGCGCGTCGCGCGGCACCTCTTCTGCCTCTTCCTCGACGGCGCGACCAACGCCCAGTGTCGGTCGAGCGTGAGCGTGCCGCTCGTCTCCGCCGCCGCGCTGCCCGCGGTCGCCGTGGCGCCGGGGACGACGGCGGTGCGCGTCGCGCCGGGGCGGATCGTCGGTCCGCTCGTCGTCGGGGCCTACGGGCGCGTGCGCCTCGGGGCGCACGCCGGCCTGCTGCTCGCCGGCGGCACCTACACGCTGCGGGCGCTGCGCCTCGCGCCGCACGCGGAGCTCGTCTGCGCGGCGGCCTGCCGCATCCAGGTGCTCGACGCCGCGCGGCTCGGCGCGGGCGCGCAGGTGAGCCCCGCGCCCGGGCTCGCCGACGCGGCGCTCGAGATCGACGTCGCCGCGGGCGGCGCCGCGCCCGCGTTCCACACCGGGCCGGGCGCCGCGGTCACCGGGATCGTCTACGCGCCCGCGGGCGGCGTCGTCCTCGGAGCCAAGGGGAGGTACGAGGGCAGCTTCGTCGGCGCCACGGTGCGCGTCGGGGCCGGGGCACAGGTGCTCGGCGCCTCCGGATCGTGACGCGCGCGCGCGCCATCGGCGGCGTGACGCTCGGCGCGCGCCCGCGCATCGTCGCCGCGGGCGGAGAGGCAGAGCTTGCCGCGCTCGCCGCGGCCGAGGGCGCAGACTTCGTCGAGCTCCGCGCCGACCTCTTCGCCGACCCCGAGCCCGCTGCGCTCGCCGGCGCGCTCGCACGCCTGCGCGCGGCGGGACGGCCCATCGTGCTCACCGTGCGCGCCGCGGCCGAGGGCGGCCGCGCTCTCGCCGACGCGCGGCGGACCGACCTCTACGCGGCGGGCCTGCCGCACGCCGACGCGATCGACGTCGAGATCGCGTCCGCCGCGCTGGTGGCCGAGCTGATGCCGCGCGCGCGCGCCGCCGGGCGCACCGTGATCCTCTCCGCGCACTTCCTCGACGCGCCCCCGCCCACCGCGGAGCTCCTCGGGCTCGTCGACCGCGCCGAGGCGCTCGGCGCCGACGTGACCAAGCTCGCCGCCCACGCCCGGAACCTCGACGACGTGCGCACGCTGCTCGAGGTGACGCTCGCCGCCCGCGCCCGCGGCGTCGCCACGCTGGCGATGGGGCGGGTCGGCGCGATCTCGCGGCTCTGCTTCCCCGCCGCGGGCTCGCTCCTCACCTACGGATCGGTGGGTACGCCCACCGCGCCGGGCCAGCTCCCGGTCGCGGAGCTGGCCCGGCTGGTGCGGCAGTTCTACCCGGCGTAGCCGGTCAGAGCGACTTGAGCAGGGTCTTGACGTCCGTGAGCAGCGCCGGGCCGAGGGTCTTGAGCATCCCGCGCGTCTGCGAGCCGATCGTCTTGCGTCCGCGGAGCGACCGCGCCGTGAAGTTGAACGAGTTGAGCACGGTGGCCAGACGCTTGAGGAAGGTCTTCTCCTTCTTCGTGTTGGGCGCGCTCGCGGCGTCGTTCGCGTCCTTCTGCGCCCGCGAGATCATGCTCAGGAGCCGCGTCTGGAGCTTTCCTACGTCGGGGGCCGTGCTCACGAGCTGCTGGATCTCGGCGAGCCGGCACGTGATCGAGTCGAGCGTCGGTCCGGCGGTGCAGGCGACCGTCGTGGTCGTCGTGCTGCTCGTCGTGGTCGTCGTCTGGGCCCACCCCGCGGCGGCCAGGCAGAGCAGCCCCCCGACCGCCAGCAGCCCGACCCTCCGCATCCCCTTGTCCCCTTCAGTCATCTCCGTGTCCTTTCCCCCTCCCGATGGCAGGATCATAGCAGACGGATGACGAGGGTACAGCGCACCTCGGCCGTGCTCGCGCTCGGCGCGCTCGTGTTCCTCGCCGCCTGCGGCCGAGAGCCCGCAGGATCGTCGACCGCCGGCGCCGACGTCGCTCCCGAGCCGAGCGCCGGCTGCCGCGCGGCCGTGCTTCCGGCGCTGCACGGCGAGCGCCGCAGCGTGCGCGTGGGCGCCGAGGCGCGCGAGTACGTGGTCGACGCCCCCGCAGGCCGCGGGGACCGGCCGTTGCCCGTCGTGCTCGACTTCCACGGCTTCCGCGGCAACGCCGAGCGCGAGCGCGCGGCCACGGGCTTCGGCCGGCTCGCGGCGCGCGACGGCTTCATCGCGGTCGCGCCCGAGGGACACGCGGGCGTCCGTCTTCTCGGCACCACCGGCACGGGCTGGAGCATGGTGCCGAGCGATACCCGTGACGTCGACTTCGTCCGCGCGCTGCTCGACCGGCTCGAGCGGGACCGCTGCGTCGATCGCCGGCGCGTCTTCGCCACCGGCATGTCGAACGGCGGATTCTTCGTCAACCTGCTCGGCTGCGTGCTCGGCGACCGGCTCGCCGCCGTGGCGCCGGTTGCCGGCGCGCGCGCGCTCGACGGCTGCGTGCCGGCGGGGCCCATGCCGGTCCTCCTGCTCTCGGGCCGCCACGACCGCGTCGTGTCTCCCGAGTTCGTGCGCGGCGCGCGCGACTGGTGGGCGCACGAGAACGCCTGCGGCGCCGCCACCGCCGACGGTGGCTGCCAGCGCTTCACCGGCTGCCGGGCCGACGTGGTCGCCTGTGAAGGCTGGCAGGGCCACTGGTGGCCGTCGGACGCGAGCGAGCGCATCTGGCGGTTCTTCCGCGCGCATCCGCGGCGCGGCCCGGCGGCGGCGCGGCCGCCGGAGCCGCTCGCGCTCGGGCCGGCCGAGCGTCTCGTGGTGGTGGCACCACACCCGGACGACGAGACGCTCGGCGCCGGCGGCCTCGTGCAGCGCGTGCTCGCCCAGGGCGGCTCGGTGCGCGTCGTGCTGCTCACGGCGGGCGACGGCTACGTCGAGGGCGTCGAGCACGAGACGGGCCGGCCGCGGGCACGACCCGCCGAGTTCGTCGCCTACGGCGAGCGGCGCCTCGGCGAGGAGCGCGCCGCGCTGCGCGTGCTCGGCGGCGATCGCATCCGCCTCGAGTTCCTGGGCTTTCCCGACGGCGGGCTCGAGCCGCTGCTCACCGCGCACTGGCAACGGCTCCATCCCGAGCGCTCGCCCACGACCGGGGCCACCGATCCGCCCTACGACGCTGAGGCGCGCGAGCCCGACCTGCCCTACGACGGCGCCGACCTGCGCGCCGAGCTGTCGCGCGTGCTGCGCGAGGCCGACCCGACGCTCGTCGTGCTCCCCGACCCGCTCGACCGCCATCCGGATCACCGCGCGGGGGCGCTGTTCACGCTGCTCGCGCTCGGCGACTGGCGGCCGCAGGGCCCGCTGCCGCGGCTGCTCGCCTACCTCGTGCACTGGCCGGACTGGCCCCCGGCCTGGAACGCCGTCACGCCGCCACCCGACGCCACCGAGCAGCCGCTGCTGCTGCCCGCCTCGCTGCCGACGCGCGGGCTCGCGCGCACGGTGCTCACGCTCACGGACGCGGAGGTCGCGCGCACGCAGGCGGCGCTCGCCGCGTACGTGACGCAGCAGGACGTCATGCGGCCGCTGCTCGCCGCCTTCGAGCGGCGCACGGAGCCGTTCACGGTGCTCCGCAGCGACGCGCTCGCCCGCACCGGCGGCATGATCGAGCGCGGCCGGCGCTGAGGGGCGTCACTCGCCGCGGAACGTCGGCCGGCGCTTCTCGCAGAACGCGCGCACGCCCTCGGCGTAGTCGGCGCTCGCGAAGCAGGCGTCGACCAACGCCGCCACCGCCGCGAGGTCGCGCGCGGCCGGCGCGCGCTGCGTCTCGGCGATGGCCCGCTTGCCGGCGCGCAGCGTGAGCGGCGCGCCCGCCGCGATCTCGGCCACGTAGCCCGCCGTGAACGCCTCGAGCTCCGCCCTCGGCACCACGCGGTTGACGAGCCCGAGCCGCAACGCCTCCTCGGCGCCGTACGTCCGGGCCGTGAACAGCATCTCGGCCGCCGCCGACGGGCCGACGAGGGCGACCAGCCGCTCGACGCCCGCGTAGTGGTAGCCGAGCCCGAGGCGCGCGGGCGGCAGCGCGAGCTGCACGTCGTCGGCCGCGACCCGCAGGTCGGCGCACGCCGCGATCGCGAGGCCACCGCCGACGCACGCGCCCCGCAGCATCGCGACGAGCGGCTTCGGGCACGCGACCAACGCGTCGAAGGCGCAAGCGGTGGTGCGCTCGTAGGCGCGCGCCGCGGCCGGATCACCGCGGCGGGTGGCGAACTCCGAGATGTCCGCGCCGGAGGCGAAGGCCTCCTCGCCCGCGCCGCGCAGCACCACGACGCGCACGGTGCGGTCGGCGCCCACGGCCGCCAGCGCGCCGGGGATCGCCTCCCACATCTCGAGGCGCACCGCGTTGCGCCGGGCGGGGTTGCGGAGCACCACCCACGCGACGTCGCCGCGGCGCTCGACGTCGACGCCGAACTCGCCGCCGCTCACGCCTTCGCCACGTTCACGACCTGGAGCTCGCAGAACTCGTCGACGCCCCACGGCCCGTTCTCGCGCCCGATGCCGCTCCACTTGACGCCCCCGAAGGGGATGCGCGGGCTCAGGCTCAAGTGCTGGTTCACCCAGGCGGTCCCGCACTCGAGCCGCTGCGCCAGCGCCTCGCCGCGCGCCGGATCGGCCGTCCACACCGAGCCGCCGAGGCCGTAGTGCGTGTGGTTGGCCTGCGCGAAGGCGTCGTCGAGGTCGCGGTAGGGGATCACGGGCAGCGCCGGCCCGAACTGCTCCTCGTCGACCAGGCGCACACCTTCGCCCACGTCGGTGACGAGCGTGGGCGGATAGAAGTAGCCCGGCCGGCGGAGCGGCGCGCCGCCGACGGCGACGTGGCCGCCGTGGCGCTTCGCGTCCTCGACCAGCCCGCACACGCGCTCGAACTGCGGCCGGTTGTTGATCGGCCCGAGCTGCGTGTCGGGGGCGAGGCCGTCGCCGATCTTCGTCTGGGCGGCGAGCGCCGTGAGCGCGGCCAGCAGCGGGCGGTAGACGTCCTCGTGCACGTAGAGCCGCTTGATGGCGACGCACACCTGGCCCGAGTTGGTGAAGGCGCCCCAGAAGAGCTTGGGGGCGACCTGCGCCGGGTCGACGTCGGGCAGCACGATCGCCGGATCGTTCCCGCCCAGCTCGAGCGTGACGCGCTTCAAGTCGTCGGCCGCCGCGCGCGCGATCTTCTTCCCGGTCGGCACGCTGCCCGTGAACGAGATCTTGCGCACGGTCGGATGCGCGGTGAGCCACGCCCCCACCTCGTCGCCGCCGCCGAGCACGTTGAGCGTGCCGGGCGGGAACACCTCGCGCAGCGCCGCTCCCAGCGCCAGCGACGAGAGCGGGGTGAACGGCGAGGGCTTGGCCACCACCGTGTTGCCCGCGAGCAGCGCCGGGCCGAGCTTCTGGACGAGCGTGTAGACCGGGTAGTTCCACGGGGTGATCGCGGCGGTGACGCCGAGGGGCCGGCGCACGAGGGTGATGCGCGCCTTCGCGTCCTCGCGCAGCACCTGCACGGGAATCTTCTCCTCGGCGTAGAGCCGGAAGACCGCCGCGGCGCCCTTCACCTCGCCGACCGCGGCCGCCAGCGGCTTGCCCTGCTCGAGGCACACGAGCCGGCCGATCTCGTCGGCCCGGGCGCCGAGCGCGTCGGCCGCGCGACCGAGCGCCGCCCGCCGCAGCGCCTCGTCGCGCGCCCACGGCCCGGCGAAGGCCCCCGCGGCCGCCGCCATCGCGCGCTCGACGTCGGCCGGCGTCGCGTCGGGGCACTGCGCGAACGGCTCGGCCGTCGCGGGATTGACGACCGGGAACTGCCGGCTGCCGGGCGCCAGCTCGCCGCCGATCAGGTGCGCGAATTCCTGCTCCATGGGCCGGACCCTAGGCGAGGCCCCGCGGGGATGCAAGGCGGTTCGCGTTGACAGCGCGCGGCGCGCGAGCGTAGACGACCGGCGATGCTCCGAATCGTCGCCTGCGTCGGCCTCGCCGCGTGGGCCGGCGTCGCGGCGGCGGCCGGCGTCACCGTCGACGTCACGCCCGGGCACGCGCTCGGCACGGTCGTCCCGCTGCGGGCGCTCGGTGCCGGCGTCGACGCGGTGCCGGGCGGGGCCACCGACCAGATCTACACGCCGGCCAACCTCGCGCAGATGCTCGCGGCCGGCTGGGGCCCGGTGAGCTACCGGCTCTTCACCGAGCTCGGCGTGCAGGCCTGGCACTGGAACCCGAGCGGCACGTGGAGCGCGGCCGGCGACGCCGGCTACTTCACCGGCGGCGCGAGCGGCGGCGGCACGATCACGCGGTCGTTCGGCTACCGCCTGCCCCACCGCGGCTTCACCCACGACCAGGCCTACGACGACGACTTCTCGCGCCTCGACGACGGCGATCCGACGACGTACTGGAAGAGCAACCCGTATCTCACGCAGGCGTTCACCGGCGAGCCCGACGCGCGCCACCCGCAGTGGGTGGTGATCGACCTCGGCGCCGCGAAGGCGGTCGATGCGATCCGGCTCGCGTGGGCGGAGCCGCACGCGACCGACTACCGCGTCGAGTACTGGACCGGCGACGATGCGATCTACGATCCGGCGAACGGCGCGTGGCAGGCGTTTCCCGGCGGCGTCGTGACCGGCGCGACGGGCGGCACCGTGACGCTGGCGCTCGCCCCGGCGCCGATCCCGGTCGAGTTCGTGCGCGTGCTCATGACCGCGTCGTCGAACACCTGCGACACGCACGGCCCGGGCGATCCGCGCGACTGCGCCGGCTACGCGCTCGCCGAGGTCGGTGTCGGCACGCAGACCGGCGGCAACTTCACGGACCTCGTGCGCCACGCCCCCGACGGGACGCGGCAGACCGTGACCTACGTGTCGTCGGTCGATCCCTGGCACGACGCGACCGCGCAGGTGACCGAGACCGAGCAGCCGGGCCTCGACCTCGTCCTCGGCGGGGGCCTCACGCGCGGGCTGCCGGCGATGGTGCCGGTGGCGATGCTCTACGGCACGCCCGACGACGCGGCCGCCGAGCTCCGCTACCTCGAGGCCCGGGGCTATCCCCTGCTCGGCGTCGAGCTCGGCGAGGAGCCCGACGGCCAGTTCATCCTGCCCGAGGACTACGGCGCCCTCTACCTCCAGTGGGCGACGGCGCTGCACGCGGTCGACCCGGCGCTGCCGCTCGGCGGGCCGGTCTTCCAGGGGGTCACGCAGGACGTCCCGGTCTGGCCCGACGCGAGCGGCGACACCTCCTGGCTCGGCCGCTTCCTGGCCTACCTCGGCGCGCACGGCCGCCTCGCGGACCTGGGCTTCATGTCGTTCGAGCACTACCCGTTCGATCCCTGCCACGTCGGCTGGAAGCGGCTCCTCGACGAGCCGGGGCTGGTACGGGGCGTGCTCGCCGCGTGGGCGGCGGATGGGTTGCCCGCGTCGGTGCCGCGGTACGTGACCGAGTACAACGACACCTACGACGACGACGGCTCGATGAACACGATCTTCGGCGCGCTCTGGCACGCCGACTTCGTCGGCAGCCTGCTCGCCGCCGGCGGCGCGGGCGCGTTCTTCTACCAGTACGAGCCGATCCCGCTGTCGCGCGCGGCGGGGTGCAACCGCTACGGGACCTTCAGCATGTTCGTCGCCGACCAGAGCTACGCGATCCAGGCGAGGTCGGCGCAGTTCTTCTCGACGCAGCTCCTCACCCAGGAATGGGCCGAGCCGGTCGACGCGGCGCACGACGTGGTGCCGGCGACCAGCGACGCGACCGACGGTCGCGGTAACCTGCTCGTGACCGCCTACGCCCTCCACCGCCCCGACGGCCAGTGGGCGGTGCTGCTCGTCAACAAGAACAAGGGGCGGGCGGTGAGCGTTGGCGTCGCCTTCCACGATGCCTCGACCGGCACCGATCACTTCTTCACCGGGCCGGTGACCCAGGTGAGCTTCGGCCGCGACCAGTACCGGTGGCACGGCGGGCCGAACGGCCATCCGGGGCCCGACGGCCCGGCGGTGACGACGACGCCCGCCGGCGGACCGGGCGCCGCCTACACGTTGCCGCGCGCCTCGGTGACCGTGCTGCGCGGGGCCGTGTCGTGAAGCGCGTCGCGCTCGCCGACCTCCCCGACGAGCCGGTCTCCCACGACCCCGCGATTCGCAAGCGCGTCTTCCTGCGCGCGGGCGCGCTCGCCCACCTGACCCAGCTCGCCCAGGCGCGGCTCGCGCCCGGCCAGGTGGCGCCCGTGCACGCGCACGCCGACATGCACGAGGTCTTCGTCGTCGAGGCGGGCGACGGCGAGATGCGCGTCGACGGCCGGTCCTACGCGCTCGCGCCCGGGGTGTGCGTCGCGGTCGAGGCGGGCGAGACGCACGAGATCGCCTGCACGGGCGCCGAGCCGCTCGTGCTGCTCTACTTCGGGCTTCGGGCCTGAGGCGCCAGCAGGCGGACGCTCGGCGTGTCGCGCCGGCTCCATTCCTCGTGGAACACGGGCACGTAGCCGGTGTGCGCGATCCGCCACGCGCCCCGGGCCTTCACGTAGCGGTCTTCGTAGTGGCAGGCCATGCGCACGCAGCGCGCCTGCCCCTCGTTGAGGAGATAGTTGTGCAGCGCCCACACGCCGCGCGCCTCGGTCGAGCCGAGCAGCTCGATTTCGGGATGGTGGCCGTGGTGGAAGCCGATCGTGCCCGTTTCCTCGCCGAGCGACTCGCGGAGAAAGCGCATGATCGCCTCCCGCCCCGCGAAGCGGTAGCGCCCGCCGCCGTAGCTCACCGTCGCGTCGGGGGTGAAGCAGAGCGCGAGGTCGTCCCAGCGCTTGGTGTCGAGGCAGCGGAAGTAGCGGTACTTGAGGCGCTTGATCTCCTCGACGTCCTCGAGCGCGCGCACGCGCGCGGCCAGCTCTTCGATCGTCGGCATGCGGCGCTCCTACCACGCCCGCCGGCCCACTCGAAGGGGTGCCGCGGGTTGATTCCGTCGGGAGCCCGACCTAGAAGCGCGCCATGGAGCCGAAGGCCGCGGCGCGCGAGCGCCTCGAGGGCCAGCAGGCGCGGCTGATCGCGCTCAGCCACCGCATCCACGCGCACCCCGAGCTGGCCTTCGAGGAGGAGCGGGCCGCAACCTGGCTGTGCGAGGCGCTCGCCGCCGCGGGCTTCGCCGTCGAGCGCGGGGTCGGCGGGCTGCCGACCGCGTTCGTCGCGCGCGCCGGCACGGGGCCGCTCCATCTGGCGTTCTGCGCCGAGTACGACTGCCTGCCCGGCATCGGGCACGCCTGCGGCCACAACCTCATCGCGGCGATCGCCGTCGGCGCCGGCCTCGCCGCCGCGCGCGTCGCCGACGACGTCGGGCTCACGGTGTCCGTCGTCGGCACGCCAGCCGAGGAGAGCGGCGGCGGCAAGATCCTGCTCCTCGAGCGCGGCGCCTTCGGGGGGGTACACGCCGCGATGATGGTGCATCCCGCGCCGGCCGACGTGCTCGCCGCGCCGTTCCTCGCCATGGAGCAGCTCCGCGTCCGCTACGCGGGCAAGGAGGCGCACGCCTCGGCCTTCCCCGAGCACGGGATCAACGCAGCCGACGCGCTCACCGTCGCGCAGGTCGCGATCGGGCTTTTGCGCCAGCACCTGCGCTCGACCGACCGCGTGCACGGCATCGTCACCAAGGGTGGCGACGCGCCGAACGTCGTGCCCGCGAGCGCCGCGGCGGAGTACTACGTGCGGGCGCGCTCGCTCGACGACCTCGCCGACGTGCGCGCGAGGGTGACCCGCTGCTTCGAGGCCGGCGCGCTCGCCACGGGGGCGACGCTCGACCTCGCCGTCGACGCCCCCTACGCCGAGGTGCACCACGACGCCGAGCTGGCCCGGGTCTACCGGCGCAACGCCGAAGCCCTCGGACGCAACTTCCCCGATCTCGGCCCGATCCTCGACCGCACCGCCGGCTCCACGGACATGGGCAACGTGTCGCTCGCGCTGCCCGCGATCCATCCGCTGATCGGCATCGCCTCGCTCCCCGCGGTGAACCACCAGCCCGAGTTCACCGCCCACTGCGTCACCCCGGTCGCCGACCGCGCCCTGCTCGACGGCGCGCTCGCGCTCGCCTGGACGGCGATCGACGCCGCCACCACCCCGGCGCTCGCCGCGCGCCTCACGACACGCGCCGCCTGACGGCCGCCCGCGCACGGGGTCGTGCCGCGCCCGTCAGGCGGCGCGCGAGAGCACGAAGTAGCTGCCGATCGCCCGCCCGCGCCGGGTGGCGCAGCCGATGAAGACGTTCGCCGCCACGCGCCGCAGGTAGTCCACCATGTCCTTGTAGACCAGGCGCGAGAAGCCGCGGTCGTTCGCCTTCACCTCCGGCCAGCCAGGACAGCCGCGCGGCGGCACCTCGCGGTAGTCGATCGCCGCGCCACGCCCCGGCTCGTCGTGGACGACGAAGTAGCCGGGCCCCGTGAGCCACGCGAGCTGCTGGTGGTTGTAGCCCCAGAGCCCGCCTCCCGTGCCGGCCGGCGGGCGGCAGAAGCGCTTCTGAAACAGCGTGAACGCCGGCAGCGAGTTCTTGCCGTGGTAGATCACCTCGCGCAGCGGCTCCGCGTCGGCCGGCACGAGGTCGGCGAGGCGCACCGGCGGGACGCCCGCGACCGCCGCGTAGAGCCGGCCCTGGAGCCCCGGCCCGCCGAGCGCCTCGATCGCCTCGCGGCGATCGCCCGGCGAGAGGTGGTCGAGGAGGCCGGCGATCGCCGCCGTGTCGACCGGCTCGGCGCGAACCAGCGCGAGGAGTCTGGCCGCCGCGGGGGTCATCGACCGGCGATCATAGCGACGGCGGCGGACACGGCGCAACGCGACCCGCGCGCCCGGGCGTGCTATGGCGGCGCCATGGCGCTCTCCCGCCTCGGCGCCCGCACGCTGCGCGCCGCCGTCGCGGCGATCCGCCCGCGCGGCGAGGGCTTCGATCAGCCGCTCGAGGACCACGTGCTCGCCGAGATCGCGGCCTTCCTCCCCCACCTCCCCGGCCCGATGCGCCGCGCCTTCCCGCTCGGGCTCTGGCTCCTCGAGCTCGGCCCCCCGCTCTTCGTGCGCCGCTGGCGGCGCTTCAGCCGCATGGAGCCCGACGAGGCGCAGCGCTACCTCGCCCGGCTGCAGGAGGCCGGTGGGCTGCGCGGCGCGCTCGTCCTCGGGCTGCGCGCGCTCGTTCTGCTCGCGTTCTACCAGCACCCCGCGGTGCTCACGACGCTCGAGGTCGACTGGGCCGGCCGCGCCGCGGCGGCGGTGGCGCGGCGCGCGGAGCTGCTCGATGACCGCCCCGCCTGAGCACGGCCTCGCCTACCCGCACGTGACCGACGGCGCGACCTTCGCGCGCCCGGCGACCTTCGCCGCCGACGCGGTCGTGGTCGGCAGCGGCGCGGGGGGCGCCACCGCGGCGGCGCGGCTGCGCGCCGCGGGGCTCGACGTGCTCGTCGTCGAGGAGGGCGCGCTCGAGCGCACGGAGACCTTCACCACCGACCCCGCGACGATGCTCCGCCGCCTCTACCGCGACGCGGGGACCAGCATGATCCTCGGCCGCCCCGGCATCGTCTTCGCCGAGGGCCGGTGCGTCGGCGGCTCGACGGTGATCAACGGCGGCATGAGCTGGCGCGCGCCCGAGCGCGTGCTCGCCGCCTGGGAGCGCGACCTCGGCCTCGCGGGCACGGGCCCGCGCGCGATGGAGCCCTACTTCGCCGAGGCCGAGCGCATCCTGCACGTCGAGCCGAACCACGAGGACACCTTCGGGCGCAACACGCTCAAGTTCGTCGAGGGCGCGCGCCGGCTCGGCTGGCCGGTGGCCCGGGCGCCGCGCAACATGCGCCGCTGCGTCGGGCTCAACAACTGCGCGCTCGGCTGCCCGACGGGCGCCAAGCAGTCGATGCTGGTCACGGAGATCCCCCGGCTGCTGGCCGCGGGCGGACAGCTCCTCACGCGGGCGCGCGTCGACCGCGTCCTCTTCCGCGGCGGCCGCGCGGCGGGGGTACGGGGGCGGCTCGTCGGCCCGGGCGGCCGCGCGCGCGTGCGCTTCACCGTGCACGCGCCGCTCGTCGTGCTCGCCGCCGGCGCCCGGCACACGCCGGCGATCTTGAAGCGGAGCTGGCTGCGCGCCCGGCCGATCGGCCGCGGCCTCCACACCCATCCCAACGCCAAGGTGGTCGGCATCTTCGAGGAGCGCCTCGATCCCTGGATCGGGACGCACCAGGCTTTCCACGTCCACCACTTCCTCGACGAGGGCATCCTGATCGGCTATGCCGCCGTGCCTCCGGGCCTGCTCGCCGCGGCGCTGCCGGGCTTCGGCGCCGAGCACGCCGCCCGCATGCGGCTCTACAACCACATGCTGACGGCCGCCGCGCTCATCGAGGACGAGGGCGAGGGCCGCGTGGTGCTCGGGCCCGACCGCCAGCCGTACATGTTCTTCGACCTCACCGGGCGCGACCTCGAGCGCGTCCACCGGGGCGTCGCGCTCGCCGCCGAGCTGCTCTTCGCGGCCGGCGCGCGCCGCGTGCTGCTGCCCTTCGCCGACCTGCCCGAGCTCACTGGCCCCGAGGAGCTACGGCGCATCGCCGCGCGCCCGCGGGTCGCCCGGGGGATCGAGCTGATGACCGTGCACATCATGGGCACGGCGCGCATGGCGCCCGACCCCGCCCGCGGCGCCACCGACGCGTCGGGCGCGGTGCACGGGGTGCCCGGCCTCGTCGTCGCCGACGCGAGCGTGATCCCCTCGTCGATCGGCGTGAACCCGCAGGAGACCATCGTCGCGCTCGCGCTGCGCAACGCCGAGCGCTGGCTCGACACCCGCCGTGGCTAGCGAGGGGTCAGTGGGTGGCGACCGCGCGCAGGTGCGACGGCGCGGCCGCGGCGCCCGCGCGCCGCTCGCCGAGCAGCAGCGCGTAGAGGACCGGGAGCACGAGCAGCGTCAGCAGCGTCGCCGACACGAGCCCGCCGATGACGACGACCGCCAGCGGCCGCTGCGTCTCCGAGCCGATCCCGGTCGAGAGCGCGGCGGGCAGGAGGCCGAGCGCCGCGAGCAGCGCGGTCATGAGCACCGCGCGCATGCGGCGCATCGCCCCCTCCTCCACCGCCGCCCGCACGCCGAGCCCCTCGGCGCGCAGCCCGTTGATCTGCGAGACGAGCACGACGCCGTTGAGCACCACCTGCCCCATCAGCGCGATGAAGCCGATGCACGCCGCGACGCTCAGGTTGAGCCCCGCCACGAGCAGCCCCACCACGCCGCCGGTGAGCGCGAACGGGATCGTCGTGAGGATGAGCAGCGCGCAGCCGAGCGAGCCGAACGTGCGGAAGAGGATCGCCAGGATGAGCGCGATCGAGATCGGGATGATCACCGCCAGCCGGGCCATCGCCCGGCGTTGGTTCTCGAACTCGCCGCCCCAGGTGACGAACGCCCCGGGCGGGAGCTTCACCTGCGCGGCGACCCGCCGCTGCGCGTCGGCGACGAACCCACCGAGGTCGCGCCCACGCACGTTGCACTTGACGCCGACGAAGCGCATGTTCGCCTCGCGGTCGATCGCCGCCTCGCCCGGCGCGACCTCGACGTGGGCGAGCTGCGCGAGCGGCACCTGCGCTCCGTCGGGCGTCGGCACGGCGATCTGCGGGATCGAGTCGAGCGTCGCCCGGGCCGCCTCGATCAGGCGCACGGCGACGTCGAAGCGGCGCTCGCCCTCCCAGAGCTGCGTGGCCGTCTTGCCCCCGATCGCGGTCTCGATCACGTCCTCGACGTCGGCGATGTTGAGCCCGTAGCGGGCGATCGCGCGGCGATCGACCACGATGTGCACCTGGGGGAGCTGCGCCGAGCGCACGATCGCCAGGTCGGCCACGCCGGGGACGCCCTCGAGCACCTTCTTGACGTCCTCGGCCGCACGGCGCAGCGCATCGAGGTCCCAGCCGAAGAGCTTCACCGCCACCTGCCCCTTCATGCCCGAGATGTTCTCCTCGATGTTGTCCTTGATCGGCTGCGAGAAGTTCACCTCGATGCCCGGGACGTCGGCGAGGCGGGCCTGCATCGCGTCGATGAGCCGCGCGGGAGTGACCCCCGGGGGCCACTCGTCGCGCGGCCTCAGGTCGACGAAAAACTGGATCAGGTTCGCGGGCGCCGGGTCGGTGCCGTCGTCGGGGCCACCGAGCTGGCTCATCAGCCCCTGCACCTCGGGGAAGGCGAGCAGCGCGTCGCGGACCCGCGGCAGGACCGCCTCGTGCGCCCGCTCGAGCGCGATGGTCGGCGGCAGCGTCACCGACACCCAGAGCGCGCCCTCGTTGAGCGTCGGCAGAAACTCCGTGCCGAGGCGGGCGAAGAGGACGACGCCGAGGACGAGGATGCCCGCCGTCCCGGCGAGCACGCCGCCGCGGTGGTCGAGCGCCCAGCAAAGCGCGGGACGGTAGGCCCGCGCCGCCGCGGCCTCGACCGGCGTGCGGTCGGCGCCGCCGTGGCCGCGCAGGAAGAGGAAGGCGAGCAGCGGGACGAGCGTGAAGGAGAACACGAGCGCGGTGACGAGCGCCGCGCACACGGTGTTCGCCATGGGGGCGAAGATGCGGCCCTCGACGCGCTGGAGGGTGAAGATGGGGATGTAGGCGACGATGATGATGCAGAGCGCGAAGAGCGTCGGCCGCGCCACCTCGTCGGCCGCCTCGAGCACGACCGAGCGCGCCTCGCGCGGGCTGGGCGTGCCGCCGAGACGCCGTGCGACGTGCTCGATCATGATCACCGCGCCGTCGACGATGATCCCGAAGTCGACCGCGCCGAGCGAGAGGAGGTTGGCCGAGAGGCCGCGGAGGTGGAGGTAGAGGAACGCGCCGAGGAGGGAAAGCGGGATGACGAGGGCGACGACGAGCGCCGCCCGCAGGCTCATGAGGAAGACGCCCACCACCAGCACGACCAGCAAGGCGCCCACGACCAGGTTGTGCGTCACGGTGACCAGCGTGCGGTGCACGAGCCGGCCACGGTCGTAGAACGTGTCGACGTGCACCCCCGGGGGCAGGATGCCGTGGTCGAGCTGGTCGATCTTCGCGTGCAGCGCCGCGAGCACCGTCGAAGGGTTCTCGCCGCGGCGCAGGAGCACGATGCCGAGCACGGCCTCGGGGTTGCGGTCGCGGCCGGCCACCCCGCGGCGGACCGCGGGACCGACGGTGACGCGGGCGACGTCGCGGATGCGGATCGGCGTCCCCTTGCGCGCCTCGACGACGACGTTGGCGACGTCCTCGACGCCGGCGAGCGTCCCCAGGCCGCGCACGACGTACTGCTCGTCGCCGTGCTCGATGTAGTTGCCGCCGGCGTTGGCGTTCGAGCGGCCGAGGGCCGCGAACACCTGCGGCAGGGTCACGCCGTGGGCGAGGAGCTGGCGGGGGTCGACCTGCACCTGGAACTGCTTGACGAAGCCGCCGAAGGAGACCACGTCGGCGACGCCGGGAACCTGCTTGAGGTGGCGCTCCATGACCCAGTCCTGGAGCTCGCGCAGCTCCATCGGGGAGTAGCCCTCGCCCGCGAGCGTGTAGCGGAAGATCTCGCCGGTGGGCGTGGACAGCGGGCCGAGCGTCGGCTTGACGCCGTCGGGGAGATCGGCCTGCGCCAGCCGCTCGCCGGTGACCTGACGCGCGAAGTAGAGGTCGGTGCCGTCGTCGAAGGTGAGCGTGATGTTGGAGAGCCCGAAGAGCGAGATCGACCGCATGTCGGCGAGGCCGGGGAGGCCGTTGAGCTCCTGCTCGAGCGGCAGCGTCACCTGGCGCTCGACCTCCTCGGCGGCGTGCCCCGGGAAGAGCGTGATCACGTAGACCTGGGGGTCGGCGAGCTCGGGGAAGGCCTCGATCGGCAGCGCGTGGAAGGCGAAGAGGCCGGCGACGACGAAGGCCGCCGTCAACCCGAGGACCAGGAGCGGCTGGGCGAGCGAGAGCCCGAGGACGCGGCGCAGCATGGTGCGCGGATACCCTAGGAGGCCGCCAACGCCTGCGCCGCGAGCAGCGCGCCGTCGACGACCACCTCCTCGCCGAGCGCGACGCCCCCCAGCACCTGCACCTGGCCGCCCACCTCGGCGCCCACCTCGATCGGCCGCACGGCGAGCTTGCCGTCGGCGCCGCGCACCACCACGCGATAGCCGCGGCCGTCGGAGAGCAGCGCGGTCGTCGGCACGACGGTGAGCCGCATCCCGGGCGGCGCCTTGAGCGTCACCCGCGCGAACATCGCGGGCTTGAGCAGGCGGTCGGGGTTCGGCAGCGTGCAGCGCACGGGCACCGTGCGCGTCGCCTCGTCGATCACGTCGCCGACCGCCGCGACCGCGCCGGGGAACTCCTGCGGGTAAGCGTCGACGTGGACGCCGACCGCCTCGCCGGCGCGCACGAGCGCGAGCTGGCGCTCGGGCAGGCGCGCCGCGACGCGGAGGTGCGCCAGGTCGGAGACGACCACGAGCGGCTCCGCCGCGTCGGGTCCGGCGTCCATCCCGACCAGCGCGCGGCGCTCGACCACGGTGCCCGCGAGCGGCGCACGCAGCACGTAGCGGCTCGTGCGCTCGCCGGGCGCCACCCCCAAACGGTCGAGCTGCGCCCGCGCCCGCTCGAAGTCGGCCTCGGCCTTGCGCGCGTCCTCGGTGGCCTGGAGATAGTCCTTCTCCGCCACCGCGCCGGCCGCGCGCAGCGAGGCGGCGCGCGCGGCTGCCCGACGCGCGACGACGAGGTCGGCCTGCGCGCGCACGTACTCGGCCTGCGCGGCCTTCACGTCGGGGCTGTCGAGCGCGAGCAGCGGCTGGCCGGCCTCGACCGGGTCGCCGACCTCGACGAGCAGCTCGGCGACCCGGCCGGGGACGAGCGCGTTCAGGCGTGCCGTGTGGCGCGGGTCGAACTCGATCGTGCCCGCGACGTCAGCCAGCTCGCCGGCCTCGACCTGGGTCACCGGCGCGAACTTGAGGAAGGTGAGCTGCGCGGGCGTGAGCATCCCGGCGGGCGGCGTGGCCGCGGCGCCGCCGTCGGGCCCGCCGCAGCCCGCGAGCCCGCCGAGGAGGAGACCGCACAGGATCGCGAGGCGGATCACGGCGACCCCTCGAGCGCCGCGCTCCGCGTCACGTCCCAGGCGGCGATCTGCGCGTCGTGCAGCGCGTCGAGGTGATCGCGCTGGGTCCCCACGTAGGCTCGTTCGGCCTCGAGGAACTCGAGCAGCGAGCTGGCCCCCTCGCGGTAGGAGACCTCGGCCGCCTGGCGCGCCTCGCTCGCCTCGCGGAGGAACGCCTCCTCGAAACGGCGCACGCGATCGCGCGCGACGGCGTAGGCGCCGAGCGCGCTGCGGATCTCCTGGGGGATCTCGAGGCGCAGCTTCGCGACCTCGTGGCGCGCGATCAGCGCCTCGGCCTCGGCGCGCTCGATGTCCCCCTGGTTGCGGTCGAAGACCGGCAGGGGCACCGACATCGTGCCGCCGACCTGATCGGCGAGGTCGCCGGCGATGGTGTGCTGGCTGTGCGTGTACTCCACGCCGAGCGTCACGTTCGGCCACGCCTCGGCCCGCGCCAGCGCCAGCGCCGCGTCCGCCGCCTCGACCGCCCGCTCGGCGGCGCGCAGATCGGGGCGCCGCGCGAGCGCGTCGCCGGTGAGACGCGCGGCGTCGTCGGGCACCGGCGGGACGGCGAGGTCGCCGGCCGCCTCGACGTCGACCGCGTCGAGGCCGACCAGCGGCAGCAGCTCGGCCACCGCCTGCCGGCGGTCGACCTCGGCGTCGGCGACCTCGCGCTCGAACGTGCGCTGCTCGAGCATGATCTTGTCGAGGTCGGCGGGCGAGATCTCGCCGGTGCGTGCCCGCGCCTCGCTCACCCGCACGGTCTCCCGATAATGGGCGAGATTCTCCTGCGCGAGCGCGAGCCGCTCGCTGGTGATCAGCACGTCGGTGAAGCGCGAGCGCAAGGTGAAGGAGAGCGTGCGGTCGAGGTCGGCGCGCGCCGCCTCGGCCGCGGCCTCCCGCGCGCTGGCCGTGGCGATGCGCTTGCTCCGCTTGCCCCAGAGCAGGATCTCCTGCTCGAGGCCGACCTCGCCCACGACCGTCTGCCCGACGGACAGGCCGTGGGGGTTGGTCGGCCCGATCGCGAAGTCGCCGGCGGCGCCCGAGAGCGTGGGATTGGGATAGAGACGCGCGGTGGTCACGTCGCCGTGCGCCGCCCGCACCTGGAGGGCCGCGGAGAGCACCTCGGGGTTCTGGCGCCGCAGCAGGGCGAGCGCCTCGTCCATCGTGAGGCGCACCCGCTCTTGGGCCCGCGGGGCGGGACCGGACGCGAGCAGGGAGAGGAGCACGAACCATCCCCTCACGGTGCCGACCGGATACCCGAATCGCCATCGCCGCGCACGCCCGGCCCCGTGCCCAGGGGGCAACGGATCAGGAGCAGGCGCCGGTCGTCCTGCACGTCGCGAGAACGCCGGTTCGGCAGACGTGCAGCCGCGTCCGCGCCTGCTTCCGGCAGGCCATCGCTTCCGCGCCCTGCGTCCCGACGCACGGCTTCGAAGCGGGCCTGCACGCCCTGAGCGCGGTTCTGCACAGACGACGGCATCCCGTCTTCGCCAGCGCGGGCGACGTTCCGCTTCCGAGCGCGAGGAGCACCGCCAGGCCCCACAACCCCGTGCGCAGCATCGTCGAGCCTCCTACCGGGCGGGTTCACCTTCGTCTCCCGTCCGCGGGGGCAGCAAGAACTACGCCACGATCACTCGCTAACCCGTTCGTGGAGATAACGGTGATCTGGGCAAGCGGATTCCGTGGCAGCCAGCCTCACCCGAGGCATCCTGCCACACGACTTCCGTTTCGCGATCCGAAACGAAGAGTCCCGGTCCTCGCTTCAGTGGTGCCAGCGGCCCGGGTATCCCCCATGCCGCCAGCGATGCCAGGGGCGGCCACCGTAGCCGTAGAAGACGGCTCCCGGTGCCGCATACGCCGGCGCATAGTAGCCGGGCACGTAGTAGGCCGGGGCCGGGTAGACGACCGGGGCGGGATAAACCACGGGGGGATACGGGGCGCCCGCGACGAAGGCGAAGCCGGGCAACCCGATTCCGATCGAGACGCCCACGTGAGCGTCGGCCGGCCGGGCTCGCACGAGGCCCACGACCGCCAAGAGCACGACCACCGCGAGCAGCTTCTTCGTCATCGCCGCCTGCAACGCGCGACGCAGCAACAGGTTACGGCCGCGGGACGGGCGCCTACCAGCGCGGGCCGGCGGTGCCGAGCTCGAGGAGCTTGACGAACGCCGACACGCCGAGCGCGCCGACGAAGAGCGGCAGCACCGCCGTACCGGCGATCGCCGGGCCGGTTTCCCACCCGCCGGCCGCCCAGAGCCACGCGCCTCCCTCCATCCCGACGAGCCCGTAGAAGAGCGGCAGCAGGGGCCGCTCCGTGTAGAGCCCGAGCAAGCGTGCCGCCGCCCACCCGGCCACGGTGGCGAACGCCACGGTGAGGAAAAGTTGAAGGACGGGATTCATCGCGGTCGCATCGGTCACCATGAGGGCCTCCCCATGCGAGCCATCATTGCCCCATCGCTTCGCGCACGACCGCGCGGAACCGGTCGACGTCGAGCGGCTTGTCGAGCACGGCCCGCACGCCGAGCCGCCGGGCCTTGGCCCGCGTGTCGGAATCGCCGAACGCCGTCACGAGCACCACCGGCGTCGAGCCGCGCGCAGGGCGCAGGCCGGCGAGCACGTCCAGCGCGTTCAGCGCCGGCAGCTCGACGTCGGAGACGATCGCGTCGTAGCGGCGCGGCGGCTGCCACCAAGTCGCCGATTCGATGAGCGTGAGGAGCCCCACGCCGTCCTGCGTCCGCACGACCTCGTAGCCCTCGCGCTCGAGGATGCAGGCGAGCAGGTCGAGCATCTCCGGGTCGTCCTCGGCGACGAGGACGCGCGCGGGATCGATGCGCTGCGGCCATCGCCGCGGCTCGCAAACCGCCACACCTTCCGTCATCTCCCTCCCTCCCGACACGATGGACGTGCACGCAGCATGCCGGCGCCGCCCCCCCGTCCCCACGAGGCAGGCACGCAAAGCACCCGTGACATCCTGTCGCGCGTTCCCGGGCGATCATGCTGGAATCGCAGCGATCTCGCTGGCTTGGGGTCCGTCGCGACATTCTGCCCCGCACGAACGCGCGCGCGGCGTCAGCCGGCGCGGAGGAATGCCGCGATCGCCGCAGCGGTCGCCGCAGGGTTCTCCAGGTGCGGATTGTGGCCGGCGTCCGGGATGACCATGCCGCTCGCCCGAGGGATCGCGCGCACGAGGCGGGCGTGGTCCTCGGCCGGCTGGATCGTGCTCAGCTCGCCGCGCAGCACGAGCGTCGGGCAGGGCACGGCGGCGAGCAGGCCACCGAACTCGCGATACGGGCTCGGCTCGTTCGCCGCGCGGCCGCCGAAGAACCGCCAGTCGAACTTGCTCGTGTAGCCGCCGGCGGCGTCGGGGCGCACCGAGTGCTCCGCCACGTGGCGGAGCACGTCCGGCCCGGCCCTGCCGTTGCCCGGGAAGAGCCGGAACGCCGCGACGGCCTGCTCGCGGGTGGCGAAGCGCGGCTGCGGCATGCGGCGGAACCGCGCCCCGGAGCGGACGAGCCGGGGCGCCGTCGGATCGAGCGGCATGTCGACGAGCACGAGCCGGTCGACCGCCGCCGCGCCGCGCGCCACCGCGAGCGTCGCGAGGAGCGCGCCGTGCGAGTGCCCGGCGAGCGCCCACGGGCCCGGCGCCAACCCGGCGAGCAGCGCTTCGATCACCGCCATCTCGAGCCGAGCGCCGTAGGCCTCGGGGTCGAGCCACGGGCTGTCGCCGTGGCCCGGCATGTCGACCGCGAAGGCGTGGACACGGTCGGCGAGCAAGGCGGCGACCGGATCCCACCAGCGCGCATGCGCCATGCCGCCGTGGAGAAGGAGGAGCGGCGGCCGCTCGGGTCGGCCCCACTCGACGACGTTCACGCGCACGCCGGCGGCGTCCACGAGGCGGGCGGACGCGGTCACCGGCAGACCCCGTCGCGCCCCGCGAGCGCGCCGCGGAGATCGATGAGCTCGGCCACCCGCAGGTGTGCGAGCGGAGATCCGCCGACGCGCGCGCCCATTCGCGGCCGGCGAGTGTAGCACGCCGGCCGCCGGCGCGCCGCGCGGCCCTTCAGTGTTGGCTCGACGCCGGACTCGTCGGGCCCGTCGGCGCAGACGGGCGGTGCGGCCCTTGGTGCCCGCTCGCCTTCTCCTGGATCTCGGCCTCGAGCGTGGCCGCTTGGTCCTCGATCTGTCCGGCGCGCTCCTCGAGCGCCTCGGCCTTGTCGTCCTCGCGCTGCGCGAACAGGAACTTTCCCGTGTCCCGCAGATCGTCGGCACGATCCTGCAGCTCGGAGGCGACCCCGCGCATGTGCTGCGCGAGGTCGTAGAGCTCGCGGATCTGCTCGAGCTTCCGCGGATCGACGGCAGCCTGGCCGGGCGGCCCCTGGCTCATGTGAAAGGCCTGGGTGGCGTCGCCGGCGCGGCACGGGGTCGCGGCGACGAGCAGGAGCACGGCGCCCAGGATGCGGGGGAACGAGCCCGAGCTGACGGAGGTCGCGATAGTACACCTCTCCCGACCCCCGTGGCTCGCTTCCAGAGGCAACGTTCGTGCCAGTCTGCGGATCACCGGCGTTGGCCGATCAAACGTCGTGCGCCGCAAGCATGCCGCAGGGGTGCACGAGTGCATCGTCCGAAGGGCGGACGGTCAGCGGCTGGCCCGGCACCGCGCTTTCGGGTACTGCTTCCGCGAGCATGCGCAGAGCCGCAGCGCGCTCGTTGCTGGCGATCATGGTGGTGACCGGGGCCTGCGCGCCACTCGGCGGGCGCGGAGGCGCGGCGCAGGGCAGGGGCCTGCGGCGCTTCTACCTGACAAAGAAGCTCTTCTCGGGCGATCAGGCGCTGACCGCCTGCGCGCGCGGCTACCACATGGCGTCGCGATTCGAGATCGCGGACGTGTCGGTGCTGGACTACGACGTGCACCTCGGGCTCACCACCGACGACTCGGGGTCGGGACCGCCGAGCGGCGCGGCGGCCTACGACTCGCCCGGACCCTCCGGATGGGTCCGCACGGGTGGCGCCTCGCGGTTCAGCGAGACCGGCGCCGCACCCGGCTCCGCGCTCGTCAACTGCGCCGCCTGGTCGACGGGCAGCGCCGAGGCGTTGGGGACCGTCGCCTATCTGGGCGACCGGTTCTCGGCGGAGAACGGGGGCGCCGCGCCCGCCTGGAGCGGCGGACCCCAGCGCTGCAACCTCGCCTTCCACGTCTGGTGCGTCGAGGACGACACGGGCAGGCGCGCCCTCCCCTCCGGAGAGCGCAACCGCCACGCAGAGCCAAACGATTGACACGTGACCGCTGGGGGCAGCGCAGCCGCGCCGCTTTAGCCATGGTATGATCGTTGCTCGCCGCCACTGCGGTGGGCACGCGCGCGAAGGAGGCCCCCTGGCAGGTGTCCTGCCGGGAGGATCGTGACGCGACGCTGCTCGACGGGGTACGGCTGTGCGCGGAAGCCATCCCCGGGATCGTCGTCGCCTTCACCGCGTACATGCTGTGGTTCGAGCCGCAGACGGCGGCCGTCCGCGGCTGGCTCGCCGCGGCCTTCCTGGCGACGTGCGCGGCGGCTTGGAGCGTTCGCCGGCTGCCCGTCGTGACCCGCCGCGCCGTGCCCTTTGCGGCCGCCTTCGTGCTCGCCCTGGTCGCCACGACCATGGCGTACTGGCGCGTGACGCCGCAGGCCGCGGACAGCGCTGCCTCGACGTTCATCATCATCCAGATGGGCACCGCGCTGCTCTTCCCGTGGGGACCCATACCGCAGGCCGCGGTGTCCACCTCGATTCTCGCGGGCTACGCCTGGCTCGTCGCGGAGGTCCCGCAGACGTTCCAGCCTTTCGCGGCCGGCATGCTGGTGGCGACGGTGCCGCTGGTGCTGCTCGCGGCGCGTCTGCTCGACCGCTACCGCGCCGCCGTCTTCCGGCGTTCCTGGCAGAAGGATCAGCTCGTCTCGCTCGCCCGTGCCCTCGGCGCGGAGCTGTCCCCGCGGCAGATCGCCGTCGCGGTGATCGAGCACGGCGTTGCGCTCCTGCGCGCAGACGCGAGCTCGGCCGCGCTGCGCACCGCCGAGGGAAGGACCTACCGCGTGGAGGCCGCACATGGCCTCAACGGCTCCGCGTGGCTCGGCTTCGAGCTGCGCGACGACTTCGGGCTCGCGCGCCAGATCGCCGCGCGTGGCGTCCTCGTGCTGCCTGCCGACGACCCGGCGAACCCGCTTCTGCCGCTGCTCGCCGCCGAAGGCCAGCAGCACGCGCTCTATACCCCCGCCTGCGACGGCGAGGGGGTGGCCGGCGTGTTCGCGTTCACCCGTACCGAGGGGCCGCCCTTCGCCGAGGAAGACCGGCTCCTCGGGCGGGCGCTGGCGGACCAGGCGAGCCTCGCGCTGCGCACCGCCGGCGTCGTCGAGGCGCTGCGCGAGGCGAACCGGCTCAAGTCGGAGTTCGTGTCCACCGTCTCGCACGAGCTGCGCACGCCGCTCAACGTCATCCTCGGCTTCGCCGAGATGGGACGCGACACCGGCGTCGATTCCGCGGCGCGCGAGGACTGCCTCGCGCGCATCGAAGCGGCGGGGCGCGAGCTGCTCGGGCTCATCGAGAGCACGCTCGAGATCGGCAGGCTCGAAGCCGGCCGGCAGGCGCTGCGCCTCGAGCCGATCGACCTCCCCGCCTTCTGGCGCGAGCTCGGCGCCGCGTGCGCCCGCCTGCCCCGGCGTCCCGGGGTGGTGCTCGAGTGGAGCGACGCCGTGCCGCCGGGCCCGCTCGAGACCGACCCGCGCAAGCTCGAAATCGTCGTCCGCAATCTAGTCGGCAACGCGGTCAAGTTCACCGAGCGCGGCTACGTGCGCGCCGAGGTCGGCGACGGCCGGGAAGGCATCGTGATCCGCGTGTCCGACACGGGGATCGGCATCCGCGCGGAGGATCGGGAGTCGATCTTCGAGATGTTCCGTCAGGCCGACGGCTCCGACGCCCGCCGCTACGGCGGCGTCGGCCTCGGCCTCTACCTCGTGCGCCGCTTCGTCGAGCAGCTCGGCGGCGCGGTGACGGTCGAGAGCACGGTGGGTGTCGGGACCGCGTTCACCGTGCGCCTGCCGCGTACGGCCGAGCGCGGGGTCACTGCCCCGGCACCTGCGGCGTGACCGGCGCGGGCGGTCCGCCCGAGAGCCAATAGCCGTGCTGCCCCGCCGCCACGGCGAGGCAGAGCAGCCCGACGAGGGCGAGCACCACGCGCAGGCGTGGCAGCGCGTCGAGGCACCAGAGGCCGTAGCTCGCTCCGACGAGCAGCGCGCACGCCACCCCGAGCACCGCAACCGCCTGGACGGGCAGCAACGGCGGTGACAGCGGGATCATCGCAACCCCGAGCAGACCGGGCGCCTTGACGATCAGGAACTCGAGCATCTCGCGGCCCACTTGGAGCATGGCGAAGAGCACCACGGGTACGAGGTACGCCGCCACGAACCAGTCGGCGGCCCGGCGCCGCCCGTGATAGACGAGCAGCAGAAAGACCCCCGCGACGACCGCCGTCGACCCGCCGAAGATCGTCCCGGGCACCCAGCCCATGTGCTTCGCCGGGGGATAGCTCGCCCACACCCCGAGCCCCGTGCCGAGCCCCGCGACCAGACCGAGAGCGGCGCCGAGAACCGGTGCGGCGGGCGTGCCGTCCACGGCAGGGGTGCGGACCTCGGCCTCGAGCCGACGGGACGGCTCGACCGAAAAGGCAGCGGCGTCGGGAGCCACCGCAGGCCGGCTGCTAGTAGCCACGGTCGGCGGCCTGGGCGTGTGGCTGCTTGGGCAGCACGTAATCGTGCAGGACGACTCCAGCGCCGAGACAAACGATGCTCAGGACCGCGAGCAGACGGCGCGTCCGCGGCAGGCGCTCGAAGCACCACAGGCAGTAGCTGGCGCCCACGAAGAGCGCGAAGCCGGCGATCAGCCACACGTCGGGGGTCATGTTGCGTCTCCAACCCCCGTGCGGACGAACCGACGCAAGCGCCGTGCCAGGATCGCGTGTGCGGGAGCATGGTGCGCGCCGGCGGCCCGAGGACCGGCTGCAACCTCTGGCAGCGCTGCCCGAAGCGCCCGCCCGAACGGGCCGCGCGCCGGCAGCAAGCAGGCTCGCCAGCGACCTCCCTAGTCGCCGCGGAGAATCCGAGCCCCCTGCGCCCGCGACGTGGAGTCGGCGCCCGCCTGGAACAGGACCGCGAATTCAGCACCGCGGCCCGGCGCGCTGTGCACGGTGATCCGGCCGCCCATCCGCTCGACGGCGAGCTTGCAGAACGGGAGGCCGAGGCCCGTGTCGGCGGTTGGATCTCCGCGCACGGTGCGGAACTTCTCGAAGATGCCCGTTTGGGCGGCCGCGGGGATGCCGTGCCCATGGTCCACGACACGGATCGCAACCTGGGGCCCGGGCGCGGACGCGGCCTCGACCCGGACGTCCCGGCTACCGCTGTGACGGAGGGCGTTGACGAGGAGGTTGACGAGCACGCGCTTGAGCAGGCCGCGGTCCGCGACGACGGGCGGCAGATCGGCGCCGATCGCGACGTCGATGCGACGGTCGACCTCCTCGGCCATGGGGCCGTATTCGGTGGCAACCTCGTCGATCAGATCCGCGATCGCGACCGGCTCGTTCGCCACCGGCATCTCTCCGGCCTCGATCTTCGCGATCTCGAGGATGTTCCCTGCCAGACGGAGCAGCTCCCGGCACATACGCCCGACGCGCTCGAGGCTCTGCCGCTGGGCGTCGGAGAGATGCCCCCTGCGCAGCAGGAGATGCACCGTCATCGCGATGCCGTTGACCGGGCTCTTGAGGTCGTGGACGAGCATGGTGCTCAGGTCGTCGCGCAGCCGCTCGGCCTCGGCGCGCAGGCGCAGCGCCTCCTCGGCCTCGGAACGCGCCCGCTCGGCGATCGCGAGCAGCCGCTCGCGCTCCCGCTCGATCTCGCAGCGCTGCGTCACGTCGCGGACGACACCGATGATCCGAACACCGTCGCCATCGGCGAAGGGACTCAGGCTGATCTCGACCGGGAACTCGCTCCCGTCGCGGCGCCGCGCGAGCAGATAGAGGCCGGCACCCATGGGGCGCGTCGTCGGGTTCGCCTGGTAGCTCGCTCGGTGCCGGACGTGCGCCGGCCCGAGGCGATCGGGCAGCAGCAGCTCGACCGGACGGCCGAGCATCGCGCTGCGATGGTAGCCGAACATCCGCTCGGCCTGGCCATTGACGAAGGCGATGCGTCCCTCGCCGTCCACACCCACGACGGCGTCCGGGATCGCCTCGAGCAGCTCGCCGGCGGAGCATTGGGACACGCGCGTGCTCTAGTGCAACGCCGCACGGCTCGGTAGTCGGAACGATCACGCACGTGGAACCACGCAGGTCCGCCCGCGCCAGGCCAGCGGCAGTGCCCCGCCCGTTGACCCCGTCGCACGAGTGGGGCTAGTCCCGCGCGCAGAGGATGGCGCGCAGAAGGACGAGCAAGCCGCGGCGTTCTCGGACGCAGGCGGCGCCCGCGGGCGTTCGCGACCCCGCAGCCCGCAGATCCGATGGGCGCTGCCCCGTCGTCGGCATGGGGGCGTCCGCCGGCGGGCTCGCCTCCTTCGAGGCGTTCTTCCGCGCCATGCCTCCCGACAGCGGCGCGGTCTTCGTCCTCATCCAGCACCTCGATCCCACGCGCGAGAGCCTCACCGCCGAGCTGGTGGCGAAGCACACGCGCATGCCCGTCGTGCAGGTCGAGCGCGACACGCCCGTCGAGGCGAACCACGTCTACGTGATCCCGCCGAACAAGTACCTCACGATCGAGCACGGCCGCCTGCGGCTCACGGCGCCCACCGTGCCGCGCGGCATGCGCATGCCGATCGACCAGTTCCTGCGCTCGCTCGCGTCCGATCAGCAGGAGCGGGCGGTCGGCATCATCCTCTCCGGCACCGGCACGGACGGGGCGCTCGGGCTGAAGGAGATCAAGGCCGCGGGCGGCATGACGATCGTGCAGAAGCCGGAGACGGCCCCGTACGACGGCATGCCGCGGAGCGCGATCGCCACGGGCGGCGTCGACCACGTGCTCCCGGTGGAGGAGATGCCGGCCGCGCTGCTGCGCTACCTCCGCCACGCCTACGTGAACCGCGAGCCCACCGCGGCGCCCGAGCCCGCGGAGTCGCCCGACGACCTCGGCACGATCCTCGCGATCCTGCGCACGCGCTCGAAGCTCGACTTCACCTGCTACAAGAAGGCCACGCTACGGCGCCGCGTCCAGCGACGCATGAGCCTGCGGCACGTCGCGCGCATGGCCGACTACGCGGTGGTCCTGCGCGGCGACGCCGACGAGCTGCGGGCGCTCGGCCAGGACCTGCTGATCAACGTGACCAGCTTCTTCCGCGATCCGCCGGCCTGGCAGATTCTCGACGAGCAGGTGATCGCGCCGCTGGTGGAGCGCAAGGAGGCGGGCCAGCCGCTGCGCGTCTGGGTACCGGGGTGCGCGAGCGGAGAAGAAGCGTACTCGATCGGCATGCTCTTCATCGAGCGGCTCCAGGCCACGAAGAAGAGCTGCCCCCTCCAGATCTTCGCCTCCGACATCGACGACGTTTCGCTCGACGTCGGCCGGGCTGGCGTCTATCCGGAGAGCGTCGCGGCCGACGTGTCCCCGGAGCGCCTGCGGCGGTTCTTCGTCACGGAGGAGCACACCTATCGCGTGAGCCGGGACCTGCGTGACGCGGTGACCTTCGCCCACCAGAACCTCCTCACCGATCCGCCCTTCTCCCGGCTCGACCTGGTGTCCTGCCGCAACCTGCTCATGTATCTCGAGTCTGCGGTGCAGGACAAAGTGCTGACGCTGCTCCACTTCGCGCTCGTCGAGACGGGCTGCCTCTTCCTCGGCAACGCCGAGACGATCGGGGAGCACGACGACCTCTTCGAGCCGATCTCCAAGAAGTGGCGCATCTACCGCCGGGTCGGGCCGACCCGCCAGGACAAGATCGAGTTCCCCGTCGCCGGCGCGCCCAAGCCGAGCCCCCGGGCGCCGCTGGTCGCGGCCGCCCGTCCCGGCATCGGCCGCATCGCCGCCTTCGCGGAGCAGGTCCTCCGCGAGCGCTACATTCCGGCGGCGGTCGTGATCAACCGCAAGGGCGAGATCCTCCATTTCGCCGGTCCGACGCAGAGATATCTCGTGCAGCCGCCGGGGCCGCCCACCCAGGACGTCTTCTCGCAGGTGCTCGACGGCCTGCGCACGCCGCTGCGTGCCGCGGTGCAGCAGGCGATTCGCGACGACCGACCGGTGCACCTGACCGGCCGGGTGGTGCGGCGTGGTGCGGGGCCCCGCCGCGTCACGCTCACCGTCGAGCCGATCAAGATGTCGAGCGAGACGGACGGGCTGCTGCTCGTCTCCTTCCAGGACGAGCTGCCCGACACGGAGCCCCCTCCACCCGTCGATTCTGCCGGCGGCGAGGAATCGGTCGTGCGCCAGCTCGAGCTGGAGCTCAAGACGACGCGGGAGGAGCTACGCAGCACGATCGAGCAGCTCGAGACCGCCAACGAGGAGCTGAAGGCCTCCAACGAGGAGGTCATGTCCGCCAACGAGGAGCTGCAGTCGACCAACGAGGAGCTGCAGACCTCCAAGGAGGAGCTGCAATCCCTCAACGAGGAGCTGAGCACGATCAACGCACAGCTCCAGAGCAAGGTCGACGAGCTCGAGCGCACCAAGAACGACCTCGACAACCTGCTCGCGAGCACGAACCTGGCGACGGTGTTCCTCGACCCCGCCTTCCGCATCCGGAACTTCACCCCGGCGGCGACCAGGCTGTTCAGCCTGATCGCCACGGACGTGGGACGGCCGCTCGCCGACATCGTGCCGAAGTTCACCGACCCCGACCTGCTCAAGGACGCCGGCGCCGTCCTCGCGAAGCTCGCGCCGGTGCGCAAGGAGGTGCAGACGCACGACGGCCGCTGGTACATGCGCGAGACGCTGCCGTACCGGACGCGCGACAACCGCGTCGAGGGCGTCGTGATCACGTTCTCCGACGTCGCGCACGGCGTGCTGCGCGAGGCCCGCCTGCTGGCGCAGGCCATCGTGGACACGGTGCACGAAGGGCTCCTCGTCCTCGATTCCTCGCTGCGGATCGTCGCCGCCAACCGCGCCTTCTGCGAGGCCTTCCGCACGTCGCCGGCGGCGCTCGAGAGACAGAGCCTGTTCGCCGTCGACCACGCCGAGTGGGACCTGCCGCCGCTGCGGGCCGCGCTCGAGAGGGTCCGCGACGACGGGAAGGCGGTGGAGGCGATGGAGATCCGCCACACCTTCGCCCGCCTCGGCGAGCGGGTGGTGCTGCTGCGCAGCCGTCCGCTGGAAGCCGAGGACGGCCGCCCGGGCCTGATTCTCCTCGCGATCGAAGACATCACGGAGCGCAAGCGCCAGGAGGAAGCGCTGCGCGAGAGCGAGGCGAGGACGCGGGCAATCCTCGCCGCCGCGGCGGACGGCATCGTCACCAGCGACGCGCGCGGCTGCATCACGTCGTGGAACGCGGCGGCGGAGCGGATCTTCGGCTACGCCGCCCGCGAGGTGATCGGCCAGAACGTCAAGATGCTGATGCCCGCCCCGTACCGCGATCAGCACGAGGGGCACATCGCGCGCTACCTCGAGACGGGCGTCGCCCGGATCATCGGGAAGAGCGGCCGGGAGGTCGCCGGCCGCCGCAAGGACGGGACGACGTTCCCTCTCGAGCTCGCGGTGAGCGAGTTCCACGACGGCAAGGGCCCGGGCTTCGTCGGCATCCTGCGCGACATCACGCAGCGCAAGCAGGCCGAGGAGGAGGAGCGCCGCCACCACGTCGAGCTGGCGCGGGTGCTCCGCGTGAGCCTGGTGGGCGAGCTGGGGGCCGGCCTCGCGCACGAGCTGAGTCAGCCGCTCGCCGCCGTCGCCAACACGCTCGAGGCGTGCGCGACCAGGATCCGGGGCGGCAAGGGGACGCCGAAGGCCCTCCTCGCCCTGCTCGACCGGGCGATCGCCCAGTCGATCCGGGCTGCGGAGATCGTGCGCAACGTGCGCGAGCTGGTGCGCGGGCGGTCTCCGCGCCGGGAGATGCTGGACCTGCGGCGGCTGATCGAGAGTGCCGCCAGGCTCGTCGCTGGGCAGCTCAGGCAGCACCGCATCGAGCTGCGTCTCGCCCTGGACAGCGCGCCCTTCCCGGTGCGCGTGGGCCGCGTGGAGATCGAGCAGGTCATCCTCAACCTCCTCCAGAACGCCGTCGACTCCATCACCGAGGTGAAGGGCAAGGCCCGACGCCGGGAGATCACCGTGTCCGCGTCGCCGACCGCCGATCGCGGGGCCGTGGAGGTCGCCGTGCGCGACACCGGCGTCGGGATCCCCGAGGCCCTCATGGCGCGCATGTTCGAGCCGTTCTTCACCACGAAGCCGACGGGCGTGGGGATGGGGCTCCCCATCTGCCGGTCCATCGTCGAGGCCCACGGCGGGCGGCTGTGGGTCGCGCCGGGAGAGCACCGCCCGGGCGCCACCACGATGCGCTTCACGATCCCGATGGCGCCCGCGCGCGGCCGGACGAGCCGCGCCCGGCCGGGACGGCGGCGGCGGTGACACCCGCGGCGACGACGGTCTTCGTGGTCGACGACAACCCCGCCGTGCGGCGGTCGTTGCGAACGCTCTTCGACGCCGCGGGCCTCGACGTCGAGGCGTATCCGTCCGCGCATGACTTCCTCGCGGCCTACGATGCGCAGCGCCCGGGGTGCCTGGTCCTCGACGTGCGGCTGCGCGGCGAGAACGGCCTCGACCTGCTCGACGAGCTGCAGCGGCGGCGCGCCACGCTCCCCGTCATCGTGCTCACGGCGCACGGGAGCGTGCCGGCCTCGGTACGGGCGCTCAAGGCCGGCGCGGTCGACTTCCTCGAGAAGCCGGCGCGGCCCGCCGTGCTGCTCGCCCGCGTCCGCGAGGCGATGGCGCTCGGGCGGCAGCGGCACGAGGCGGAGGTCGAGCAACGGCTCGTCGAGCAGCGGGCCGCGCGCCTCACCCCGCGCGAGCGGCAGGTGGCCCGGCTCCTCGTCGACGGTAAGCGTTCGAAGGAGATCGCCGCCGCGCTCGGCGTGAGCCCTCGCACCGTCGAGGGCTACCGCAGCCGACTGCTGGTCAAGATGCAGGCCGCCTCGGCGACCGAGCTGGTCGCGGTCCTGCTGCGTACGCGTGCCCTGCCCCCGGCGTAGGGCGGGATTCGGCCGGTTGCAACGGCGGCGCACCGGGCGCACGTGGAGCGCATGCACGCACTCCAGGTCGCCGTGGTCTCCGGCGTCGGCCCCGGGCTCGGGGCCGCGGTCGCCCGCCGCTTCGCGCGCGGCGGGTTCGCGGTCGCTCTCATGGCGCGCGCCGAGGAGTCGCTGGCGGCGGTCGCGGCCGCGATTGCGGCCGAGGGCGGGCACGCGCTCCCCATCCCCGGCGACGCCACCCACCCCGACGCGGTCGCACGCGCGTTCGGCCGCGTGCGGGCCGAGCTGGGCGCCCCCGAGGTGCTCGTCTACAACACGGGCGCCTTCCACATCGGCGGCGTGCTCGACACGACGCCTGCCGTCTTCGAGCAGTGCTGGCGGGCGAGCTGCCTCGGCGCGGTGCTGGCCGTGCAGCAGGTCCTACCGGCGATGGTCGAGCGCGGCCGGGGCACGGTGCTCCTCACCGGCGCCACGGCGGCGCTGCGCGGCGCGGCCAACTTCGCGGCGATGGCGGTGGGCAAGTTCGGGTTGCGCGCGCTGGGTCAGTCGCTCGCGCGCGAGTTCGGGCCCCGCGGCATCCACGTCGCCCACGTCGTCGTCGACGGCATCATCGATACCCCGCGGACGCGCGCGTTCGTGCCCGATCGCCCGGCGGCGACGCTCCTCGCCCCCGACGCGATCGCCGAGGCCTACTGGCAGCTCCACGTGCAGCAGCCCACGTGCTGGACGCAGGAGATGGACCTCCGCCCCGCGCCCGAGAAGTTCTGACCCGCGCGCTCACCAGACCTGGAGCCGGCCGTCGATCGCCTCGCGCCACAGCGCGGGGAGCCGCGCCAGCTCGGCGCGGGCGACGCTCGCGATGCGCGGCGCGAGCGTCGGGAGGGCCTGAGGGTCGGCGAGCCGAACGGCCACCTCGAAGACCTGCGGCTCGGTGATCGGGCGGCCGATGCGGCTCACGACGAGGCACGACGCCTCCTCGACGCCGGGCAGCTCCGCCACCACCGCGCCCGCGATGCGGGGCGCGATCACGTTGTAGAGCTTGCCGACGTGCGTGAGCGGGTTCTTGCCCGCGGCGGCCTCGAGACTCATCGGCCGGCACGGCGTGATCAGTCCGTTGACGCGGTTGCCGCGCCCCACCTGGCCGTCGTCGCCGGATTCGGCGGAGAGGCCGGTCACCGTGAGGTAGACGGCGTCGGCGGTCTCGCCGTCGGCGGGGTTGACCTCCACGTCGCTCGGCGGGCAGCCCTCGGCGCGCGCGGCCTCCCGCGCGAGCGCGCGCACCCGGGCCTTCTTCGCCCGGTAGTCGGCGAGGTCGCGCACGTGGCGGCCGACGAGCGCGCAGGCGACGGTGAGCACAACCTCGTCGCCGCGGCGGACGCCGAGGACCTTCACGTCCTCGCCGATCTCCGGGTGGGCCTGCTTGATTGCCGGCGCGTCGAGCCGTCGCTCGACAGCGAGCACGGCCCGCTCGAGCCTCCCGAACGGCGCGAAACCGACGCCGATCGACGTGTCGTTGGCGAGCGGCGCGCCGGCCTCGTGCTGGCGCAGGAAGAGCGCCGCGAGATCCGGCGAGGTCGGACGGAGGTGCGGGACGATGCGCACGTGCCGGTCGACGTCGAGATGGCGGACGTGCGCCCGCAGCCACGCGCGGCTGCTCGCCACCGCCAGGTCCTCGACCGGGATGCGCACGCCCCGGAACTCCGTCGTGGCGCGGCCGGCGAGGTGGATCTCGATCGGCGCCTCGACCTCGCCGCCGCCGAACGCCGGGCGCGCGGCGCCCGCCGAAAGCAGCCCCTTGTCGACGTTGTGGTGGAGGACGGCGCCGAAGCGCTCGAGGTAGGCGCGCGACAGCGTGAGCGAGAGCTGCTCCGCCAGCGCGTCGCAGATCGTGTCCGGGTGGCCCGCGCCCTTGCGCTCGACGACCTCGACCGGCCGGTCTTGCAGAGAGGGCTCGGCGAGCAGCGTGATCGTGGGCGCCGCGGGCGTCAGGCTGGCGGCGTCCACGACCGACCCTCCGTGCTCCTCGGCGGACGCATCACCCCGAGCTTAGGACGGGCCCGGGGGACCGTCCATTGCCCCGCGGCGCGAACGGCTCGGTGCCCGCGCTCACGATCCCGGTAGGCTGCAGGCCACGGTGCTCGAGATGGTCGCTTCCAGCTGCGTCGCGCCGTTTTCCCATTCCGCCAGCGCCGCCTGGGCGTTCTGCAAGACCCGGCGCTGGCGGGCCGGCACCTGCGGCCCGTTGAGCATGGCTTCGACTTGGGCCAGCGACGCCTTCGCGGCAGCGTGGCTCGCGAGCACGTCGTTGCACACGGTCTGCAGCGTGACCTGACTCGGGGTGCCCGCGCTCACCTGGGCAATCGCCAGCTGCGCGGTGTCCTGCTGGATGCGCACGGATCCATCCGCAAAGCCGACCAGGCTCGCGGCGAGCGCCTTCAGGCTTCGCGCGCGCTGCATCGTGGCCGCGCTGTCGCGGACCTTCTGCACGGCCGGGAGGAGCAACCCGATCAGGACGGCGATGATCGCGATCACCACCGGCAGCTCGACGAGGGTGAAGCCGAGCGCGCCCCGCGCTGCGTTCGACGTCTTCATGGCACACCTCCGGGCGCTCCCCTAGCGTTCCTGCAGGCCATGAGGCAAGCGATTCCGCCCCGAGCGCTCGTCAGGGCACCTGGTTGAGCAGCATCCAGTACAGCCCGAGCTTCGAGACGGCCTCGACGGAGCGCTCGAAGTCCACGGGCTTCACGATGGCACGCCCACCGCCGCCGCGGCGCCGGCGGCGGCAAGGGGAAGCATCGCGAGCGTGGTCTGCGCCCAGGGGAACCTCGGAAGCCCGGCCTGCTCGGTGAGCGCGGGCGCCGCGGCCGGTCGCCCGACGCGGTCCATCGACGCTGCTATCGGTCGTTCGGCCTCCCGACTTGACCGGCGGCCGCGCCCTCGGGGCCGTCCCTCGGCTCCGACGCCCGGTAGCCTCGTTCCCGATTCTTCCCGGGAACGGGAGAACCCAGCGGTCGGAAGCCCCGCGCTGAACGGGCACGGTCGTTGCTCGCCAAAGAGAGACGGGCGGAAGCCATGTACAGCCTGCGCCGGATCAGCTTCGGGGCCACCTCGGCCACCGTCACCAGCATGGGGCTCATCGTCGGACTCGCCGCCGTGGCGGCGGAGAAGGCAACCCTCCTGAGCGGCCTGCTGATCGCGGCGCTCGCGGACAACCTCACCGACTCGCTGAGCCTGCACGTCTACCAGGAGGCGGAGCAGCTGAACCGCCGCGCGGCGTTCCGAGCGACCCTCACGAATTTCAGCGCGCGCATCCTCGTGGCTCTGACCTTCATCGGCCTCGTGCTCCTGCTCCCCCCGTACTACGCGAGCATCTTCGCGCTGGGCTGGGGCATGCTCCTCCTCGCGTGCCTCTCGTACCTCGTCGCCAGAGCGAGGGACGTCCGTCCGTGGTCGGAGGTTCGGAAGCACCTCGCCGTCGCCGCGCTCGTGATCGTGGCGAGCCGGGCGATCGGCGCCTGGATCGCCCGGCACATCTCGTGACGGCGCCGTAGCGTGTTATCACGCACGTGGCTTCTCGCCTTATGCGCGAGGGGGAGAATCCGTTAGAAGCGGCGCGTGATCACCGGCGTGCCACAGGGGGAAAGAGGCGGCGCGGAGGGAGCGTCACGCCCCGAAGGTGCGCCCATGGCGTGGCGCTCCGCGTTGCACCTCTCGGCGGACGAATTGCTCGAAGCCTCGCCGGATGCGGTGGTCGCGCTCGACGCCGAGGGGCGCATCGCCTTCGTGAATCGCCGCGCCGAGGCGATGTTCGGCTACGAGCGCACCGAGGTGCTGGGGCAGGCGGGCGCGGTGCTCCTCTCCGACCGGCGCGCGGAGGCTCGTGGTGGACGTCGCGCCGATCCGCCCCTCGTGGGCGCCGACACCGATCTCCTCGCGCGGCGGAAGGACGGCAGCGAGTTTCCCGTGGAAGTCGGTCTGATCCCCGTGGAAACGGCGCACGGGGTCCAGGTCATCGCCACCCTTCGGGACGTCACCCACCGACACCGGATCGCGAGGGAGCGCGAGCTGACTCTCGCGGTGGCGAAGCGGGCCCGCCTCGACGCAGAAAGGGCGCTCCGCCGCTGCGCCGAAGCCGAGCGTCTCCGGCACGACGTCACGAACAGGACCGTCCACGATCTCAAGAACCCCGTGATCGGGATCCGGATGGTGATCGAGGCCGCCCTGCGGCGCCGGGACGAGCTCTCGGCACGTCAGCTCGACACCCTGCTTCTCATCGATCGCGCCTGCGGGGAGATGATCCGGTCCCTCCAGAACCTGCTGCTGATCAGCAGGATCGAGCAGGGCAGGATGCCGGTCGTGCGGGAGGCCGTCGCGATCACCGCGCTGGTTGACGAAGTCGTGCAGGAATGCGCTCCCGCGGCAGAGCAGACCGGGAAGCGCCTCCAGGTCGCGACAGACGCGGACGTGCCGGCGGTGACGGCCGACCGGGACCTGCTCAAGCGCGTGCTCGTGAACCTCGTCGTCGATGCGCTCGGCAACGGCAGGAGCCGCGAGCTCCGGCTCGAGGGTGTGCCGGCGGGCGGTGGGGCGGTCGTCGTCCGCGTCGCCGGCCACGGCCGGGGCATCCCGGAGGGAGAGCAGCCCCGCATCGTCGAGAGATGCGCGACGGAGCAGCCGGCAGCGGGAGGCGACCCGAGAGCGGATACGGGCCTCGGGCTGCCGTTCTGCAGGCTCGCCGTGGAGCACATGGGCGGCCGCTTGAGGATCGCCCCCGGCGCCGCGACCGTGATCGTTGTCGCGCTGCCGGTCCACCGTCGCGCCCCGGCGGGCGCCGCGCCGTCGAAGAAGATGCCGGCTGGAAGCCGCAGCCTCGAGTCGGCCTAGCGCAGCGCCTCGGGGACGAAGCCGCGCATCACGCCGAGCGCCAGTCGTGCAACCTGCCGTCGCGGCGCGAGGCGCACCGACCACGTGCGCATCCTGTTGAGCGCGCCGCCGGTGATCACCGACGGCTTTCGTCCGAGCGCCGCCAGCGCCTCGTGGACGACGCTCTCCGGCGTGACCCCGCCGTGCGGCGTCTCGCCCGCGACCGCCTGGAACTCGGTGGCCACGGGGCCCGGGGAGACCGCGAGCACGTCCACGCCCGAGCCCCGATTCTCGGCCCAGAGCGCTTCCGCGAGCATCAGATCGAAGGCCTTGGTGGCTCCGTAGGTCGCCGCAAAGCCGAGCGGCTGATAGCCGGCCACGGACGCGAGGATGACGAGCGCGCCGCGGCCGCGCTCGCGCATCTTGGGCAGGTAGGCGTGCGCGAGCGCCGCGACGGCGACGCAGTTCACCTGGATCATCTCCACGATCTTGTGACGCGGCACTCGGTCGAACCGGCCGACGGCGCTGAACCCGGCGTTGTTCACCAGCAGGCCCACCTCGAGGTCGGCCGTCCGCTCGACGATGCGCTCGGCGGCGCCGGCCTGCGACAGGTCTTCGGGGACCACCCGCGTCTGGACCCCGTGACGCCGCGTGAGCTCGTCGGCGAGCGCGGCGAGGCGATCCGCGCGCCGGGCGACCAACGCCACGTTGAGCCCTTCGGCGGCGAACCGTCGCGCGAACGCCATGCCGATGCCTGCCGACGCGCCGGTCACCAGTCCCCAGGCACCGTAGGACGTGAGCACCCTCATCGCCTCGTCTCCTTTCGGTGGCTCGCTTAGCCCGATTGGCGTTCCAGGGGAAGGAGCCGCGGAGGTGCCGTCCGGCCGCTCACCACGCGGCCGATCCCCCCTGCGCAATCGCCCGCCGGAGCAGGGCGGCGAGGCTCGCGTCGAGCGGCTCGAGCCTGGCGAGCAAGGTCCTGGCCTCGCCGAGCTTGCCCATCGCGACGTAGGTCTCGCCCAGGTACTCCATGGCCTGCGCGTAGCCCGGACGGAGAGCGAGCGCGCGCTGGTAGGCCCGTACCGCGTCGTCGAACCGGCGCTGCATCTTGAGCGCGTGCCCGAGGCCGTTCCACGCTTCGGGGAAATCGGGCTTGCGCATCACCGCTTCGTGGTACGCAGCCTCGGCTTTCGGCCAGTCGCCCTTGGCGGTGAAAGCCACGCCCTCGTTGTAGCGCGCGACCGCGGTCGCGGTGTCCGGCTTCGTGGCAGGAGCCGGCAGCTCGCCGCTCCCGAAGGCCAGGGCCGTCGTAGCGAGGAGCGGGAGGAGCCAGGGAACCGCGCCGAGAGCCCGCATACGCAACCTGCGCCTCCAGGTAACACACCCGCGGCTCGCGCTGCACCCGGGGCCCGGATCCTGTCCGTCGAAGGGCGCCGCCCCGGCTGGCTCGACGACGTCATTCGGGCTAACAACGTCAGGCCGAGCCGACGGAGAAGACGATGGGCGAGCAACCCGTGGACGTCCTCATCATCGGGGCTGGCGCGTCCGGCGCGGCCGTCGCGTGGAGCCTCGCCGAAACGCGCATGAAGATCGTCTGCCTCGAGCAAGGCGACTGGCTCAAGCCCGACGATTACCCGGGGAGCCGCGAGGACTGGGAGCTCGCCCAGCTCCGCGATTTCAGCCCGAGCCCCAACGTCCGGGGCCGGCCGGCGGACTATCCGGTCAACGACAGCGCCTCGCCGATCGTCGCCTCGATGTTCAACGCCGTGGGCGGCAGCACCATCCTCTACGCCGCGCACTTTCCGCGCTTCCACCCCGCCGACTTCCGCGCCCGGACGCTCGACGGGGTCGGCGACGACTGGCCGCTCGATTACGCGCGCCTCACGCCGTACTACAACCTGAACTCGCACATGATGGGGGTCTCGGGCTTGGCGGGCGACCCCGCCTATCCCGCCGACCCCCCGAAGGAGTTTCCGCTCCCGCCGATTCCGCTCGGCCAGCTGGGCGAGACCCTGGCGCGCGGCTTCAACCGGCTCGGCTGGCACTGGTGGCCCTCGGACAGCGCCATCGCGAGCCGGGACTATGAAGGTCGCGCCGGGTGCATCAATGCCGGGACCTGCCTCGTCGGCTGCCCGCGCGGGGCGAAGGCAAGCGTCGACGTCACCTACTGGCCGCTCGCGCTTCGGCGCGGCGTCGAGTTGCGTACGCGCTGCCGGGTTCGTGAGATCACGGTCGGCGCGGACGGCCTGGCCGATGGGGTGCTCTACTACGACCCGGATGGCGTCGAGCGGCGGCTCGCGGCCCACGTCGTCATCCTCGCCTGCAACGGGATCGGGACCCCGCGCCTGCTGCTCAACTCGCGCTCCAAACACTTCCCCGACGGGCTCGCCAACCGCAGCGGGCTCGTCGGCAGGAACCTCATGTTCCATCCCTACGCCATCATCACGGGGATCTTCGACGAGCCGCTCGAGGGCTACAAGGGCCCGACCGGCTGCTCCCTGATGAGCCACGAGTTCTACGAGACCGACGCCTCGCGGGGCTTCGTGCGCGGCTACTCGTTCGAGATGCTGCGCGGCTTCGGGCCGGTGGCGACCGCGCTCTACGGCATGATGGGTGGACGGGTCCTCCCCGGACCGGATCACCACCGCGGATACGCCGAGCTCGTGGATCGCACCGCCGGCATCGCCGCGATCTGCGAGGACCTGCCCGAGCCCGGGAACCGCGTCACGCTCGACGGCGAGCTGAAGGACGCCGACGGCATCCCCGCACCGAAGGTGACCTACCGGCTGAGCGAGAACAGCGCCCGCATGCTCGACCATGCCGTGGCGCGCGGCCGCGAGCTGATGGCGGCCGCGGGCGCCCGCGACACCATGGTCCAGGCCCCGCTCATGATGGCGGGCTGGCACCTGATGGGCACGGCGCGCATGGGCCGCGATCCCGAGAGGTCGGTCGTCAACGAGTGGGGCCGCTGCCACGACGTGAAGAATCTCTTCATCGTCGACGGCAGCATCTTCGTCACGGCGGCCGCCGTGAACCCCACGAACACGATCCAGGCGCTGGCGCTCTACGTCGCCGATGCGATCAAGCAGCGGCTGGCGACCCTGTTCGACTGAGCGCACCGTACGGAGGATCCACGATGAGCGAAGCGAAGGCCGGCCCCCTGAGCGACGATCAGCGGCGCGCGCTCGCGCCGGCGCTCGACGGCTTCATTCCGCCGAGCGCCGATGGCGTGCTGCCCGGTGCCGGCCAGCTCGGCCTCGCCGCGGACCTGGACGCGGTCCTCCGGCGCGACCCGGAGCTCCACGCGCAGGTCGTCGCGTCGCTCGCCGGCCTCGATCGCCTCGCCGGACGGCGCGGCGCCGCCCGCTTCACCGCGCTCTCCGCCGGGCAACAGGCCGAGGTGTTGGCCGAGGTCGCCTCCTCGGAGCACGCCTTCCCGCCGATGCTGCTGCTCTACACCTTCGCCTGCTACTACAAGCACCCGCGCATCCTGGCGCACTACGGTTTCGAGGCACGTCCGCCCCATCCCAAGGGGTACGAGGTCGCGCCCACGGATCTCGCGTTGCTCGATCCCGTGCGCCGTCGCGGGCCGATCCATCGGACCTGCTGAGGCAGGGAACGCCCATGCCCTGGACCGCCGGTGACATCCCTTCGCAGGCCGGGAAGACGTTCGTCGTCACGGGGGCCAACGGCGGGCTCGGGTACGAGACGGCCCTCCAGCTCGCGGCCCACGGGGCGCACGTCGTGCTGGCATGCCGCGACGTGGCCAAAGGGCAACGCGCGGCCGCGGCCATCGCGGCGGAGCATCCATCCGCCTCGCTTGCGGTGCACGAGCTCGATCTCGCCGATCTGCAGTCGATCCGCCGCTTCGCCGACGCCGTGCGCGCCGCCCTTCCGGCGTTGCACGGCCTCTGCAACAACGCCGGCGTGATGGCCCTGCCCTACCGGCGGACCGCCGACGGCTTCGAGATGCAGTTCGGCACCAACCATCTCGGCCACTTCGCCCTCACCGGGCTGTTGCTCGACCGGCTCCGGGCGACCCCGGGAGCGCGCGTGGTCACGGTGAGCAGCAACGCGCACAAGCTCGGCACGATGCGCTGGGACGACCTCCAGGGCACGCGCCGCTATCGCAAGTGGTCGGCCTACGCGCAGAGCAAGCTCGCGAACCTGCTGTTCGCCTACGAGCTGCAGCGCCGGCTCGCCGCGAGCGGGGCCGCGCTCGCGAGCGTCGCCTGCCATCCCGGATACGCGGCGACCAACCTGCAGACGGCGGGGCCGCGCCTGCAGGGCTCGGCGCTCGGCGAGGCGCTCATGGCGCTCGGCAACCGGCTGTTCGCGCAGAGCGCCGCGATGGGCGCCTTGCCGACCCTGTATGCGGCCACCGCACCCGACGTCCGCGGGGGCGACTACATCGGTCCCGACGGCTTCGCGGAGCAATGGGGCCATCCCACGAAGGTGCGCTCGAGCGCACGCTCCCGCGATCCCGCCGCCCAGCGCCGGCTGTGGGAGATCTCGGAGCAGCTCACCGGGGTCCGCTACGACGCGCTGGATGGCGGCGGCCGCTCGCGCCGCTCATGACCGCCGTCACGATCCGGCCGGCGAGGCCGGCCGACGAGGCCAGCCTCGGACGCCACGGCGGCGCGCTGATGCGTCAACACCACGCCTTCGACCCGCGACGATTCATCCTCTCCGAGCATCCCGAATCCGGCTATGGGCGTTTTCTCGTCTCCAAGCTGGACGACCCGGACGCCGTGGTGCTGGTCGCGGAGCGCGACGGCGAGGTCATCGGCTACGCGTACGCCGGACTCGAGCCGATGAGCTGGAAGGAGCTGCGCGCGGCCTGCGGGTTCGTACACGACGTGTACGTCGACCCGCGAGCCCGGAGAGGAGGGGCCGGCGAGCAATTGATGCGCGCCGCGATCGGGTGGCTCGAGGCGAAGGGGGTCCCTCGCGTGATGCTGTGGAGCGCGGCCGGCAACGTCGCGGCACAGCGGCTGTTCGAAAGGCTCGGCTTCCGTCACACGATGGTCGAGATGACCCGTGAGGCGGGCACGCGGTGACGGCGCGCGGGCCCGTCACCAGCGCACGCCGGCGTGCGCTGGTGACGACCAAACTCGTCGCTCTCCGCCGGGTGGGGGGCTATCATAATGCCGGGACCGGGGCTCGAACCCGGACGACGGTTACCCGTCAGCGGATTTTAAGCCAGAGTCTGAGGCACCCTCGAGTCCACGCCATCCGCCAGAGCGGCAAGATTCTTCACTTTTGGGCGCCGCCGAGTCGGCTGGTGACGATCCAGTCGCCCCGACTTCACGGAGAGAAAACGGAGAGCGCGAGGGTGACGATGAGGCAGGCTGACCACGAGCCGCCTTCACCACCTCAGGTCCTTGAGACGCTGCGCCTCGGCACGCGCGTGCGGCTCACTTCGGGTCGCGAGGGCGTGATCCTCCGCTGCGGCTTCAGGTGATTCGGTACGACGGCGGCGCTCTCGACTACATCGCACCGAGAGCCGAGGTCGCGTGGTGACCCTACCCGACGTCATCCCGGCATCGTCCGAAACCGCCCCGGAATCGCCCCACGGCGCTGCGCAGGGCCGGTTAGAAACCCGTGACATGCCCCGACACGATGAAAGAGGCACCCCCCGGGCTGTCACAGGTTTTCCGACGAGCCTCCCGCCAGTAGAGCACCTCGCGATAGAGCGAGCGCTCATCCGCCATTCCGCACCCTCGCGCAGGGGAAGCCGAGAGGCAAGAGGCGGCACCGTCTCCCCTCCAGCGATAGGCTTAGGAGAGCCACGGGGGCGCGCCGCGCGTCACGACAGGCCGGCGCCCGGAACCTCACCCCCCGGGGTACCCCCCGCCCAGGCCCCTCGATCGGCCATCAAGGCGCGCGGACATTTGCGCCCCGTTTTTCGGGAGCGCCGCGCCGACGCATGCTTCGAGCCGCGGCGGCAGTGCGTTGACACGGGACGGCAGGGGGCGCAGGCAGGAGACACCGTGCAGATTGGGCTCGTCCTGCGCAACATGGGACCCGCCTCTCGGCCGGCGACCATCGCCGCGGTAGCGTGCGCGGCCGACGCCGAGCCCGCGATCGCGGACGTCTGGGTGACGGACCACATCGCGATCCCACCCGACGACGCCGAGGGCTCGGGCGGCCGCTACCTCGATCCACTCGCTACGCTCGCCTTCGTCGCCGGCTGCACGACGCGCGTGGGGCTCGGGACCTCCGTGCTCGTCTTGCCGTACCGCCCCGCGCTCCCGACCGCGAAGTGGGTGGCGACCGTGCAGGAGCTGTCGGGCGGGCGGCTCCGCCTCGGCGTCGGCGTCGGCTGGATGGCGGCCGAATTCCGCGCTGTCGGCGTGCCGCTTGCGCGCCGCGGCAAGGTGAGCGATGCGACCCTCGACTTCCTCGACCGCTGCTTCGCCGCCGACGAGGTCGAGGCCAACGGCCAGCGCTTCCTCTTCCTCCCGCGGCCGCCGCGGCCACGGCTCTTCGTCGGCGGCGCCCCGCCGCACGCGTTCGCCCGCGCGCTCCGGCACGGAGCGGGTTGGATGCCGATCGGGCTCGATCCCGACGCCCTCCGCCCGCTCGTTGCCGGGCTGCGCGACGCGGCCGTCCGCGCGGGAGGTCCCACCCCCGAGGTTGCCGTCATGACGCGACTCCCGTTGGACGACGGCGAACGGGCGCGGGACATCGTCGCGCGCTACGCCGACGCCGGGGCAACGCGGCTCATCCACGGCGCACCGTACGAGGATGAGGCGGGCGGCCGGCGCGTGGTCGAGCGGCTGGCGCGCACGGCGGCCGGTTGAGCCCGGTCCCCGCGGGCCCCCCACACCAGGTCCTTCGATCGTCCATCAAGGTCCACACGCACCGTCCCCTTCAGCTCCACGCACCGATCAACACAAACGGTGCCCAGAAGTATGGCGCCGCAAGCGATTCCTCCCGGCCGAGGGCATCGCTCTGAACCGTGCGCTCCATGAGCTCGATTCGCGCTAGCCGCAGGGCGTCCGCCTTCGTTGCGCCGTCCCGCAAGTGCCTGTAGAACGCCTCCATGAACAGGCTGGTGGACTGGTCGTTGACTGGCCACAAACTCGCCACCACCGCGCGGCTTCCAGCATATAGGAAGGCGCTTGTGAGGCCGACGAGACCCTCCCCGCGGTAAAGCTTCCCCTCAGCGGTGTTGCACGCGGACAAGACGACGAGTTCAGCGTTCAGTCGAAGATCGAATATCTCCGACATTTTGAGAAAGGGGTTTTCCCCATCCGTATCGGAAAAGACCAGCGTCGGCTGGTTGATCCACTTCACATCGTCGCCAACGACCGCGTGTGTAGCAAAATGCAGGATGCGATAGCGCCTTAGGTCGATGTCCTGCAGACGGCGCTTCGTCGCTCGCTCCCGCAGATTGATCACATCGGACCCGGGAGCTACCCCGTAGAGCGAGGCGATCCGTTGCACCTCGTTGGCCGAGTACGGCAGACGGCCAAAGCCGTGGCTCATGCGCTCGTAGGTACCGCGCACGTTGAACGCCACGGCACGGCCTTCGGGAGCGGACGAATATACGGGATCACCGAAAGCGAGAAGGGGCAACTGTGGTTGCTCCTTGCTTACGCCCTCGCTGTAGCCCCGCCTCGTCAGGAAGACCAACACCGAGGCCGAGGGGGCGTAACTCACGGCATACTGCCTCGCAAGGTACGGCACCGACGACAGCGCGGGGTTCATCCTGCCGTCAGCATGTGCCGTTGGCCGAATGAGCGCCTCGAAGGGTAGGTAGCAGAGGGCCCCGGCGGGGATAACGACGACGTGCTCCCGCCCCCTGATCTCGTCGGCCGCTGGCTGAACCAGTATATGATAGAGCCGCTGACCGAGACGGATGTGGGACTTGATCTCATCGGGACCTATGAGCGGGGTGTCAAGCGTCTTGCGGTAGCGTGCGACGAGGTCTGCGATACGGTCCCCTCTGGCAAGGGGGAGCAGACGCACATCGGTCCGGGTGACGACCCATAGCGCCGACACTTCCTCCCCCGATGGTCTCTCGCCCAGGGCATATTCCAGCAGGATGGTGTGGTCATCAAGGAGCGCCTGCACGTCTATGATGGAGGCCGTCTCGCTTCTCGCCGTCTGGGAACGGTCACTGGCCGCATGCGAAGAAGCCGTGGACACGGCCGCTGCCTCACTGGCGACGGCAGCCTCAAGGTCGGAGTGCGCCTGGCGACCAGCGGGGACCTGCTCCGAGAGGGCCCGCTTGAGGCTGCGAACCTGCTCCGATCCGGGCTCACGTGTCTCGTTAATCATATCCAGGAGCGTGTGAGCCTTCCCCCTTTCGAGGTACTGGAATGCTTGAATAGCGTTCCCGTCGTTCCGTCCGTTTGCCTGAAGCTTCAGAGACGTCGCGACTGCATCTAAATAGAATTGCATTGCCTCGTCACGGACTGAGAGCTGCACACGGCCAGCCCGCTGTGCATGGCCGATCCGGTCAAGGATATCGATGGCCTGCGAATAGAGCGTCAGCGCCTCGTCGAGCTGGCCTTCCTCCTCTTTCACAGAGCCCATCTCATTGAGCAGGATATAGTCGTCCGGGTCGTGAACGCGCTGATCAACACGGCGAGCCTCTTCAAGTGCGCTCCACGCCGCCCGAAGCTGTCCAACCTGCTGGTATGCCAAGCCGAGGTTGTACAGGTCGCCGGCAACTTCGCCGAGCGCCTCACGGCTCGCACGGGCAGCGACGCGGTGAAGCGCCAACGCCAACTTCGAGCATGCGATTGCGGAATCCACGTTGCCGTTCCAGGCTTCGACTTCCCCCAGCATTTGGAGGGCCACCGCGCCGTCCGGTGTCAGGGGGAACCCGTCGGCCCCGGCTGTCGTCTCCAACCAGTCCTGCAGTAGGCTCCGCAGGCTACTGAGTGCCGTCTGGGTGCATTGGCGCGTCTGCGCAGTGTCGTCTCGATCGTTGGCGACGGATGCGAGCATTCCGAGAGCGCGAAGCTGAAGATTCCGATCGCCGGCCTCGCTGGCTTGACCGAGCGCATCGTGGAACCATCGCTCCGCCTCGTCCAAGTCCCCGACCAACTGGTGAACCTCGCCAAGGCCGATAAGAGCCTCTGCGGCACGCTGGTGATCATCCGCGCGCAAAAAGTCCGCCAGCGCGGAATCGTATAGCTGAAGAGCCACGTCGTACCGGTCGCGATTCTGTGAGAAGAGGGCCTTGTCGAGCACCACTTGAGCTTCAAGAGCCCGGTCTCCGGTCTCGTGCGCCACCTCTCTCGCAGTCAGGAAAGACTGCTCGGCTTCCTTAGGCTTCCCCATGGCGTCCATCACGCGAGCTGAGGCCCGCAGCGCCGCGATCTCTGCGACCCGATCCCGTCGAGCTTGGGCGCGTTTGCGCCGTCCCTCGTAGAAGCGCACCGCCTTGGCTGGATCGGCTGGGCCTTGGACATCCGCCAACTCTCGCCCAAAGAGGTCAGCTAGACGCGCCGATCTCGAGGGAACCAGTTCAGTTAGAGCATCGAGCGCATCTGTCATCCGACCGAGCCGAAGAGAGGTCCGCACCAGAGCTACCAACACGTCCGGGTTCGCCGGATCGAGCTGTCGAACGCGCTGGAACGCCTCAAGCGCCTCCTGGTTGTGGCCGCCTTTCTCGAAGGCGAGGCCGGCACGGAAACATGCCCTGGTATCCCCGCGCTTCGAGGTGCTCCGGATTGCTTGGCAAGGATCGATGGCGCTTGCCACACCGCTGGCGGCGCTCACCAGAATGCACAAGCCCAGAATTCGCGTGGTGCTCACCGCAAGCTGCGTCACTTCTGACAGACGTGAACCTGCCGATACGGTATCGTCCCTTTGGCAAGCGCGGCGATCAACTCGCCGATCATCGAGGAGAGCTTGGGCGGGTGTTCGGGCTTGACGTACCGGGTCACTGTGTCGGCTCCGGCGTCTGCGTACCCGATCAAGTCAACGATCCCGTCACAGTCCACGTCGAAGTAGAACACGGTCGTCGCGGCCTTCGACTCAATGACGGTGTCGAGGGTGTTCTTCTCGTTGCGGCCGACGACAGCGTACTTCAGGGTCCGCGCCTGGGCGTCCCGATAAATGAGCCACATGTCGGGCGGCGGGACCGTGCTCTGCACATACGCGCCGGCGATTCCATGTCCGAATCGCTCCACGCGGTAGGCCGAGGGGGAAGACGGGGAGGTCACAGGGGCAACCCGGCTCGTTGCCCGCTTGAGGAAATTGCTTACCTCGTCAGCGGCCACCGCATAGTTCAGCCCCTCCTCGCCCTCCCGCCGGAACGAGTTGATACCAATGATTTCTCCCTGATCGTCGAGGAGAGGGCCGCCGGAGTTGCCGGGGTTGATTGCGGTTTGGGTCTGAATGACCGTGCCCTGATGGAGCAGGTTGTCGCTACCCTTCCACTGGTAGTTCGGTCGAATCTGGCTAATGACGCCCGTGGTGTAGGTCCAGACCTCCCCCTCGGGATGGCCGATCGCATGGACGTCCTGCCCCACCTCGATCCTGCCTATATCGGCCACCGGAAGCCATGGGATGGTTCCGCGTGTTGGCGTCGCGACCTTCAGGAGCGCCAAGTCTGCGATCTGATCAACCTTCAAGAGCGTGGCGGCGTAGGCGGGCTCTTCCTCGATCGACACGCCGTGCTCCGGCTTGAACACCACAGCGATCTTGTTCGCATCTTCCACGACGTGCGCGTTCGTCACGATGTGTCCGGCGGGGTCAACGACGACACCACTCCCAAGGCTCTTGTCAGTGACGAGCAGCACGGTGGCGGGGGCGGCCTTCTTGTAGAGCGCCACATCGTTCGGCCCACGTGTCTCTTCGAGGAGCAGGGTCTTGGGGAGCTGCTCCAGGGCGGAGAGGATCTGCTTGTCGAACGGCAACGAGGCAGCGGAGGGAGGCGGGGAGTGGCCAAGGACCGCTTGCTCTTGCGGTGAGAGGTCAGCGACCTCTTCCACGCGCGAGACAGCGCCTGGCGGACCGGGCGTCAGTTGGCGAGTGATGGTCAACCCTGTGAGACGCGTGACAACGAAAACCGCGACGCACACGGCGGCGAATTCCGCGGCGATGCGGGTGATAGGCACTCGGAAGAAAGTCTTCCAAGTCATCGAGACGACATGCGTGATTCGTGTCACCCGGGAGGGTGGCACGCCGACTCGCGCCGGGGACGACCCGGCCAGAAGCTTCGCCTTCCGGACGAGATCAGCAGGAGGGTCTTCTCCTGCCTCTTCGAGGCGCGCGAGCGCTCGCAGATCCGTCTGCCGATTCGTACAAGACGGACACGCCAGAAGATGCGACTCGACCGCGCGACGTTCTTCGGGGTCCAACTGCCCTTCCAGGTAAAGCCCCAGGGCAGCCGTTGACGGACAACCCGGGGCTCTTACGCGGCCCAGCCTCCGCAGCACATCGTCCGTGATCTCTTTCACGGCGACCTACCCTATCCTCGCTTCCCTGAGTGAGAGGACGTCCAAGGCACGCCTTTTTGTCTCCCGGGCCGGGCTGGGGCTACGATCCTGCTTCAAGGACGCCTGCTCTTCTCATACAGTCCTCGACCTTGGCCTTCGCGCGGAAGTGCTTCGATGCGACGGTCCCTTGAGGAAGATCGAACACGGCGGCGATTTCGTCGTACGGGTAGCCTTCCGCCCGCCTCAGGAAGATCTGCCGATCGAGGTCGGTAAGTTCCTGCAGACAACGTACAGCTTGGTCGAGGAGCTGCCGCATGGTGGCGGCCTTCTCCGGATCCTGGCTCTCTGGCGTGAGCCATGTTGGGTCAGGTCGAGCACATCCGGTGTCCTCTTCGGGGACCTCGCGGCGGCGAGCCTGCGCCCGCTGATAGTCCCTGATCTTATTGGCCGTGATGGTCCGCAGGAAGGCGCGAAACTCCCATTCCGTATCCCCGTGGAACTGGTCCAGCGCCCCTTTCGCCAGAGTCAGGAAGACCTCCTGGAAGAGATCTTCCCGGCCGGCCTGTCCTAAGCCTTGAACTTGCCTCAGGATTCCCCAGACGAGCCGCCTGTATCGGTCAACGAGAGCCTCCCAGACTGACCGTTCGAGGCCGGCGGCCCGTCTGATGCGCTCACGAATCTCCACCGCGACCACGGAAAAAAAACCGAATTCCCGCGTCCTTCTCCCGCAGAGAGGCGACGTCCCAAGGGGACCACGCCAAGAAGGAAAGGGAGGACTCGATCATGGGCGACGCGCGTTGGTTGAAGAAGGCCATGCTGGGGGCGGCCATGCTCTGCGTGGCATCGTCGTCCGCTTGGGCCGACGTCTACGTCCACGGCTACTATCGCGGGAACGGGACGTACGTCCAGCCATACGTTCGCAGCGACCCGGACGGGAACCCGTACAACAACTGGAGCTACCCGGGGAACGTGAATCCGTACACGGGTCGCGTCGCACCTGGCAACGCCGATACGTACCTTTACAACTACTACAACCGGAACGGGGGCAGTGGCTTCGGAACGCTGGATGACTCCGAAGACGAGGGTGGCGATGATTGAACGGCATCAAAGTGTGCAGAGTCCGTCGGGCCTCCGGTCCGCATCTGTGCGGCTCGCGGGACTGGCCCTACTCATGGCACTTTCGCTGGGCGCAAGCGGCTGGGCGGCCACCGTTGCCGAGATTGCGAAGAACCCCACCGGCTTCGATCAGAAAACGGTGACGGTGAGTGGTACCGCCGAGGCGGTTAGCAGCCGCACCTCACGCCGGGGCAACCCGTATACGACGTTTCGGCTCGCTGGCCAGGGCGAGGTGGTCAAGGTCTTCAGCTTTGGGACGCTGCCGATCAAGCCAGGGGATCGGGTCCAAGTCCAAGGCACCTTTCAACACGTGAAACACGTCGGTCCTAGCACGTTCTATGACGAGATCACGGCATCGTCGGTTGAGCCCACCAAATAGCATGACGGTGCTTTGGGGCGCGGGCCATCAAGGAGATACGATATGAGAAGGATCGTGACGCTTGGTACCCTGGTTGCAGTTGCCCTCCTCTTCTCGCCACCCGTTTTTCGACCTCACCGAGCCGCGGCGCGGTCGGGGGCGGGCACTGGCGTGCCAGCGAACGACGTCGAGAAAAGTGGCTGCTGCTCTTGGCACGGGGGCGTCTGCGGGTGCGAGGGCAACCGGGTGCAGTGCTGCGACGGCACACTGAGCCCAAGCTGCACCTGCTAGAGCTGCGACTCTTCACCCGAGGATCCGTCATCGAGCACGAGGAGGGGGAAAAATGAAGGTTCTTCTACTGACGCTCGTTGTTCTCATCACCGGTATCACCTGGGCAGGAAGCCCCATCGTCGTTGCACCGGATGGGACTTACCTTGGGAACTTGAATAGTAACCCATACGATCCGAACTCCGTCGCCAATCCCTACGGCCGCTACGGCAGTCCGTACAGCCCAGACAGCATCAACAACCCGTACGGGCAGTACGGGAGTCCGTATAGCCCGAATAGCGTGACGAACCCGTACGCCGTACCTAGCCTCCCGCCGTCTGACAGCGGATTAGGTGACGACGACGAGGACTGAGGTGGGGCGCACGTCGCGAGCCGCGCCCGCAGTCGAAGGCACGACACCCTAGGGCCCATTGGGCACACGTCCGCCACGCGGCTGCACATGAGCGGGGTCGAGCCGGGGCGGCACCGCCAGCCGCTGGCGCCCCGAACCTCGGGGCCGCCGTGAGCAACCTGCCGATCGTGGGGCCCACCCTCGGGCGCCTTGCCGGGGGCGTCGACAACGCCGTGGCCAACCCGGCAGGGGCCATGCGCGGCGTGCTCGGCGGCGTGGGCGATTGATGTGAAGTTCCCCCAGTCGCCGACCGTCTTGCGACATCGGCGCCGAGATTGGCTCGTCGCTCGTCTGGGTGCTGTCCTAAGTAGGGCCGCAGGCTTGCCCATCACAAGGCGGCCGTCCGCGTCCATGAGACGCTACGGGTGACGCCCGCAATGGCGCTTGGAGTGACGGACCATGTATGGACGATCGCGGAGTTGGTTGATGCCGCACTCTCGGCTCCGGTACCCCCGCCGCTCCTGCCCCCAGGTCAGCAGACCCTTCCGGGCATGAGCGCGGGTCGGGCGAAGGGGACGCGCGGAGGACAGCGGCATGGCGAGCGGCCCATACGACTTCGCGTCATCAAAGGCGGTCGAAGCGTCTGACGCAACGCTTCGGGGCCGCCGAAGCACCCCCGTTGGCGGCAGCGGCGCATCTACGCTACCCTGCCGTCACCGATGCCCTATTCGGCCAAAGCAATCGCCAACTGGTTCTTGAAGAGGGACGAGCTGAGCCCAATGAAGCTTCAGAAGCTCGTCTACTTCGCCCACGGTTGGAAGCTCGGCCTCCGGGGCACGCCGCTGATCAATGAGGAGATTGAGGCGTGGGACTACGGGCCGGTGGTGCCCGACCTCTATCACGAGTTCAAGCAATTCGGCAGCGCACCGATCACGGCCTTCGCGACGCGTTGGAAGCTCGACGACGGGAAGCCGCGGTTGGTGCAGCCGCTCGTCCCGCCCGATGCCGTAGACACGCAAGCCCTTCTCCGTCGCATCTGGAAGGTCTACGGGCACAAGACCGGTGGACAACTGTCCGCCATTACACACCTTCCCGACTCGCCGTGGAGTCAGATCCGGCGAGAGTGCAACACTCGCGGCGCCGTCATTCCTAACGAGCGCATCGCCGCGTATTTCAAGCGCCTCGCTCAGCGTCCGTAGATGAGCGATGAGGTCCGCCCGAAGCCTTCAACGGAGGAACCCCCGCCGAAGGCCGAGCTGGACCTCATTAAGGTCCCCGCCGAGCCCCTTCCCGAGGAGGAGGGTGAGCGTTTCGAGCGGCAGGAAGCGGAAGCACTTGATCGCGAGCGGACAAAGGAGGACCAGCTCCAAGATCGCGAGCGCCAGCTCGCGCTGGACATCAAGGAGCACGGTCTCCGTCAAGCCCGGCACGAGCTTGCGGAACGCACCAAGTACGCGGGCCGCCTCTTCAACCTCATCCTGTGGTGGCTGGTCGGGATAGGCGGGATCATCCTCCTTCAGGGATTTCATCGACTGCCGTTCTGGCCACACATTCGCTTCAGGCTCTCTGATCCGGCCCTGCTCGCGCTCATCGGAGGCACGACGCTCAACGTCCTCGGCATCTTCGTCGTCGTGGTGAACTACCTCTTCCCCAAGCGAAGAGATGGGCGAATGTTCTAACTTCCCGTCGCGGGTGTCCGACTTTAGGACATCACCCTCGTCCGCGCGACATTGCAACGGATGCGCGTTTCGGTCTAGAAGAGGTACGTTCTCCGTGTCGGAGCCCGGGGAAGTCGTTGTGACGTGAGCAATCGACGAGCGCGCGGCGCACCTCGGAGAGACCGTGCCTCCGGGCCTGAACTGGTCTTCGGCGTCGTAGGGGCCTTGGGTACCGACGTCGGCAGGCTCACGAGCACCCTACAGGAAGCACTCTCCGACTTCCGCTACACGCCTGTTCCCATTCGCCTCTCGGATCTGCTGCGCGAGTTCCCGGCTTGGAGCGGTCTGCCAAGGAGCCCGCACGATGACAGAATCGAAGCGCTTCAGAACGCCGGAAACGAGCTGCGCAAGGCCGGCGGGGGCGAAGCGATGGCGGCCCTCGCCCTTGCGGAGATCCAGGGATACCGAACGCGTAACGGCCACGATGCGAAGAAGCCAGTAAGCGCTGCCGCGTACATCCTCCGATCACTGAAGCACCCCGCAGAAGAGGAGCTGCTGCGAGCGATCTATGGCTCGTCGTTCTTCCTCATCGCCGCCTACGCTCCGATAGAGGAGCGGCGGAAAAACCTCGCGCGCGAGATAGCACGGTCCCGCCATGGCATGCGCCAAGCCGAGGCGCTCGCCCGGTCCGACACCCTGATCCAAAGGGACGATCACGAGCAGGATCGCTCGCATGGACAGCTAGTTAGGGACACGTTCCCGCGCGCCGACGTGTTTGTTGCAGTTCATCGCCCCGATGAGACGGTTGAACAGATGCAGCGCTTCGTCGACTTGGTCTTCGGCCACCCGTTCCACACCCCAACACAAGACGAATTCGCGATGTTTCAGGCTCGAGCGGGAGCACTGCGATCAGCGGATCTTTCCCGCCAAATCGGTGCAGCGATTGCGACGGGGCATGGCAGCGTTGTGGCCCTTGGAACAAACGAGGTGCCCAGGGCCGGCGGCGGCCAGTACTGGTCTGGGGATCGTCCGGACCACCGAGATTTTCAGCTCGGAGAAGACGAGAGTCTCCGTATCCGTAGCAGCATGCTGGCCGAGATACTCCTGCGGATGGAAGCTGAGGGGTGGCTTCAGATGGAGGTCGGGACAAGAGTCAAACGGGACGTGGACAGGGAGGTCGGAGTCCTATTGCCCCTTCTGAGGGAGACGACCATGATGAGCGTCGGAGAGTTCGGCAGGACGGTACATGCCGAGATGGCAGCTCTCATGGATGCCGCTAGACGCGGCGTACCTGTTCAGGGCTCTACGCTCTTTTCCACCACGTTTCCCTGCCACAACTGCACCAAGCACATCGTGGCAGCAGGGATAAGAAGGGTCGTATACATTGAGCCCTTCCCCAAGAGCCGTGCGGCAGAGCTTCACGATGATTCGATCGTTGTTGATCCCTCCGGGCAAGTCGAGGGGAAGGTGAACTTCGAGCCCTTCGTGGGCATCGCGCCGAGGCGCTACCTCGAGCTTTTCACGATGCAGCGTCGTGAGAACCCTGACGGTTCGGTTGTTCGATTCACGAGGGCGGCCGCTGCCCCGCGAGTCTCGGCAACGAGGGGCTACGTAGAGACGGAAGACGTCGCGGTCGTCGAGCTTTGGAAACGGCTGAAGCAAGCTGGTATGAGGCTCCACACGCCCGAAGGAAGGCGCCGCGGGACAGTGAGGAGGTGAGTCATGGTGGACAAGGGGCAGAAGCCATCGGGCTGGATTGGTCGCAGGATGGAGGACTTGGAGCGAGAGTCGAAAGACTGGCCCATCTGGAAGCAAGAGGATCTCCGAGAGCGCCTCGAGCGTGATGGTGTGCAGTGCGTAGAGCCTTCCGATCAGCCTCGAGGCAAATCGTAGCAGCGCGTCGACGGGCGCATGCGCACCGTGGTGACCCGCGCCGACTGGCTCGGCGCCTCTGGCCCCACGAACGCGTTCCTATGGGAGCAAGTGGCGCGGCGTCGTGGCGAAAGCCCCACAGCGCCCGTGGCCGTCGTGCGGTTGGAGGACCTTGCCCCGGGTGCAAGCGCCGACACCGCCCCCGACCCGCAGCACACGGCACCCGGGGCACCAGCCGTGGCCGTGGACCCGGGCGTGCCACTTCGCCGCCGCGCCGCCGGCGCTCCTCTGGCGCTCGCGATCACGTCAACGGCGCTCGCGTCAGGGAGGCGAGTCGAGTGCCCGCATTGCGGGGAGCACTTCACGCCGGCGCCGAAGCCCGGGAAGAAACCGACGCGCCGCCTGCCACCGGATGCCCGGTTCCTCAGTTGGCTCGCGGCTCGGGGCGGCAGTGCCTCCGTGAGCAGCATCGCCCGCCGGTTCCACCTGCGCCGAGCCGAGCTTGTCGTCCTCCTCGGCCGCTTCGCCCACGCCGGTGTCGTCTTGAACCACGACGGCCGTGGTGGCGGCTACCGCTTTCACTTGCTGCGCGTGCCCGCCCGCTCGAGCGCGCTGGCCCTGTAGCTGGTGCGAGGTGGGTGCGGGTTGGGCACGCCCAGCTCCGCGGCCGCATCTCGCGCACGCGCCCGGCAGGCCGCGCCATGCGGAACGCAGTCCCACCGCTGGCACTAGTCGGTACCGGTCCGGATTAGGAATCCGCGGAGCGGTTCTAGGCAGCGGAACTCCCAGGGGTTTCCAGCGCCTCTCCGCCTTCTCTCCGCGTCGCGACCAAGCCGGGCTCGCCGATCTGCCGTGATCGCTGCTGAGGCGATCGCGAAGGGGGGGACTATAGCACTTTGGCCGTTTGCCGGGCTGGGGCACGCCCCTTCCCGGAATTACTAAAGCGGCTCACAAGAGCTTCGACGCGCTGCGTTAGCACCGAGCGCACCGAGCCCTCCGTGCACTCACGGCGTCCTCGATGGAGCCCCGACGTGCGACGTCGGCGGTGCGACGTGCTTACTCGGCCGTCGTCTCGCCGGACTGTCTCGTTCGCTCGATTCGTTTGCTACGCGTGCGATCGTTCGACAGCCACACTGCCCCAAGCAGGACGGCAAGTAGCAACAGCATGGTGATGACCACAAGTAGCGCATGCACCGAAAGCACGCTGAGCACCACGAAGCACCCGATGCCGAGCACGCACAGCGTCACGACCACTGCCCAGGCATACCGAATACGGCGACGGCGCGCGGATTCGCCCACGACACCGATATACGTGAACGCCTTCACCGCCTTTTCCGAAGTCGGGGTTGCGGCGCATCGCCGCCACGGCGCGGCGGTGCCGCCTCTCGACGGGGAGACGTAAGACTGCGTAGAGTGCTTCCAGACCGGCCACGATGATCCCCAGCGTTGCGAAGACTACGTTCTCCGCGTGAGTGTATGGTCTTCCTCCCCGGTCGAACACGAGGACCTGGACGAGCACATAGAGGACAAGGGCGACGCAGGGCGGCCAGAATGTCCACGCGGCAGCGAGGTTGTAGCGATGCTTCGCCCGTTCGCAGGCCACTAACGTTTCGGCTAGGTCGTTCGCTTCGCGTGCACCGAACGCCAACCCGTCCTTGACTGCCTCAACGATCGTGTACCGTGAACCTTCTCGCGTCATGGGTCATTCCAACAAGAAATTCGCGTGGCGTCGCCGCTTCTTCGATGGAGCGTAGCTCCCCCCGCAGGGGAGCGGCAAACTACTTCTTGGAGATCCCGCCTGACTTCGGCTCCAGACTCTCGCGACGCTGGCGCTCAGCATCCTCGTCTGTAGAGAATATGCGCGCCCGCTGATAGCGCCGAATACGCCGGCGCATCTCGTCATCGCTCCACGGTGGCCACCTCCCGGTCCTCATGTAGTGCTTGAAGCGCTCACGGTAGGTCCGTTCGACTTCGGGGAAACCACGGGCAAGCCGGCGGTCCCACCCTCTGCCGCTGGCGAGGGCCGCCCCCAATGCCCGACGGTCCTCTGGATCGGATTGGACTTGGACTGCGCGCTCCAAGAACTGCCGCACCCGCGGGTCGGTGCAGAGTGCGATCGGCTTGAGACGAACAATATCCGCAATTGCTCGCCGAATCGCCCGCTCGACCCCTTCCAGTGCTCCCGGTGGCGTCGGCGCCGCGAAGGAGCGCTCGTATTGAGGGCGGTAGTTCTCTCGGAGGGCCAGCGCCTCGTCGAGGGCCTTGCTCGCCTCCTCCACGGTGCGCGCGGCGCCACGAATGGCTCGGCCGCTCTGCCGATGGAGCGGTCGACTTCCCACCACCTCGGCGAAGAGGTGATCGAGCGGGGAGCCGAGCGCGCGGGCCAACCGGTTGAGGGTGCTGAGTTTGGGGTCGCCACCGCGCTCGATCGTCCCGATCTGAGGCTGCGAAACTCGCGCCTTGCGCGCGAGTTCACGAAGGCTCCACCCGCGGTCGTCGCGGAGGCGCCGCACCGTTCGACCGACCCGCTGCCCGAGTGACCCGATAGGTGGACTGATCAGCACGGATGATGCTGGCGTGCAAGCCCTTGCGCCGCCTGTTCATCCTCGCTGCCGCCTTCGACCACTTTGTGCCCTGGATTCAGCCTTGGTGCCCTTGAAGCGGTGGGCTACCTCCCTACCCATGATGACAAGTCCCGACCGCCTACTGACCTGCCCGGAGGTGGCACATCGGCTAGCGGTGAGCCCCTCAACCATCAGGCTCTGGACCGCGCAGCGCCGCATCCCGTCGGTCAAGATCGGTCCCAGCGCAGTCCGATACCGCTGGGACGACGTCGAGGCCGTGATCCGTGCCGGCGAGCGGCCCCGTCTCGACAGAAGCGGCCGTGAGACCCCACCGCCGGAGGCGGCGTGAAAGGACGAAACGCCGCGCGGCCCAGCGAGAGCACGGCGCGGCGTTCCAGCTAACGAGCTATGCGCCACCTACACCGGAAGCGTCCCCCACGCAATGCACTCCTGCTCCCGTGGGTCGAGCGTGCCCCCACCGACTTCCTCGCGCGGGGCTGGGCAATCCTGCGCGAGCGCGATCCCGATGAGGTTCGAGCGGTGGTCGATGTGGTCGAGGAGCGCCTCGCCGCCGCACGACGAGCACGGAGGAGGAATCGCGCCGTATGAGCGCCGAGATGCTCCTCGACGCCGCAGTTGCCTACGCCACCCGCGGGTGGCGCGTGTTCCCGTGCTCGCAGAACAAGGCCCCGCGCACGCCGCACGGGGTTCTCGACGCGACGACCGACACCACGACTATCCGGGCATGGTGGACGAAGCACCCCGCGCCGAGCATCGGCATCGCCACGGGGCAGGGCTCCGGCTTGGTCGTGCTCGACGTCGACCCGCGCCACGGCGGCGACGATGCACTTGCTGAGCTTGGGCAGCAGTACCGGACCCTGCCGGCCACCCCGCGGGTGATCACGGGGGGCGGCGGGACACACATCTACCTGCGCCACCCCGGCAGCGTCGTCCCGTGCTCCACCGGCCGGCTCGGTAGGGGCCTCGATGTCCGCGGCGCTGGCGGCTACGTGATCGCGCCGCCGAGCGGGCATGCGAGCGGTCGGTCCTACATCTGGATGATCGGCTACGGCCCCGACGACGTGCCGCTGGCCGCTACACCCCCCTGGCTGCTCGGGCTCATCGCGTCGACAGCGGGCCATCGGTTGCGGAGGAACGGCACCGCGCTGGTCATCCCGTTCGGCGAGCGCAACGCGACGCTGGCGCGCTTTGGTGGCCTGCTCCGGCGCTACGGCCTGAACGCGGTCGCCATCCGGGACGCGTTGACCGCGATCAACCGCGAGCACTGCACGCCGTCATTGCCCGCCAATGAGGTGGAGAGGATCGCCGCGAGCGTCTCGCGTTATACCCCGGCCCTTCTCCCGCCTTTGCACCCTTTTCGCGCCGGGACGCCGGCCGACGCGCTGGTCGCCCGGGCGCTGGGCCTCTTGCCATGAAGGTGCTCACACCGACCCCCGAGATGTTCCCGCCGCCCCTTAACCTGCTGCGCGACGCCTGTGCGCACACGGAGGCGCATTCGGCTGCCGTCGCAGTGCAGTTTCTCGTGGCGGTCGGCAACATGGTCGGCCGCGAGGCCCACACGTACGTCGGGGAGACGCGTCACGGAACCAACGAGTTCGCGCTGATCGTTGGCCCGACTGCGACGGGCCGCAAGGGGGATTCCAAGAACACGGCGGTAGCGCCCCTCGAAGGCGCAGATAGCGAGTGGTTCGCGAGCATCACGGGGGGGCTTAGCAGCGGGGAAGGGCTGATCCACGCGGTGCGGGATCCTGTCTACGGCGCCAACAAGAAGGGCGAAGAGGTGCTGGTCGACCCCGGCGTCACGGACAAGCGCCTCTTGTGCGTCGAGACCGAGTTCTCCTCGGTACTCAAGCAGTTCCGCCGCGAGCACAACATCCTGTCGAACACGCTGCGCGAGGCGTGGGATGGGAAGCGCGTCCTGCGCACATTGACCAAGACCTCACCAACGCGGGCAACCGATGCACACATTTCGCTCATCGGGCACGCCACCCCTGAGGACCTGCGCGCCTACCTCGCCGACCTCGATGTCGCGAACGGCGTTGTCAACCGGTTTCTGCTCACCGCGTGCAGCCGGCCACGCCTCGTCCCTTGTCCCCGCCGCCTCCCGGACGAGGTGCGGCGGCGCGTGACCGAGCACGTGCGCGGCGTGCTCAGTCACGCGCGCAACATCGGCCATGTTCCACGAACCGAGGCGGCGGAGGCACTGTGGTGCAAGCTCTACCTTGACGAGAAGGGGCTCGCAGCCAAGCGGCCCGGCCTCCTTGGCGCACTGCTTGCCCGCGGACCTGCACACCTCACCCGCCTCGAGTTGATCTTCGCGCTGCTCGCCAGCGCCCGGGCGCGGGACGTCAACCACCTCATCGCGGCCGCCGCGTGGTGGGACTATTGCGTCGCTTCCGCGGAGGTCATCTTCGCTGACCGCACCGGGAACGACGCCGCCGATCGCATCCGGGCAGAGCTGCTGCCGGGCGAGAGCATGACGTTGTCGGAGATCCGCGAGCAGCTCTTCGCGAACAAGATCGCCTCGGGTCGACTCCGCGATGCCTTGGCCCTGCTCCGGGACCTGGGCGAGGTGACGTTAACGAAGCGCGAGACCGATGGTCGTTCCGCCGTCGTGGTAACCCGCGTTGTCGCTGCTGCCGCGGCTGCGGGGGGAGCGTGACCGTGCGTGCGAAAGGGGAGGGGGAAAAGGTTGAAAAGGGCAGGAAAGCCTCTTTTCACGCCTTTTCCACCTTTTCTCCCAAGGAGATGAATCTGCTCGAGATCGCTCGGCGAGCACTGGATGTTTCCGGTCCCTACGAATGCCCGAGTCAACCAGTGCCGCGCGCTATTTTGCCGAACGCTCCGCTGGCGCTCAGCGAGGCCACCGGCCGCCGGCTGGCCGTGCTCTACGCCGAGCTGGACCCCGTCGAGCGGCGCCGGCTCGACCTTGAGGCTGAGGGCGGCGACGGGCTCGCCCGGCTGGTGCTCGACGCCCTGGCGATGGCCGACGAGGCGACCGGAACCGTCCATGAGAGCGGCGAGGGCCGCCGGTGCGACGCCCGTCCTGGCGAGGCGGAGGTGGCGTTCTAGGCGATGGCCGACACCCTCGACATCCCCACGCTGCTACCGCCGGAAATGGTTGCCTCGCTGCCGCCGGAGCAGCTCCCCGCCCTGGCGCTATACCTTGCGGGCCTCCAGTCGGCAGTGGCTGGGCGGCTCTATCAGATGCAGCCCCTGTCCCGGCGTGAGCACGCCGAGCAGCCGAGCCGGCTCCTCACGGCCAAGGAAGTTGCCGCGCGGACGAGGCTCTCGGTGGACTACCTCTACCGCCGGGCCGACCGACTTCCCTTTGCGCGCCGGATCGGGCGCGCCGTACGATTTGACGAGACCGGCCTTGAGCGTTGGCTTGCAGGCCGCCGGCCCCGTTGACGGGCGCTTGTAAGATATGACAGTATCGCCATATGGCACGGTCGAAGCGCCAAGGGAAATCGGCACCGGCGCGGCCCGAGTCTGAGATGGTCATCACCACGATTGCACTCGATCCCGACATCCATCGGCGGCTCCGGCACCTCGCGATCGAAGATGGGACGAGCTTTCGTGACCTCATTCGGGCGGCGATCGCCGACTTCCTGACGAAGCGCGAGAGGAGGACGACCTAGCCCATGGACGCGCTCACGCTCAAGGAGAAACAGCGGCGCCTCGCCGCGCTGATGGAGGCCATCCTCGTCGGCCGAATCTCACCCGAGGAAGGTAAACGTCGGGCGAAGGCGATCAACGATGCCCCGACTGCCGAGTCCGTCCACGCCCCGAGCGGCCCACCGCCCCAGGAGCCATCGGGCGGCGGCTCGCGGCGCGCGCGGGGGGGTGGCCGTGTCTTCCGCTACAAGGGCAGTCGCTTCTGGTGGCTCGCCTACTACCACCACGGCCGCGAGATTCGCGAGAGCGCCGGGACGGAGGACCGCGAAAAGGCGGAGCGGATGCTCCGCAAGCGCGTAGGCGCGGCGAACACGCCGCACTTCACCGACCCCACCACGCAGCGGCTGTCCTTCGACGACCTAGCCGAGGGGTACCTGCGGGACTATCGCCTCAACGGGCGGCGTTCCCTTCCCGAGGCGGAGCGCTATGTCCGCCACTTGGGCGAGGCATTCGGGTTCGACCGCGCCCTCGCAATCACCTCCGACCGCGTGGCCGTCTACACGGAGCAGCGGCTCGCCGCGGGGGCGCGGCCCGCGACCGTCAACCGCGAGCTTGCCGCCCTCCGGCGGATGTTCCGGCTCGCCGAGGAGCGGCTACGCTACCGGCCACGCATCCGATTCCTCGCCGAGGACAACGTGCGCGAGGGCTTCTTGGAGCCCGCCGACTTCGAGGCGGTCTGCGGCCAGCTGCCTGCCGACGTTGCCGACGCGGTGCGATTCGCCTACCTCGTCGGCTGGCGCCGCGGCGAGGTTCGGACGCTCGAGTGGCGCGACGTTCACCTCGAGCACCGCGGGGGCGAGGTCGTCGGTGGGACGATCCGCCTGCGGCGCGAGCGTAGCAAGACGAAGCGTAGCAAGCTGCTCGTCCTCCGGGCCGACCTGCTCGCGCTCATCGCTCGCCGTGCTGCCCGTCGGCGGCTCGATTGCTCCCTCGTCTTTCACTGCGACGGGAAGCCGCTGGGCGACTTTCGCCGGCCGTGGCGCGCGGCCTGTGAGGCGGCTGGGATGTCGGGGCGTCTCTTTCACGATCTCCGGCGTTCGGCCGTGCGGAACATGGTGCGGGCCGGCGTGCCCGAGCGGGTCGCCATGGCCATCTCGGGGCACCGCACACGTAGCGTGTTCGATCGCTACAACATCGTGAGCGAGGACGACATCGCTGCGGCCGTCGAGCGGACGGCCCACTACGTGATGCGCGAGGCCGAGAACGAGCGCCGCGTGGAGCCGCTCGCGGCCGCCGTCGGCCACGAACACGGAGAGAACACGGAGAGTGGCCCCCAGCGCAGGGGCGGGCGGTCGGCGGGAAGCGCGTCTAAGCGCCTGAATTCACAATGCCGGGACCGGGACTCGAACCCGGACGACGGTTGCCCGTCAGCGGATTTTAAGTCCGCCGCGTCTGCCAATTCCGCCATCCCGGCATGCATCCTCATCGCCGCAGTACGGCGTCCACCACCGTCACACCCGGTGGCTCGCTTGCGGGCTCGAGGAGCCGCGTGAAGCCGGGCCTGCGGGCGACATAGCGCAGCACGAACGGCACCGCGTAGCGCAGCGCGAGATGATTCGCGTCGGCCTGCGGGATGCCGACCGGCGGGCAGCCGCTTCCGCAAAGCAGCGGGATGCACACGGGGATGAACGCGCAGTGGCCCGCGTCCTCGAGGCGGACCAGGAAACGGATGCCGGTCGCCTCCGCGTACGACGCCTGCGCCGCGGTGTCGAACGGCACCAGGCTGTCGAGCGAGCCCGTGTAAACCAGCAGCGGCTTGCGGATCGTGAGCCCCGGGATCGCCGCCGGGGCCAGCGCGAGCCCGGCGCGGACGCGGGGATCGACGGCGGTCACGCGCAGGGTGGTCTGCCCGCCGAAGGAGTGCCCGCTCATGCCGATGCGCTTGCGCGAGATGCGCCGCGCGAAGCGGCTGCCTGGCGTGCCGTCCTCCTCGAGCAGCTTCGTGAGCACGAACTGGACGTCGGGAACCCGGTTCGCGAAGGAATCCACCAGCACCGCGGGCTGCGAGCACTGCGGGATGCCGTCGAACGTCGTGTTCCCCGGGTGCGGAGGCGCGGCGACGATCACGCCCCAGCTCGCGAGCGCCGCGGTGAGAAAGGCCGACTGCCCGGGAAACCCGCACGATCCGTGCGAGAACATGAGCAGCGGCCATCGCCCCGGCCGGACCGCGGCGCCGTCGAGCAGCGCGCCGGACGCCGAGCCCGTGCCCGCGACCGCGGGATACCAGATCCACGTGTCGAGCACGCGGGGCTCGCCCGTGGTCACCGACGCCTTGACGAACGTCATGCGGGTGAAGCCGACCGGATAGGGGCCGGGCATCGTGGGGTCCACCTCGGCCGCCCCGCCGCCGCGCGCGAGGAGCGCGAATCCCAGCGCGAGCACGAGGCCCGACGTGCGCATGCGGGCGACTGCTAGCGCCCTGCCGACGCGCGAGTCAAGGTGGCGCGTGGATCATCGCGCGATCGGCACGCCGTTCGGCTCTGCGGCCCTCACGATCGCCGGCGGAACGAGCCGTCCGCGGATGCCTGACGCTCGCACGTGCGATCTTGACTCGGTCGCGGCGCGGAGGCCATGGTCTTCCCACGCCCGGCGGGGGATCGTGTAACCTCGTGAGCGCTCCACCCCCAGAAGATGTGAGAGGACGCGATGCGCGCACCCGGCGCCGCGTGGAGTGGATGACGGCGGCCCAGCAGGGCGACGGCCAGGCATATCGCGCGCTGCTCGACGACATCGGCCCGTGGGTCATGAGCTTTCTCCGCTCGCGCGTCGTCGACCACCAGGAGGTGGACGACCTCTACCAGGAGACGCTGCTCGCGCTCCACCGGGCGCGGCACACCTACCAGCCGCCTCGGCCGGTCGATCCGTGGCTGTTCGCGATCGCGGGGCACGTCCTCTCCCGCTACATGCGGCGCCGGCGGCTGCGCTCCGCGCGCGAGCTTCTGGTGGAGACGCTGCCGCAGACGGCCGTGGAGGATGCGGGACACGGCGCGCCGCAGCTCGCCGAGGCGTTGCTGCGCCTGCCCCCCAACCAGCGCCAGGCGATCGAGCTCCTCAAGCTCGAGGGGCTCTCGGTGGTCGCCGCCGCCGCGCGCGCGGGCACGACGGCCGGCGCGCTCAAGGTGCGCGCGCACCGTGCCTACAAGGCGCTCAAGGAGCTCCTGCGCCGATGAGGACACCCTCGATGCACGACGCGCTCGTGCGCCGCCTCGTCACCGACGCCGCCCCCGTGCGGCCGCTGCGGTCGGCCGGCGTGCGGATGATCCCGTGGCTCGGCCTCGAGGCCGTCAACCTCGCGATCGCGGTCGCGCTCGGGCTCCGCGCGAGCCTCCCCGCGGCGTTGCACCACCCGCTGCTCGTCGCCGACCTGGGGATGCTGCTCGCGGCGGGGCTCGCGGCGGCGGCGGTGGCGCTGCACGCGGCGGTCCCGGGGCAGGAGGCGGGCCGGCTCGGACGGGCCGCCGCGCTGGCGCTCGGCGTCGCTGCGGTGCTTCTTATGCTGCTTGAGCCCGGCGGGCCGGCGGTTCCCGAGGCGCGCTTCGTCGCCGAGGGCGCCCGCTGCACGCTCTGCACGCTCGGCCTCGCCGTCGTCCCGGCCCTCGCGCTCTTCGCCGCGCTGCGCCGGGGCGCGCCGCTCGACGGCGCCGCTGCGGGCGCGTGGGCCGGAGCGGCGGCGTTTCTGGTCGCGGCGGCCGCCGTGCGGATCGGCTGCCCCATCGACGAGCGGTTCCACCTCGCGGTCTGGCACCTGCCGCCGCTGCTCGGGGGCGCGGCGTTCTCGGCGCTCCTCGGCGTCGCGTGGCTCGAGCGCTGGCAGCGGCCGGCGAAAGCCGCCGGGTGTCGTCAATAGGGTGAGCCGAAGTCGACGACTTCCGTCCCGCCGGCGGTGACGTCGACCTGCCGCGTCGCGGTCGTGGTGCGGCCCTTCCGAAGGGCGATCGTGTGCGTGCCCTCCGGAAGACCGAGCCAGCGCTGGTCGAGCCCGGCCGCAGTCAGCCAGAAGCGCCCGTCGAGATCGACCGCGGTGCCGTCGGGCACGCCCCGGATCTGCACTAGGCCGTAGCTCGCGGGGACCTGCGGCGGGGCGTTGCCGCCTTGGTCCTCGGGCGGCGTCGCCTCCTCCTCATCCTCGTCGGGCGGCGGGGGCGGCGGAGGCGGTGGATAGTACGGGTAGGGATAATAGCCGCCGTAGCCATAGTAGAACGGGTCGTAGAACGGGTCGTAGAAGCCCCCGTAGAAGGGGGCGCCGAAGAAGAATCCGCCATCGACGAACACGTGCGGACCGTGGAACCCGCCCCCGTGGAAGCCGCGGAAGCCACCCCCGCGCCAGCCCCCACCATGCCACCCCCCATGGAACCCGCCGCCTCCGTGGAAGCCGCCACCCCCGTGGAACCCGCCACCATGCATCGCGGCCTTCGCAGCCCCCCCTGTCCCCAGCAGAAGGACGGCAGCGAGGGCGAGCGGCCGGCCGAGTCGTGCGAGCCTCATGGGCATCTCCCGGTGTGAACCTTAACACGCGAGACGGGTGGAGGTCGCGTGGGCTCTGCAGACCTGCCATGATCCGCGGCCGAGGATGAGGAGCGGTACGCCATGGGCCTTCGCTCTCGGGCTCGGGCTATGCCTGGCGGCGTGCACGCCCCGCCGGCCGACGCCCGCCATGTTGCAGCGGTGCGTCGACGAGGCGGATGCGGGGCGCCGGGCCTGCTTCCAGGATTGCGAAGGATGGTACGAGGACACGTTCGTCGATTGCTACGGTGGCGAGAACGCCTGCACCGAGCGCTGTCAGGCGGCGCAGCTCGACTGCCAGGCCGGCCCGCTCCAGGAGCTGAAGGTCTGCGGCGAGGCGGCGGAGAATCCTGCCTCGTGTCAGGCGCAGCTCCGCGCCGATCGCGAGGCCTGCGCCGGTCGTCCCGACCGTGCCGCGTGCGAGGACGAGGCCCGGCACCGCGCGGCGGCGTGCTGGCAAGCATGCCAGAGCGCGCACGCGCCGGCGCTCGAGCGCTGCGCGAGGGCCTTCAAAGCGTGCCTCGACGGCTGCCTCGTCCGGTGAATGGAACCGGGCTCGCATGACCGCGCCCTTCGCGGCATGCTGGTGACGTGCCCTCCGCTCCGATGCTCGGCCGCTGCGCGGCGTTCCTTCTCGGCGTCGCCGTGGTGGCGGGGCCCGTGCGCGGCGACGAGCCGGCGGCGCCCGTCGTCGAGTACCGTGACGACGCGCTCACCGTTCGCCTCGACAACGTCGCCCTGGGCCAGGTGCTCGACGCGCTGGCGCACGCGACCGGGGCGGAGATCACCGGCGCGCGCGACGACACCCGCACGCTGAGCGCGCGCTTCTCCGCGGTTCCGCTCGCGCAGGCCCTCGCCTGGCTCCTCGACGGCGAGAGCTTCACGCTCACCTACGGCGACGACGGCCGGCCGCTGCGCATCGAGCTGCTCGGCCACGCGGCGCCCGCGTCGCCGCAGGGGACGACGCCGCCGCGTGGCCTCCTCGCGCCGCCTCCGCGACCGCCCGGCGCCCCGCCGGCGAAGCCGATCGTGCTGGGCCGGCCGCTGTCGGGAGCGCCGCCCCCGTGGTTCGTGCAACCCGGCGGCCAGCGCACGCGCTGAGCAGCGCCGCCCGTGACGTGGAGAAGGAAGGGGCCCGGTGGTCCCACCGGTCTTCAAAACCGGTTGGCCTCCCTGGCGGAGGCTGGAAGGTTCGACTCCTTCCCTTCTCCGCCAATCTCGCGAGATGGCAGCGGTGTGCCGAGTCCTGCGTATTGCACGATCGCTCGACGGCAGCCCTTTGGTCGCAATCCACGCGACAAGCCCAAAAAATATTGCGTTCTCATCGGCGAGCAGCTATCGGGGACTGCGAAGCGCGCGGGCTCTGTCAGCGCTCGGCTCGCTCGCACCGCGAAGAATCACGAGGAGGAGAAGCGATGATGATCCCCGAGGCGGCGATCCGACGAATCGGCCTACGCACTGCCGTGGCCGTAGTGGTTCTCGGGCTCACGGTCGGCGGCGCGAGCGCCGCGGTGAGCGTCAAGCTCGCGTTGATCCCGACGACCAAGGCGCCGAACGCCAAGGGGCAGACGCACCTCGTGGTGCGCCGCGGCTCGCAGGGCAAGTTCGTCGTCTTGGCCAAACGCCTCGCGCCGAACGCCACCTTCGACGTGATCGTCGCGGGCGTGAAGGTCGGCACCCTCGTCACCAACCCCGGGGGCGCCGGCAAGCTCAAGTTCAGCTCCAAGCCGAACCGCAGCGAGGCGTTCCTCGGCTTCGACCCACGGGGCGCGCAGGTCGTGGTGCGCGACGACGTGGGCGACGACGACCTCGTCGGCGACGAGCCGCCGGGCGACTCGGCGACCGGCGCCTGCTGCCTCCCCGACCACGAGGGCGAGAGCGAGTGCGAGGACCTGTCGGCGGCGGACTGCACGAGCGCGGGCGGCGCGCCGAGCACGGCGACCTCGTGCCTACCCGATCCGTGCACGACGACCCCGCCGCCGGCGCCGATCCTCTGCTGCCTCCCGGGTAGTGCGCGGGGCGCGTTCACCGACGAGGACCCGGAGGTCGAGTGCGAGGACGTGAACACGGCCGGGGAGTGCACGACCCGAGGGGGCACGGTGGTGCAGGGTTCGACGTGCGACCCGAACCCGTGCACGGCGACGCCGCCACCGACCATCGTCGCGTGCTGTGTCCCGGACGGCAGCGAGACGGAGTGCGAGGAGCTCACCCCGGAGGCGTGCACGGCGCAGCAGGGGAGCGCATCGAGTGCCGCGTCCTGCGACGCCGATCCATGCGGGGGCGGCGACGGGGGCAGCGGCGGGGGAGACGACGGCGGTCATCCCTGAGCACGCCGCGGCGGCCGCCTTTCGTTGAGCGTCCCCGCGACTTGATTCCCGGCGCGGCGACGACCTTCGGGTCGCCGCGCGGATCGTGAGCCGCGTGGAAAGCGGAGTTGCGCGGCCGATTCAGTCCAAGAGACCGCCGCGCGAACGCGCCGGTTCTCGACTCGGCGATGGCAGTTCTCGGCATTGGGACCGGAGCTCGGTTCCGATGCGTCAAGGCACTGGCATCGCGGTTGCTGCGCTTCTCGGCATGGCTACTTTACTTCGTCGTCTCGTCGAACGAGCTGGCGCGGTGACGGCCGTCCTTGCGCTCGCGGGCCTGCCGGAACCCACGGAGGCCGCCGGGTGCGACGTCGCCTTCCAGGATGCCGGTGGGGGCGTGTGCATCGCGACCTTCGTGTACACGGGGGCACCGGAACCGATCACGGTGCCTGCGGGAGTGACGGCCCTCACCGTCGCCGTGTCGGGCGCGCAGGGCGGGACGAGTCTCGAGGAGCAGGTCGATCCGTTCGGCGGAGCTGCCTCGCCGGGCGGCAAGGGAGGACGCGAGACCGCCGTCATCCCGGTCACGCCAGGCGAGGCGCTCACCGTCGTCGTCGGCCAAGCGGGGACCGGCGGCGTGCTGGCACCGCCGGGCTACGGAGGATACGGCGGCGGTGGTCACGCCTCCTCGCGCTATGGGGGCAACGGCGGCGGTGGGAGCTACGTTTTCGACGCCAGCGGCCCCTTGGTGGCCGCCGGCGGCGGGGGCGGCGGCGGCTACGATTACAACCCGATCGTGCTGGGGCATGGAGATCAGCAGGCGCCGGGAGGCGACGGCTCGGGCGCTGCCCCGGCTGGCGACGGTGTTGCGGTCCCGTTCTGCTGCGACGGCACGGCTCCGTACAACGCCGGCGGCGGCGCGGGGGCGACGCCGGCGGGTCCGGGCGCCGGCGGCCATCCGACGCTTCCGCCATCCTACGTCTTCGGCCAAGTCGACGGAGACCCCGGCGCGGGTCCCGCCATCGACGCGATGAACTTCGGGACCGGCGGGAGCACCCACAACGGCTGCTGCTACTACACGGGGTGGGCAGGAGGCGGCGGCGGAGGGTACTTCGGCGGCGGCGGGGGCGGGAACATCGAAGCCCAGCTCGAGGGTGGGGGTGGAGGCGGCGGGGCCGGCTACGTGACACCGGCGGCGGTCACGTCGAGCGCGGCGACCGGCGTGCAGGTGGGCGACGGAGAGGTGACCGTCAGCTACTACACGGGTGCGTGCGATCCGAGCTGCGCCGCGTGCAGCGGGCCGACGGCGACCGAGTGCACGAGCTGTGCGGCCAGGTTCGTCCTGGTGGCGGGCGCCTGCGTCGCGGCGACCACGACCACCACGGTGTCCACCACCACGACGATTCCCGCGGCGGCCTGTCCCGGGGCAACCCAGGTTCCGTTCGGGAGCGACGACGACGGGTTTCTCACCTGCGACAAGACCAGGTCCGCCTGCGAGCAGAAGGTGGCGGCCAACGTCGCGAGCCAGCTCGTCGCCCGGCTGGTGACGTGCCACCGTCAGGCGGCCGATGCGGCCTTCAAGAACAAGCCCTTCGACGAGGAGGGCTGCGAGACGACGGCGCGGCAGAAGTTCCTGGCGAAGACCGACACGGCCGCGTGCTCGTGCATCGACGCGAACGGCCTCGCGACCCTGGCCGAGACGGTCATCGACGCCAACGGGGACAAGGTGTACTGCGATGCCGCCGGCACGCCCCTCGGCGGGGAGGACGCGGGCTTCGTGCCCACGAGCAAGGCCGAGCTGCAGTGCGAGGACGGCGTCAACGCCTGCGTTCCCAAGCTCGTGAAGGCCTACGTCAACTGCCACCGCAAGGCCGCGATGAGGTTCCTCAAGAACCAGGCGTTCGACGAGCAGGCCTGCGAGCTGGGCCCTCTCGCCGGCAAATCCGCGTTCGAGATGTTCCAGGCCTGCGTGGCGAAGGTGATCGCCAGGGGCGGCTGCCACGGCTGCGAGGACACCGCGGGCATCCTCGCGCTCACCGAAGCACAGATCGACGGGGCGAACGGTCTCGTCTTCTGCGAGCCGTGAAGGTCGGTCGCCGTGCCCAGAGGACGCTACGCCGGCCGCACGTTCGCGTTCATGCGGAAGAAGTTCTCCGGATCGTATCGCCGCTTGAGCGCGGCGAGCCGCGCATAGTTCGGGCCGAAGGCGGCACGGGTGCGCTCCTCCGGCTCCACGTCGAGCATGTTGACGTAGACGCCCCTCGTGAGCGGCTGCGCGAGCGCCCACATGCGGTCGACCCACGCGATGGCCGCACGGGGCTCCGCCGCTCCCTCCCAATCGGCCTCGAACCAGAGCGTGAACCCCGGCCGGCGGATCGGATAGACGTTGTGGTCGGGCGGGCGGCGGCTGATCGCCCCGTGCAAGTGCGCGAGCCACACATCGGCTTCCTTCGGCGGCTGCTCCGCCACGAGGGCTGCGAGCAGCTCGTCCGTGAGCTCGGGCAAAAAGCCCGAGCGCTGGTAGCTGGAGAGCCCCCACGCCACGGGGAAGCCGGCCGCGGCCTGCCCGTCGAGATACGAGCGCCGGACGATCGTGTCGGCCGCGGGCCTGGCGAACGACCGCAGCCGCGCGACGTCACGCTCGGCTCGCTTCGGGTCGCCCGAGTGGAAGACGAAGATGCCGAGCGACGGCTCATCGCCGTCGAATCGCGACACGGCCACCTCCGTCCACAGCTCGTCGGGCGCCGAACGCGCGAAATCGCGATAGGAGCGCAAGACGTCATGCGCCCGCGTCACCGGCCAGCGGAGCCAGCCCGCGACCACCTCGCGCAGCGGGTAGAGCCGGTACTCGAGCGCGGTGACCGCGCCGAGGTTGCCCGCGCCGCCGCAGACGCCCCACAGCAGATCCGGGTTTTCCTCGGCGCTCGCGCGCAGCACGCGGCCGTCGGCGGTGACGACCTCGGCCGCGACGACGTTGTCGCACACCGCGCCGTACCGGCCGGCCAGCACGCCCTCGCCGCCGCCGAGCGTGAGGCCGCCGATGCCGACGTCGGCGCACTGGCCCATCGCGGTCACCAGGCCGCGCTCCTGGAGCGCCGTCTCGAGCTCCAGGCGCGTGAGCCCCGGGCCGGCGCGCGCGATCCGGCGGACCTCGTCGATCTCGACCCGCTTCATCGCCCCGAGGTCGACGACGAGGGCGCCATCGCCCGCCGTGTAGCCGGCCTGGCTGTGACCGCCGGAGCGGATGGTCGCGGGAAGCTGCCGACGTCGCGCGAACTCGATGGCGCGAGCGACGTCGGCCGCGTCGGCGCATCGAGCGATCGCGATGGGGTGCGGATCGAAGCGGAAGTTCCAGATGCGCCGCGCCGCCTCGTACTCGGCGTCGGCCGGCGTGAGGAGCCGGCCGTGAAGGGAGTCGCGCAGACCCCCGAGCGCCGCCGGATCGACGCGGGCCGCGGCGGCCGCTCCGTCGCGTCTCCCGGTCCCCCGCGGCCAGCACCCGGCCAGGGATCCGAGGCCGAGCGCCGCACCGGCCCGGGCGCCGGCCGCCAGGAATCGGCGGCGACTGATCCCTTTGGACATGCCCGGCTAGCCGTCTACACCCGAAGCTGGCGATTCGACAACTGGCGAGCCCGGTGTGGCGAGGCCGGGTCGGGCCGCGGGAGCTGACGTCCGTGGCGACGCGGGCCGCGAAGTGGATCGTGATCGCGATCCTCGGCCTCTGGCTCCTGTGGGCGGCGCTGCGCGCGCTGTGGCCCACGGGCGCGTGAGCGCAGCCCGGCCGTCAGCCGCTGCGCGCGCCGTCCAGGTGCCGCTTGACGAACGCCTCGACCCGCGCGAGCGACGCCGTCCGCTCCGGCGCGCCGGGAAAGTCCCCGAACGCCTCCGGCGCCCCGAAGAGAAGAACGGGCCGTCCGTAGCGCACGGCCAGCTCCGCCTCCGCCCGGGTTCCCTCGCCGCCCGGGAGCGCGATCACCATGTCGGCCGTGAGGACGTTGATGTGGTTGCGGCTGAGCGTGTCTCGCCCGCGCGCGCCGCTGAGCGGAAGGTGCGTCCGGATCGGGATCTCCACCCAGGGGTTCGGGTAGCCGCTCCTCGCCGCGTACTCGAAGGCCTCCCCGACCCGGCCGGGCAGCACGCCGATCACCAGCCCCTTCCGCCCGGACACGGCGCCGAACGCCTCGGAGACAGCGGCCATGACCCCCGCGCCGCCGCCGGTCAGCAGGTGGCAGTCCTGGGTGGCGAGCCACCGGCCGAGCGGCACGCTCAGCTCGTCCCACCGCTCGGTGCCGGAGCCCACGACGCCGACGATCGCCAGGCGCATCGCGCGCATGGAAGCGCGGACCGCCGGCGCGTGCAAGGCCGCCCGCCGGCGTGACGCCGGCCCGCCGCTGCCGTAGCATCGCCGCCGTGCCGACGCCGCGATCGCGCTACCGGCCTGGCGAGGCGCCCGACTACGGCCACCGCTTTCACGCCGGCAACGTCGGCGACGTGTGGAAGCACTGCGCGCTCGCCGACATCCTCCGCCGCGTGGCGGGGGCCGGGCGCGTCGCCTACCTCGACACGCACGCGGGCGAGGGCAGCTACCCGCTCGCCGCAACCGGCGAGTGGACCGAGGGGATCGGCCGCCTCTGGGCCGCCGCCGACGCGACCGCGGGGAACGACGCCGTCGCGCGCTACGTCGCGCTCTGCCGCCGCCTCGGCGCCGGCGCCGAGCGCCCGCAGCGCTATCCGGGCTCGCCCGCCCTCGCGCAAACCGTGCTCGGGCCGCAGGCGCGGCTCCATCTCTGGGAGCGCGACCCCGCCGCGTTCGCCCGGCTCGCCGCGCACTGCCGCGGCGACGCGCGGGCGCGCCTCGAGCGCGACGACGGCCTGCGTGCGTTGGGCGAGGCGCTCCGCGCCGCCGAGGCGCAGGCCGACGCGATCGTCGTCCTGATCGACCCACCCTACACGCAGAAGGCCGACTGGATGCTCGTCCCCGACGCGCTCGCGCAGGCGCTGTGCGCGTCGGCGCGGGCGTGCGCGGTCCTTTGGTACCCGGTGAAGAGCCTCACGCGCCCGAACGCCATGGTCGCGCGCCTCGAGGCCGCGGGCGTGTCGGGGACGATCGCGGAGCTGATCACGACGCCGCTCGGCCACCGGCGCCATCGGCTCAACGGGAGCGGGCTTCTCCTCGTGCGCCCGCCGGCGGGCGCGATCGAGGCGCTGGCGGCCGCGGCGCCCGTCATCGGAGGCCGTTGCGCGACGCAGGGGGTGTGGTCGCTGCGGCTCCGGTCGTGGACCGGGCCCGGGGTCGGGGGCTAGGATCGCCCGATGTCGCTCGAGATGCACGAGATTACCCTCGCCGGACCGGGGAAGAACGCCCTCGGCACGGCGCTCATGACCCGGGTGCTGGCGGAGATTCGCGGCGCGGCGGGGAAGCCGCTGCTCGTGAGCGGCGCCGGCGACGCCTTCTCGGCCGGCCTCGATCTCAAGGAGGTCGCCGCGCTCGACCCGCCGGGCATGGAGCGCTACCTCGGCCTGCTCGACGATCTCGTGGACGCGCTCTACGGGCACCCGGCGCCCACCGTCGCCTGCGTGAACGGCCACGCCATCGCCGGGGGCTGCGTCGTCGCGCTCTGCTGCGATCTCCGCGTCGCCGCCGACGACCCGCGGCTGCGCATCGGGCTCAACGAGGTCCCGCTCGGCCTCGAGTTTCCGCCGAAGATCCTCGCGCTCGTGCGCCGCCGTGTGCCGCCGCGCTCGCTCGAGCGGGTCGTCCTCGAGGGCGCGCTCCACGACCCGCGCCGGGCGCTGGAGCTCGGCCTCGTCGACGAGATCGCCGCCGACGCGCGCGCCGCGGCGCGCGCCCGCCTCGCTCTCCTCGCCACCCATCCCCGAGCGGCCTACGCGGCCGCCAAACAGGCGCTGCGCTCCGGCGCCCTCGACCTCTCCGCCGAGCAGCGCCGCGACTTCCGCGAGCGCCTCGTGCCGGCCTGGTGCGCGCACGAGACCCGGGAGCGCGTGCGCGCCATGCTGCGCGGCCGCGGCTGACCAGGACGCCCGTCACGCACGCTTCACGTTCCGTTGGCGCTGCGGCAACGTGCCGCTGCCCGCCACGGCAGATCGACGGCGGGCGGCTCCCGGCGTCCCGCCGCCCGGCGGGCTCATTGCGGGTCTGCGATCAGCGCCTCGAGACGGCGCCAGTAGGGCATCCAGCGCGTGAGGATGCGGTCGCGCGTCCCGTCCTTCCACCAGCGGGCGAGCGCATCGTCGACGGCCGCACGCAGCGCGCCGTCCTCCGGGCGCATGGCCCAGCCGAGCCCATCGGTGGTGAGGGGATCGAGAATCGGCGCCAGCTCGGCCTCGTCGGCGGCCGCCCACCAGGCCACGATCGGCGCCTCGTGGACGAGCGCGTCGATGCGCTCGTCGCGCAGGTCCTCGACCGCGTCGTGCGCGGTCGGATAGGCGACGACCGCCCCGGGACAGCTCCCGGCCATGAACCGCTCGCCGGCAGTGCCGGCCACGACCCCGATCCGCACCGTGCACGTGAGCACGCGCGCCGCCGTCGGATAGCGACGGACGTCCTCGCGGCGCACGAGGAGGAGCAGGCCCGAGCGCAGGTAGGGCCGGCTGAACGCCACCGGCGCCGTCCCGGGATGGCCGACGGCGAGCCCCGCCATGGCGACGTCGATGCGGGCGCCGAGCAGCGCGGGTATCTGCTCGCCGCGCGGCAGGTCGACGAGCGCCACCGGCCGCCCGAGCGCCTCTCCCAGCTCGCGCGCGAAGTCGACCTCGATGCCGACGAGCTGCGTGCCCTGCCGCGCGGCGAACGGCGGCGAGTCCGAGGTGACGCCGACGCGCAGCGGGGGCGGCGGGGGCGGTGCGGGCGGCGGCGGCTTCGGCCGCCCGCACGCGGCGAGCGCGAGCGCCGCCACCAGCAGCCATCGCCGGCCGGTCACGGCCGGGGCCGCGCCGCCACGGCGCGCACCGCCGCCGTGATCTCGCCACCGAGGTCGGCGAGCGCGCGGCTCTGCGCCGCGACGACGGCCTCCGCGTCCGCCCCGCCCGCCGCCTGCGTGAGCGCGACGTCGCGGACGGCGAGCACGTCCGCCGCCCGGCCGTCGCGGATCGTCACCCGCGCGACCAGCCGCACCGTGCCCGCGCGATCGGGCTCGAAGCGCGTCACGTCGACCGCGACCGCGTAGTCGAGCGGCGTACCGGACGGCCACGGGTGGAGGACGACGTCGTCGCTGCCGAGACGCAGCGCCACGTCGCGCGCCAGCGCGCGCGCGACGTTCGCCGCCAGCGGCTCCGCCCACCAGTCCCGCTCCGAGTACGCGATCTGGTTCGGCGCCACGCGCGTCGCGAGCCGGCCGTGCGCGAGGTACGGCGGCAGCGTCACCGGCCCGAGGCCGAGCGCGACGGCCAGCGGCGCGGCGGCGCCGGCCTCGGCGGCCACCGGCGTGAGCACGAAAAAGCGCGAGCGATCGGGCTGCGGCGCGAGCAGCGAGCAGCCGGCGAGCCCGATGCCGGCGAGGAGGCTCGCGACGGCGCGCGCGGTCATCGCCCCCCCTCGGGGACGAGCCGCCCGCGCACCACGGCGCCGGGGTTGCGCTGGAGGTAGTCCGCCAGCTCCGCGACCGCGTGCGCCGCCGCCGAGATCTCGGTGAGCGCGCGCTCGAGCTCGTAGCCGGCGGGCGCGCCGGGCCCGACGAGCGCCTGGAGGCTACGGAACGTCGCCTGCGCCTGGTCGAGCGCCGCCGCCGCGCGCCGGGAAGACTCCCGCAGGCTCTCGGCGAGCGGCGTGACGCCCCGGTCGGCGTCGTCGGCGAGGCGGCGCACGCTCTTCGCCGCCGCGCCCAGGTCCTTCACGGCGTCGTCGAGCCCGTCGGCCGCCGCCTGGACCTTGGGCGAGGTGACCAGCCGCTTGACGCCGTCGACCGCGTCGGTGACCGAGTCCGCGAGCCGGCGCACGTCGATCTCGTCGAGCTCGGCGACGATCCGCGCCGCTCGCGCCTGCACCTCCTCGAGCGGCGTCGGGATGGTCGGGATCTCGGGATACGGCGCGCGCGGATCGCTGACGAGCTTGATCGGCGTGCCCGGGTGGAAGTCGAGATCGACGTAGAGGACGCCGGTGACGATGCTCTCGATGCCGAGCTGGCCGCGCAGCCCCTCCCGTACCAGCCCTTCCATCATGCGCGGGCTCACGATGTCGAAGGGCGCGCCGCGCTTGGTGATCTTGTCGGCGTCGAGCTCGATGACCACCGGGATGCTCACGTTGGCCGCGGTGCGCCGCGCGCCGGTCAGGTTGAGCGCGATCTGGTCGACGGATCCCACCTCCACCCCCTTGAACTTCACCGCGGCGCCGACCCGCAGCCCGTTCACCGAGCTGTCGAAGTAGAGCACGAAGCGCTGCGCGTGCCGGAAGAGCCGCCCCGAGCCGAAGGCGAGGACGCCCGCCACGGCGAGCGCCGCCGCCCCGACCACGAAGGCGCCGACGGCGGTCGCGCTCGGCCGCCTACCCACGCGCGCCGTCCTCGCCACGGCGCAGGAAGCGGCGCACCGTCGGGTTCTCGCAGTGGTCGCGCAGCTCGCGCGGCGGCCCGTGCGCGACGATCGTGCGGCTCTCCGCGTCGAGAAAGATGCTGTCGGTGCCGATCGCGAAGATGCTCGCCAGCTCGTGGGTCACGACGACGATCGTCGCGCCGAGGCTGTCGCGCAGCTCGAGGATCAGGTCGTCGAGGAGGCGCGAGCTGATCGGGTCGAGGCCTGCCGACGGCTCGTCGAAGAACAGGATGTCGGGGTCGAGCGCCATCGCGCGCGCGAGCCCGGCGCGCTTCTGCATGCCGCCGCTGATCTGCGCGGGGTAGAAGTCCTCGAAGCCCCGGAGCCCCACCAGCGCGAGCTTGAGCGCCGCGACCTCGCGGATCTCGGCGGGCCGCAGCGTGGTGAACTCCTCGAGCGGCAGGCTCACGTTCTCGGCGAGCGTCATCGAGCTCCAGAGCGCGCCGCTCTGGTAGAGGACGCCGAAGCGGCGCACCATCCGCTCGCGGGTCGCGGGGTCGGCACGGGTGAAGCTCTCGCCGTCGTAGAGGACCTCGCCCGCGGCGGGCTCGGCGAGGCCCACCATGTGGCGCAGCAGCGTGCTCTTGCCGCTCCCGCTACCCCCCATGACCACGAACACGTCGCCGCGGCGGACGCTGAAGTCGAGGTCGCGCATGAGCACGTAGCTGCCGTAGGCCATCGTCAAGTGCCGGACCGTGATGTGCGCCTCGGCCGCCATTTAGATCCCCAGCACCCAAAACACGACCGCGAACAGGCCGCAGGCGCAGATGATCCACACGATGCTGGTGACCACGGCGGCGGTCGTGGCCTCCCCCACGGCCGCCGAGCTGTCACCCGATTGCATGCCCCGGAGACACCCGGCGAGCGCCACGAGCACGCCGTAGACGCCCGCCTTGAAGACGCCGCCGGCGAGGTCGGTGAGCGTGACCGCGCCGGTGGTCTGCTGGAGGTAGACGACCGGCGAGAGGTGGAGCATGCCGACGCCGACCGCGGCACCGCCGAGCACGCCGAGCAGGTCCGAGTAGAGGCAGAGCAGCGGCATCATCACGCACAGCGCCACGAGCCGTGGCAGCACGAGGAACTCGTGCGGCGAGATGCCCATGGTGGCGAGCGCGTCGATCTCCTGCGTCACCGTCATGCTGCCGAGCTGTGCGGCGAACGCCGCCCCGCTGCGCCCGGCCATCACGATCGCCGTCATCATCGCGCCCATCTCGCGCACCACCGCGATCCCGACGAGGTTCGCCACGTAGATCTGGGCGCCGAACTGCTGGAGCTGCACGGCGCCGACGAAGGCGAGGATCGCGCCGACGAGAAAGCTGATGAGGGAGACGATCGGCAGCGCGTCGGCCCCCACCTGCTGGACGAGGAGGAGCAGGTCCACCCGCCGATAGCGCGCGCGGCCGCGGAGCAGCCTCCCGAGCGTCATCGTGGCCTCGCCGAGGAAGCGCAGCATCTCGGCGCCCGCCGCGCCGGCGGCGAGCGCCCGGCCGCCGATGCGCGCGAGCATCGGCGGCCGCGCCGCCCGGGGGCGGGCGTCGGTCTTCTCCGGCACGGCCGCGGCGAGCGCGAGCAGGCGGCGCGCGCCGGCGGGCAGGCCCGCGGGGTCGAGCGCCACGCCGCGCGCCGCGCACGCGGCGCCCAGCGCGGCGACGAAGGTCACGACGCCGCTGTCCCAGGCGCGCAGCGCGGTGGTGTCGAAGGCCACGCGCCGCACGCCGGGCGCGGCGAGCGCGTCGTCCACGGGGGCGGTCGGGGGCACGCCCCGCTCCTGGAGCCGCCAGCTCCCCGCCAGGCCGACGACGAGCGTGTCGCCCTCGCGCTGGAGCCGCACACCCTCCCCCGCCGCGGTCCCCGTGCTCATCCGCCCGGGGTTCTAGCGCGGCGGCGCCGCCGCGGTCGAGGCAGGGGGCCCGCGCCGAGCAACGTCCCGGGCTGGCCGGTGGCCTCGAGCACGCGCTGCCACTCCTCGCCGGCGGGGTCGAGCCGGCGCGGGGCGCGCACGGCGAGCGGGATCGGCACGTGCACGAAGCGCTGGTTCCACCACCCGATCACGACGTTGGTGCGCCCCGCCATGCCCGCGTGCACGGCGTGCTGGCCGAGCACGAGGCAGTACCGCGCGTCGGTCGCCCCCGCCGGCAGGCTGCGGATGGCGTAGCTCGGGTCGAGGTAGCGCACGGTGACCGGCGTCCTCCGCCGCGCGAAGTGGGCCACGATGCGGTCGCGCAGGAAGACGCCGACGTCGGCGAGCCGCACGTTCCCCGAGGCGTCGTACGTGAGCGGTCCGGGTCGCCGCGCGTGCTCCTGGCCCGCCCCCTCGGCAACCACGATCACGGCGTGGCGCTTGGCCTCGAGCCGCCGCTCGAGGGCGTCGAGGAGACCGCCGCGGCCCTCGAGCCCGAACGGCACCTCGGGCACGAGGCAGAAGTTCACGTCGCTGCTCGCGAGCGTCGCCGCGGCGGCGATGAACCCCGCGTGCCGCCCCATGAGCTTCACCAGCCCGACGCCGTTCCATGCCGCCCGCGCCTCGACGTGCGCGGCCTGCACGACCGCCCGCGCCGCCTCGACGGCGGTGGCGAAGCCGAAGCTCCGCCACGTCCACCCGAGGTCGTTGTCGATGGTCTTGGGAATGCCGACGACGGCGATCGCGCGGCGGCGCCGTGCGATCTCGGCGGCGATCGCGGCCGCGCCGCGCAACCCGCCGTCGCCGCCGCACACGAACAAAATGCCGACACGGCAGCGCTCGAGCGTGTCGACCATCTCGCGGACGTCCTGGGGGCCGCGGGAGGCGCCGAGCAACGTGCCCCCGTGCTCGTGCAGCGCGTCGACCACCGCGGGCGTGAGCACGAGCGGCGCGTGGCCGGCGCGCGCGGAGAGGCCCGCGTAGCCGTAGCGGAAGCCGAGCACGCGCCGCACGCCGTAGCCGTAGTGAAGCTCGAGCACGAGCGCGCGGATGACGTTGTTCAGCCCGGGGCAGAGGCCGCCGCAGGTGACGATGCCGCAGGTGAGCCGGCGCGGCGCGAAGAAGAGGCGCGCGCGCGGCCCGGCCGGCTCGAACGACGGCGGCGGCAGGCCGCTGCGCACGAAGGGCTCGAGGCCGCCGAGGCTCGACGCGAGCAGCACGCGGTCGGCCTCGTCGACGAAGGGCGCAGCCGGCGCGGGGCGGCGGCACGGGCCGAGGGTCGGCACGGCGAGCTCGGCCGGGGTGGGCGAGCCCGTCATTGCGGCGGCGCCCCCGCGCGCGCCGCGCGGCGCTCGCTCAGGCCCTGGAAGGTCACGTAGAAGACCGGGGCGAACAGCACCGCGAGGAAGGTCGAGGTGATCATCCCGCCGAAGACCGCGGTGCCGAGGGCGCGGCGGCTCGCCGCGCCCGCGCCGGCGGCGATCACCAGCGGGTAGACGCCGAGGATGAAGGCGAACGACGTCATGAGGATCGGCCGGAAGCGCAGGCGCGCCGCCTCGATCGCGGCCTCGGCGAGCGGGCGCCCCGCCGCGCGCTGCGCCCGCGCGAACTCCACGATGAGGATCGCGTTCTTGCTCGCCAGCGCGATCAGCAGCACGACGCCGATCTGCGTGTAGACGTTGTTGTCCATGCCGCGCAACGCCACCGCGATCACCGTCCCGAGCAGCGCCAGCGGCACCACCAGCACCACCGCCGCCGGGTTGCTCCAGCTCTCGTACTGGGCGGCGAGGACGAGGTAGACGAGCAGCACCGCGAGCCCGAAGACGAGGAACGCCTCGCCGCCCACCTTCTTCTCCTGGTACGACATGGCCGTCCACTCGTAGCCCATCCGCTGCGGCAGCTTGGCCGCCGCCATCTGCTCCATGAGCGACAGCGCGTCGCCCGAGCTGTAGCCGGGGGCGGCCTCGCCGGTGAGCGCGGCGGAGGGATAGAGGTTGTAGCGGGTGACGAGCTGCGGGCCGAGCTTCTCGTGCACGTCGACGAGCGTCGCCAGCGGGACCATGGCGCCGGCAGGGTTGCGGACGTCGAGGCGACGGACGTCGTCGGCCGAGGTGCGGAAGGCGGGCTCGGCCTGCACGCGCACCTGGTAGGTGCGGCCGAAGCGGTTGAAGTCGTTGACGTAGACCGAGCCGAGGTAGGCCTGGAGGGTACCGAAGACGCTGCCGAGCGGGATGCCGAGCGTCTTCACCTTGGTGCGGTCGACGTCCGCGTAGAGCTGGGGCACGCCCGCGCGGAAGGTCGTGTTGAGCGCGGTGAGGCCCGACTGCGCCATGCCGTCGTGGATCATCTCCTGCGCCATCTCCTGGAGGGCGACGAGCCCGACGCCGCCGCGGTCCTCGAGCTGCATCTGGAAGCCGCCGGTGGTGCCGAGCCCGCGGATGGCCGGCGGCGGGAAGACGAACGTGATCCCCTCCTCGACGCGGGAGAACTCCTGCCGCAGGTGCGCGAGGATGGCGTCCTGCGAGAGGCGCGGATCGCGGCGCCGCTCCCACGGCGCGAACACGACGTAGAACGCCGCCGCGTTCGAGGCGGCGGCGCCGTCGAGCACCGAGTAGCCGCCGATCGAGTTCCAGTCGGCCACCCCGGGGGTGGCGGCGATGATGCGGTTCATCCGCTCGACCACGGCGGCCGTGCGCGCCTGGGAGGCCGCGTCGGGGAGCTGCACGCCGGCGATCACGTAGCCCTGGTCCTCGGTGGGAAGGAAGCCGGTCGGCAGCGCGGCGTAGCCCCACAGCGTGACCGCGATCAGCGCCACGAAGACGAGCAGCATCGCCCGTGGCCGGCGGACCATCCCGGCGACGACGCCCACGTACGCGCGCTCGAGCTGCGCATAGGCGGCGTTGAAGGCACGGGCGAACGGGTTGCGGTGCGCGCGCGTCGGGCGCAGCCACACGGCGCACTGCGCGGGCTTGAGGGTGAGCGCGTTCACCGCGCTGATCGCCGCGGTGACGGCGATGGTGAGCGCGAACTGCCGGTAGAGCTGGCCGGTGATCCCGCCCAGGAAGGCCGAGGGCAGAAACACCGCCATCAGCACGGCGGTGATCCCGATCACCGGCCCGGTCACCTCGTTCATCGCCCGGATCGTCGCATCGCGCGGGCTCAGACCGTCGCGATCGATGTGGTGCGCGGCGTTCTCCACGATCACGATCGCGTCGTCGACCACGATCCCGATCGCGAGCACGAGACCGAAGAGCGTGAGCAGGTTCACGGTGAAGCCGAACGCCGCCATGCCCGTGAACGCGCCGACGATGGTCACCGGCACCGTCGTCGCCGGCACGACCAGCGCGCGCCAGTCCTGGAGGAAGGCGAGGATCACGACCAGCACCAGCACGCCGGCCTCGAGGAGCGTGCGGTAGACCTCGTTGATCGCCTGGCGCACGAACCTGGTCGTGTCGAACGGGATGTCGTACACGACGCCCTCGGGGAACGATCCCTTGAGCTGGTCCATCGTCTCGCGCACGCGCGTGGCCACCTCGAGCGCGTTGGCGCCGGGGAGCTGAAAGATCGCGATGCCCGCCGCGGGCTTGCCCCCCTTCTGGAAGAACTGGTCGTAGACCTGGCTGCCGAGCTCCACCCGCGCGACGTCGCGCAGCCGGGTGATGCGCGCGCCCGCGGCCTTCACCACGATGTCCTCGAACTGCGCGACGTCCCGCAGCCGGCCGAGCGTCGTCACGGTGTACTGGAAAACCTGGCCCGGCGGCACCGGCGGCTGCCCGATCTGCCCGGCGGCGACCTGCACGTTCTGCTCCTCGATCGCCGCCACGACGTCCTGCGTGGTGAGGCCGCGGGCCTTCAGCCGCGGGGGGTCGAGCCAGATGCGCATGCTGTAGTCGCCGGCGCCGAAGATCGTCACGTCGCCGACGCCATAGATCCGGCTGAGCGCGTCGCGCAGGTGGATCGTGGCGTAGTTGGTGAGGTAGAGGCTGTCGTACCGCTCGTCGGGCGAGGTGAGCGTGACGAACTGGATGATGTTCGTCGACTGCTTCTTGGTGGTGATCCCCTGCCGCTTCACCTCGTCGGGGAGCAGGGGCTGCGCGATCGCGACCCGGTTCTGCACCAGAACCTGCGCGATGTCGAGGTCGGTGCCGACGTCGAAGGTGACGGTGAGCTTGTAGGAGCCGTCGCTGGCGCTGGTCGACGACATGTAGAGCATGTGCTCGACGCCGTTCACCTGCTGCTCGATGGGCTGGGCGACCGTGTCGGCGACCACCTGGGCGTCGGCGCCCGGGTAGACGGTCGAGACCTGGACGGTCGGCGGCGTGATCTGCGGGTACTGCTCGATCGGCAGCGCGCGCAGGGTCACCAGCCCGAAGATGATCGTGACGATCGCGATGACGTTGGCGAAGATCGGCCGATCGATGAAGAACCGCGAGATCATGCCGGCCGCCTCAGCGCGCGAGCGGGGCCTCGGGCACCGGCTTGGTCTCGGTGCGCGTCGCCTTCACCACCGCGCCCGGCCGCGCCCGCTGGAGGCCGGCGACGATCACCCAGTCCTGCGGCCCGATCCCGTCGGTGACGATGCGCATCCCCTCGCCCACCGCCTGGCCCACGTGCACGCGGCGATACGCGACGGCGCCCCGGTCGTCCACCGTGAGCACGTACTGTCCGCCCTGGTCGGCGGCGAGCGCCACCTCGGGCACGAGTAGCGCGCGCTCCCGCGTGAACGGCAGGCGCACGCGGCCGAAGAGCCCGGGCACGACGATGTGATCCGGGTTGGGGAAGACCGCACGGATCTCGATCGTGCCCGTGTCCGGGTCGACGCGGTTGCTCGCGTAGTCGACTTCGCCCGCGTGCGGGAACCCGACGTCGGTGGCGAGCGCGAGGTAGGCGGCGTTCGGCCGGCCCGCCGGCGCCGCGGTCCGGTTCTCGCGCTGCAGCTCGCGGTAGCGCAGCAGCTCGGACTCGCTCGCCGTGAAGTAGAAGTAGATGGGGTCGTCGCGCACGAGGGTGGCGAGCAGCGTCGCCTCGCCCGCGCCGACGAGGTTGCCGACGTCGACCAGGTTGCGGTCGATGCGGCCGTCGAAGGGCGCGTAGATGTGGGTGTAGGAGAGGTCGAGCTTGGCGGCGGCGAGGGTGGCCTTCGCTCCCTCGACCTGCGCCCGGGCCAGATCGCGCTGCTGGGTCTTGTTGACGAGGTCGGTGCGGCTGCCGGCGGCGCGCCGGAAGATGGCCTGGGTGATCTCGAGCTGCTCCTGCGCGGCCCGGTACTGCGCCTCCTTGCCGTCGAGGTCGGCCTGCGCCTGGTCGACGCGGGCCTGGTAGAGCGTGGGCTCGATCACGAAGAGGAGCTGGCCTTTGTGCACGGCGCTGCCGGGGACGAACTCGACGCTCTGGAGGTAGCCCTGCACGCGGGCGCGGATGTCCGCGCTCTCGACCGCGGCGGTGTGCCCGGAGAACTCGGCGTACGTGGTGACCTCCTGCTCCAGGGGGCGGCTCACGGTGACCGGCGGCGGCGGCGGCGGCGCGTAGCGGTTCCCGCGGCCGCAGGCGGCGAGGAGCGCGAGCGCGAGGGGCAGCGCGCGCGTCACCACTCGGGCCACCACCAGCGCCATTGCCACCAGCGGCGCGGGCGTTCGTCGGCCGCGGCCCGGGCGACTGCCGCCGCCCCCCGCGCGGCGGCGCGCGGGCCGCCGGCACGCAGCGCGGCGGGCACGAAGTCGTGCCCGTCGCGGATCTCCCACCCGCCGCCGAGCGCCTTGTAGAGCGCGATCACGCTGAGGGCGACGCTGCCGCGGGTGGACGCGAGCAGATCCTCCTCCTTGAGCTTCGCCTGCTGCGCGTTGAGCACCGCCGTGTAGTCCGTCGCCCCCTCGCGGTACTGGACCAGGGCCAGCTCGACGGCGCGGTCGGCGGCGGCGACGCTCTCGGTGAGGCGCCGCACGCGCGCCGTGCCGCGGAGGTAGCCGACGAGCGCGTCTTCGACCTCCTGCTGCGCGAGCAGCACCGCGCTGGCATACGCGAGCGCGAGCTCGTGGAACGTCGCGTCCTGAAGCCGCACGTTGCCGACGAGGCGCCCGTAGTTGAGCACCGGCCAGGTGAACGTCGGGCCGGCCATGGCCTGGAACGACCGCCCCTCGAAGAATTTGGCCGCGTCCTGCGCACTCAACCCGACCGAGCCCGTCAGCTCGAACGCCGGGAGCAGGTCGGCGACCGCCACCCCGATGCGCGCGCTCTGCGCCGCCGCGGCCAGCTCGGCGCTGCGCACGTCGGGGCGCCGGCGCAGCAGCTCTGCGGGGATGCCGACGGTCACGGTGGCCGGCACCTCGGGGACGTGTCCGGGGCCGCCGAGCAGCTCGCCCAGGTCCTGCGGCGGCCCGCCGAGCAGGACGCAGAGCGAGTCGACGGCGCGACGCCGCTCGATCTCGAGCGCGGGGATGGTCGCCTGCGTGTCGCGCAGCAGCGTCGTCGCCTGCTGTACGTCCAGCTCGGACGTGCCGCCCGCCTCCCAGCGCACGCGGGCGATGCGCAGCCCGTCGCGCTGCGCCCGCACGTTGTCGCGGGCGACCGCGAGCCGCTCGTCGTCGACGCGTACGCCGACGTACGTGGTCGCCACCTCCGCCAGCAGGCTCACCAGCACATCGTCGTAGCCGGCGACCGCGCCGAGGAGATCGGCGTCGGCCGCCTCGACGCCGCGGCGCAGCTTGCCCCAGAGGTCGAGCTCCCATGACGCGTCGAACCCCGCCTGCCAGTTGTCGAAGCCGCGGCCGAAGAAGGGCGGGATCACGCCGTTGGCGCTGAGCAACGTGCGCGTGTAGGCGCCCGTCACCTCCTGCGTCTGCGGAAAGAGCCCGCCGATGGCGATCGCGCGCCGCGCCTGCGCCTCGAGCACGCGCACGCCGGCGGTGCGCAGCGTGAGGTTCTGCGCGTAGGCCGTCTCGACGAGGCGGGTGAGCGTCGGATCCCCGAACGCCGCCCACCAGCGCAGCCCGTCGGCCGGCGTGGCGCGCACCGCAGCCTCGCCCGCTTCGAGCCAGGTCGCGGCCACCGGGGTGGCAGGACGCACGTAGTTGGGGCCGACCATGCACCCGCTGCCGACGAGGAGCAGGAGGACGGCGGTGCCGGTACGACGATGCGCACCCCGGTCCGAGGTCATCGGGCAGGGGCTGGTATCGCAGCTTCTCGCCGCCGAGGGAAGCTCGGGCTCAGCGCGCCGCGCCGGCCGGTTTCGCGCGGTCGCCGCGGATCGCGGCCGCGAGCCGGTGGGCGGTCTCGCCGAGCGCCCCGTCGAGGATCTCGCGCCGCGTCATCCAGCGCCCGCCGCCCTGGACGAAGCGGGGAAGGTCGAGCAGGTTCGCGGTGAGCGGCTGCTGCGTGTAGTCGAACTGGTCGGTGGCGACCACCGCGCCGTCGGGCACGCGCACCAGCTCGACCTGATAGGCCACGGACGCGGGCGAACGCGCCCCGACCGCCGTTCCCTCCCGTTCGACGTACCGCAGCACCGCGCCCAGGACGGCGAGGTTCGCCCCGGCGCGCGCCGCCGCCCGCGCCGCGCTCGCGGCGTCCTGCGTCGCCTCCGGCCCGACCCGCAGATCGGCCACCGCGATGCCCGTCTTGGCCAGCTCCGCCGCGAGCGTGTCCGCCGCCGTGGCGCCGAGGTCGTCGGGCATCGACGCGGCGTCGCGCCAGCGCACGAACGCACCCGTGGGCGCGAGCGAGCCGCCGAGGCCGAACGGCAGCACGAGGACCCGCGGCGGCGCCGTCAGCGCCACGCCCGGCGCGGCGCCGCCCTGATGTGGCCCGCAGGCGGCGACGGAGGCGAGGAGGAGCAGGGCCCAGGCGGTGCGCATGCGCCCGCGTCTACCCGATGCGTCCCGCGGCGTCGACGGAGCCCCCGGCGGGCGCGGCGAGACCCGTCGGACACCGTACCCCGGTGCCGCCGAGGCCGCAGTAGCCTCCGGGATTCTTGGCCAGGTACTGCTGGTGGTAGTCCTCGGCGTAGTAGAACGCCGGGGCGGCGACGATCTCGGTCGTGATCGCGCCGTGGCCCGCGGCCGCGAGCGCCTGCTGGTAGGCCGTGCGCGAGGCCTCCGCGGCGCGCCGCTGGGCCGTCGAGTGACAGTAGATCGCCGAGCGGTACTGCGTGCCGACGTCGTTACCCTGCCGCATCCCCTGGGTGGGGTCGTGGCTCTCCCAGAACAGACGCAGGAGCGCCTCGTAGCCGGTGCGCGCCGGGTCGAAGACCACCCGGACCACCTCGGCGTGCCCCGTGCGCCCGGAGCACACCTCCTCGTAGGTGGGGTTCGGCGTGAAGCCACCGGCGTAGCCCACCGCGGTCGTGAACACGCCCGGCGCCTGCCAGAACTTCCGCTCCGCCCCCCAGAAGCAGCCCATCGCGAACGTCGCGATCTCGAGCCCGGCGGGAAACGGCGGCGCCATCGGCGCGTCGAGCACCGCGTGTCGCGGCGCCACCGCCATCGGCTGCGAGCGGCCGGGAAGCGCTTCCTCTCGGGTGGGCATCTTCGGCGGACCCGCGTGCAGCAGCATGGCGGAACCTTATCAGCTAAAGGGCGCGCGGTCACGACGACGCGCCCGCCGCCCCGAGCGTGACGCGCACCGCGGCGGGCTCTCCGTCGGGCTCGGCCCCCGGCTCCGTCTGGGCGATGCGCCCGGGCTCGATGCCGTGGCGGTCGCGGAGCAGGGCGGTGACGCGCTCGAGGCGCGCGGCGGCGAGCGCGCGCAGCTCGGCGGGCGGCGGCGGCGGGCGCTCGGCGAGCCAGCGCTCGAGGGCGGCCGCGTCGTCCGGATCGAGCTTCCCCTCCTGGTCGCGGGCGCGTGCCTCGAGCGCGGCCGCGACCCGCTGCCGCACGCCGCGCTCGCCGAGCGTCCGCAGCGTACCGAGCACACCCTGCGGCGCCGTGAGCTCGGCCCGCAGCGCCTGCTCGCGCAACCAGCGCGCGTCCTGGACGCTCGGCGCCGCGGCCAGCGTCACGCCGACGCCGGGGCGGCTCGCGAGGAAGGCGGCGAGCTGGCTCACCTGCTCCGTGCCTTCGGGCGTCAGCTCAGCACGGCCGGGGCGAAAGACGATCGGTGCGGGCGCAACCGTCTGTCCCTCCCCGCCGCCGAGCACCGCGCCCACGAGCTTGAGCGGGGAGGCGAGCGCGTTCACGAGCGCCCGGCGCAGCGCCTGCCCGACCACGGCGAGCGCGTCGACCCTGGTGCCCGCGGCGTCGTACGCCACGGGCACGTCGAGCGCGATGTCGCCGTGCACGTCGCGCATCAGCGCGAGCGCCATCGACAAGGGAATGCCGAACTGCTGCTCGAACAGCGGGTCGCCGGCGCGGCTGGCGAGGTCGAAACCGTGGAGCGTGAGCGCCGTGTCGGCGTCGTAGCGGCCCGCGCCGAAGGTGGCCTTCGCCGACAGCGACAGGCGGCCCTTGCCGATGCTGTAAGGCGAGAAGGCGGTGGCGTACGGGTTGAAGGGGCGCAGCGCGATCTGGCGGCCGTTCACCTCGAGGCGGCCCCCGCTCGGCGCGAGCGAGCCCGTCACCTCGATGCGCCCCTTCTCCGCGCCGGTCGCCTCGAAGCGCAGGCGCCGCATGGCGAGCGCGGGCCAGCGCAGGTCGTCGACCTCGAGGGCAAGCGCGGCGAGCGCTCCCTCGTAGAAGGGCCTAACCGTGCGATCGGTCACGGCGACGTAGCCGTCGGTCACGCGCACTCGACCGGCGCTCACCTCGACGAGGGGCGAGGCGATGGGCGGCGCGGGCGGTGCGTCGGCTGGCGCCGGCGGCGGCGCCTTCGCGGGGCCGAGCGGCGGCAGGACGAGACCCGCGGCCGTGCGGGTAAGCCGCGCGTAGGGCGCTGCGAGCGAGAGCGCGGCGAGCCGCACGCCGATCGCACGGCCCGGCACCTCGCCGGCGCCAAGAAGGCCCGGGACGTCCACGTCGTCGATGCGGACGTCGAGCGACCGTGCCCCGACGGCGAACTCGTGCGCGTCGGCCGCCGCCAGCCACGGCTCGCCGAGCGTCACCGTCCCCTGCACGCGCACGTCCCCCGGGGTCGGGGCCGCCACCCCCGCGGCGACGCGGAGATCCGCGGCGAGCTGGCCCTTCTGCAGCACGCCGGGCGCGAGCGCGCCCAGCGCGGCGACCAGCGGCGGGAGATCGAGCCGGTCGACCCTGACGGCGCCGTCGAAGCCCACCGGCGCCACCCGCAGCTCGCCGTCGACGGCGACGGAGCCGTCGCCGGCCCCGAGCGCCAGCTTCAGGTGCGCGGGCGCCGCGCTCTCGTCGCCGGCGAGGCCCCGCGCGTCGAGCCCGACGGCGACGTCGAGGGGCGCCGCGGCGAGCACGTGCACGCGCCCGTCGGTCACGGCGAGCGCATCGACCGCCCAGTGCCACGGCGTAGCCGGCGCGGCCGCCGGCGCGCCGGCCGGCGCGCTCGCGGACCGGGCGCCGGCGAGCAGCGGCAGCGGCGCTGCGTCCCCGGGGCGGACCGCGATCGTCGCGCCCCGAAGGTCGACCTCCCGCAGCGCGAGCCGCCGCGCATCGAGGTCGAGGGTGGCGATCCGCAGCGCGAGCCGCTCCCAGGCGAGCGCCGGCTCGTCGAGCCCCGGCACGTCGACGGCGACGCCCGTGAGCCATACGGCGCCGCTCAACGCGTTGCGCTTGCCGGTCGTGAAGCGCTCGCGCAGCGCCGCCGCCAGCTCGCCACGCAGGCCCCGCCAGCCGACGTGCGGGACGTAGACCCGCGCGCGCCGCAGCGGGAGCCGCTTCGCCCGCACGTCGCCGGTGAGCGTCATCCCCCCGTCGGCCGCGAGCGCGAGGCGCGCGTCGACCCGCAGCGTCCCCCGGTCCACGGTCGCGGTGAGCCGCGCCCGCGCGGGCTCGCCGTAGAGCCCTGGCCGGACCGCCACGTCGTGCACGTCGACCGCCGGCAGGCCCACCTCGAGCGGCTCGCTCTGCGGTGTGGCGAGGTCGCGAAAGAGGATGCGGCCGTCGCGCACCGCGAGCCGATCGATGCCGACCGCCCAGCCGCCGCCCGGGGCCGGCGGCGGCGTGCCCGCCGGCGCGGGCGAGCCGGCGGGCACGAGCGCCGCCAGGTTGAGCGTGCCGTCCGCGCGGCGCTCGAGCGCGACGCGCGCGCCGTCGAGCTCGAGCGCCCGCAGCCGCACCGTCCGCCGCATCAGCGGCAGCCAGCGCACCGAGAGCACGAGCCGCTTCCAGGCGACCAACACCGGCTCGTCCGCGGCGCCCGGCGCCGCCGCCGGGCGCACCGCGACGTCGTCGAGCGCGATCGCGCCGCGCAGCAGCGCCAGGTCGACGTCGCCGATCGTGACGCGCGCGCGGAGCGCCTTCGACGCCTGCGCGGCGAGCACGCGGCGGACTACGTCGGGCAGGAGCGCCCGCACCCCGAGCGCGAGGACGAGCAGCACGAGCAGCCGCCGGCGGACGGGTCGCGCGGTCCCGGCCCTGGGCACTCGCGCTAGCTAGTGCGCGCCCCCCCCGCCCGTCAACGGGGGCGGGCGACGCCCCGCCGCCAGTGCCCGCCGGCCGGCCGGGGTGCCGACGCCGCGCAGGAAGACGTCCACCACCGCCGCCGCCAGCGCATCGAGGGTGTCGTCCTTGGTCCGATGGCGGTTCGCGCCGCGCACCATGCCGAGCAGCATCTCGGCCGCCAGCCGCGCGTCGCCGCCGCGGATCTGTCCCGCGGCCGTCGCCTCCTCGAGCACCTGCTGCACGAGTCGCGACAAGGCCACGCGGTGCCGCCGCCACGCCCGCGCATGGGCATCCGGCGGCTGCTCGCCCCAGTGGACGAGCGCGAAGAACCGGCGTCGGTCCCAGAAGTAGGCGAGCAGCCCGCGCACGATCTGTCCGATCCGGCCGCCGGGCGTGGGCTCCGCCGCGACCGCGGCCTCGAGATCCTGCCGCAATCGGCCTATGCCGGCGAGCACCACCGCGACGTAGAGCTGCCGCTTGCCGGGGAAGTAGCGGTAGAGCGTGCCCTTGCCGACGCCCGACGCCCCGGCGACCTCGTCCATCGCGACCTCGTGGTAGTCGCGCCGGCTGAAGATCGGCTCGGCGGCGCGCAGGATGCTCTCCCGCAGGCCGGGCGTGGGCGGCCGGCTCACCGGACGACATCAAGCGGTTCCCCGCGCGCTGTCAAGCTCGCGCCGCGGGCGACCCCCGGCTGGCACGGCGCTCCGTGCTCGTCTACCTGTGGATGCCCGTGCCGCCCCGGTCAACGCGTGAGCGCCCCTCCTCGTCAAAGGGAGCAGTGCGGGTCGTCCAGCCGCAGCCGTCGTACGAGGAGCTGCACCGCGGCCAGGCCGCGCGGATCCGGCGGCTCTGTCGTCTGCTCCTGGTGGACCCGGACGAGGCCGAGGAGGTCGCCCAGGACGTGTTCGTGAAGCTGTTCCGGGCGCGCCAGGGAGGCGCGCCGGCGGCCTGGGACCGGTGGGTCACGCGCGTCGCGGTCAACGCGTGCCGCGACCGCCGCCGCTCCCGCTGGTGGCGCTGGTGGGGGCGCGGATGGCGCGCGCTGGACGAGGAGGACCTCGCCGCCGCGGGGCAGACCCCGGAGGAAGCGGTGGTGGCGCTCGAGGAGCGCCGCCGCATCTGGACCGCGTTTCGCAAGCTGCCGCGCCGCCAGCGGGAGGTCTTCCTGCTCCGTCACGTCGAGGGCTGGTCGACGGCCGAGGTCGCCGAGACCCTGGGCGTCGCCGAGGGGAGCGCGAAGCGCCACCTGTTCCGCGCCGTGCGCCAACTCCGCCGCGAGCTCGGAGGAGAGCCATGACCGACGCCACGATCGCGTGCCTGTCCGAGCGCATGCTGCTCGCCCTCGCCGAGGGCGACGGCGACCGCGAGGCGCAGGCCCACCTCCGCGGCTGCGTGCTCTGCGCGGGCCGCTTCCGGCGCCTGTCGGGCGACATCGCGCGCATCGCGCGCGTCCTGCGCGAGCCCCCGCCCCGTCCCCTTTCGCACCGCGCGCCGCGCTGGCTGCCGGCGGTGGCGGCGGTCGCCACCGCGGCGGCGCTGCTCGGAACGCTCCTCCTGCCGCGTTACGGCGCTCCGCCGGCGGCCGGCGGCCGGCCCGCCACCGACCCGCTGCCGGCGGAAGTCCTCGCGCGCGGCGAGGCGGAGCCTGTCGCCCTGCGCCGGGCCGACAACGACCTTTTGGCCGCGGCCCTCGAGGAGCCGTTCCCCTGCGAGTGGTCCGAGGGTGGTTGCGACGACGACACCGACCCCGCGTTCGGCGGGGAGTGAAGCCAGGAGAGAGACCGATGACCGCACGATGGAAGGCCTTGGCCGCCGGGCTCGCGCTCGCCGGCTGTGTCACGACCGTGCTCGCGCACGGCCTCGGCAGGGGCTTCGACCCGGAGATGATGGGCGGCGATCGGCCCGGGATGCTCTTCCCGATGCTGCTGCGGGCGCTCGACCTCACCGCGGCGCAGAAGGCCCAGGTCCACGCGGTCATGGAGCGGCACCGGCCGACGCTCGAGTCGCTGTTCGGGCAGATGCACGCGGCCAACGACGCGCTCGCCGCCAAGCTGCTCGCGCCGGGCCCCGTGCAGGCGGCGGACCTCGCGCCCAACGTGCAGCAGGTCGCCGCACTCCGCCAGCAGCTCACCCAGGAATGGGTGACAGCGGCGCTCGATCTGCGCGGGATCCTCACCGCCGCGCAGCTCGCCAAGGCCGCCGAGGTCCACCAGCGTCTCGGCGCCCTGCGCGCCCAGATGCAGCAGCTCTTCGCCGGCGAGAAGGCCGGACAGGACTGAATGGGGCTGCTCGAGCCGGCGCGGGAAGGAGCGGCGCCGTTCACGCCCCAGATCGTGCTCCCCGCCCAGCTCGCCCCGCGGTCCCGGGCGGGCTTGCAGCCGGAGTGCCGCCTCATGCTCGCGGTCCTCGAGGACGCGGTGTGGACGCTGCTCCGCTCGCCGCGCGGCGGCCCCGGGAACGAGCGGCTCGCCGCCGAGGCCGAGGAGTGGCTCGCGTCGGACGACACGGCCGGGCCCTTCACCTTCGTCAACGTCTGCCACGCGCTCGACCTCGAGGTGGGGAGCGTCCGCGCCGCCGTGGCGCGCGAGCGGCTCGCCGTCGCCGCCGGAGCGGGCGCGCGCGCCCGGCCCTCGCCTTTCCGCCGCATGACCGGCGGTCGGGGTCTCGCGGTCCCGCGCGCGCGGCGGCGGGGACACGGGGCCTCACCCCGGCGGTGAGGCGCAGACGTCGCGCCAGCCGTGCGCGCGCAGGTACGCGCGCAGCTCCGGGGAGCGGGTCGAGACGGGCGGCACGTAGGTGCCCACGCGCGTGCGCGCCCACCAGTCGGGGCTCCCTTCGCCGGGCCGCGTGAACCGATAGCGGTAGAGCTCGGCACGCACCCAGCGCGGAGGTGCGGCAGCGAAGGGATCGACCGCGAACAGGCTGCGCACCCCGGGGGCGCCGCAGAGCAGATCGAAGACGAGGTGGAGGAGCCACGGCTCGCGCTCGACGGAAGACATCGCCGCGAACCACATCTGCCAGTCGAGCCGATAGTGATACGGGGAGATGACGCAGGGACGGCGGTGCACGTCCCCCGGCTTGCACGGCAGCTCGTACTCCTGCCAGCGCGTGTCGGGCCCCACGCGTTCGTCGCGCGTCCCCTCGAGGATCACCTCGTCGCGGACCCGCCCGACGCTGCCGAACGCCCCGTAGGTGTTGACCAGATGGAGCGGGTCGAACGAGGCGTTCATCGCCTGCCGAGGTGAGAGCAGGTTGCGCACCGGCGCGACGCTGAGCACGGTGACCAGCGCGGCGAGCGCCCACGCCGTCCCGCGATGCGCGCGCGACGGGACGGCGTCCGACGTGCGGGCCGCGATCCACGCCCGCAGGCGCCGGGGGCAGAGGCGACCGAGCGCGCCGTCGTCGAAGCAGGCAAGCGCGGGCACGATCGTGAGCCAGTTGAGGAACGAGAGGTTGCCGCTGGCGATCAGCGTGGCCTGGAAGGCCACCAGCAGGATGCCGGCCACGGTACGCAGCCGGCGCGGCCCGAAGACGAACCAGGGCACGACCAGCTCGACGAGGAAGTTGAACAGCGCGCCCACGACCGCGAGCCAGCGCGGCTCGGCCGCCAGCAGCCAGCTCACCGGGTTCGGAACGGGCTGCGTCTCGTAGTGCCAGACGAGGCAGGTGAGCCGCCGCCAGCACGGATCGCCGCGCAGCTTGATGAGGCCGGCGCCGAGCATGATGCGCGCGATCAGCCAGCGCAGCAGCCAGACGACGACCGCCGGCGGCGGCGAGCTGAACGGCCCGAGCGTCCGCATCGGGCAGAGGAAGACCGCGAGGAAGCCGGTCTCGCAGAGCTGGGTCTCCCATCCGTAGCCCCAGAAGACCTGACCGACCTGCACGAACGACAGGTAGAGGGCCCAGAGCGCGAGCTGGAGAAGCGCGTTGGTCACGCCGAGAAGCGCGGCCAGCGAGAGCCCGAGCCCGAGCCAGGCCGCGGCGCGCAGCGTCGCGTCCGAGCAGTCGATCCAGAAGAGCGTCGGCAGCTCGAGGTAGGCCCGCGCGCCGAGCGCGTCGTGCACCCGGGCGAGGTAGGCCGCCGCGGGCAGGAGCCCGCCGCTGCCGAGCAGCGGCGGACCCTGGCGCACCAGCACGAGGAACGCGACCGCGTAGACGAGCCCGAGCAGCCGCAGGACGGCGAAGCGGGTGAGCACGTATGCGCGCGCCGGCATCGGAGCCGTGATCCGCCCTCGGGGGCGAGATAGCGCACGGCGCGCCCGCGCGCCAAGGCGAGACGCCGCGCCGGATGCTGGCGCAGGCTCCACGCGCGCCGGCAGACGAAAGTGTTCGCATCGGCACCGCGGGCGCATGCCATCGTCAGCATTTTGCCGGCCCGCGGACCGGGGGCCTCCCGGTCCACCGGGGCGGCCGGCAGCCCCCGCGGCACAACGGTTGCACGAGGAATCCCGCACCCATGGCGCTGTCCGCCGCCGCGCGCTGGTCACTCGACGAGGCGCCTGCCGAGGCGCCGGTGCCGACGGGCGCCGTGGCGCAGGCCGGTCCGCTCGCGCTCGACGATCCGCTGCTCGACCTCGCACCCGAGGCCGTCCGCACGGACGTCGATCCCGCGGCCGCCGCCTCCGCGCCGGCTGCCGAGGAGGCATCCGTCGCGCAGGCCCCGCCGTCCGAGGTCGCACGGTTGATCGCCGACCGCGACCGCCTCTTGAGCCAGGTCGCCACCCAGCTCGCGGAGCGCGCGCGCGTGGCCGCCGCGCTCGCCGCCGAGGTCGATCGCCTGCGCGGCATCCTCGAGGTGACCGAGGAGACGTGCGGCCGGCTCGCCGCCGACCTCGAGAGGGCCCGTCCCGCGGCCGCCCGCGTCGAGGAGCTCGAGGGCTCGCTCGCCGCGGCGATGGAGGAGCGCGACCGGCTGATCGCCGCGCTCGAGCGGGCGGAGGCTGCCGGCGCGGAGAAGGAGGCGCGGGCCGCCACGGCGGCGCAGGCGCAGGCGCGTGACGCGCTCTCCCAGGCCGAGAACGTCATCGCCGCGCTCGAGGAACAGCTCGCCGCCAGCCGCGCGGAGGTCGAGCGCCTGGAGGCGAACGCGCGCGAGACGCAGGCCGAGCGCACGCGTCTCGAGGGACTGCTCGCCGACGCCGAGCGGCGAGCCTCCCAGGCGCAGGCGCGCGCGACCGACCTCGAGGCCGAGGCCGCGCGCCGGGCCGCACCGCCCGCGCCCGAGGCCCCGAAGACGGCCGGCGCGGCGGCGGCCGCGGCACCGCCCGTGCCCACGGCCGTCGTGCTCGACGTCGACGCCGGCTGGGAGGCCGACGCCCCCGCCGACACGCGCGTGACGGTCGTGGATCCCGCGCGCGCCGACCTCGCCGGGCTCGCGCCCACGCTCGTGCTCGCCAACCTCGCCGCGCCCGGCGCGGCGCAAGCCCTCGTCGCGCTGCGCGCCGCCGATCCGGCGCTGCGGTTGCGCGGCTGCCTGGCACCGCCGGACGGCGGCCGCGTGCTCATGCTCGGCGCGATCGAGGTCGCCGCGCACCCGCTCGACCCGGCGCGGATCAGCGCGGCGCTCGCGCCGCACGCCACCCGTGGCACCAAGGTGCTCACCGCCGGGACGCACGCCGACGACTTCATGGCGCTCCGCCAGGCGCTCATCCAGGCGGGGATGGTCGTGTCGATGGTATGGGACTCCAAGCAGGCCGACGACCTGCTCGAGATGGTGCGGCCCGCGATCGTGGTCGTCGACCTCGCGATGCCCCGGCGCGACGGCTACGCGCTGCTCGCGCGGCTCGCCGCGCTCGCGCCCGTCCCGACCGTGCTGCTGGTCGCCGACGACGCGACCACGCACCAGGCGTTCGCGGCGCCGCTCGCCGATCCGGCGGTCCTCCAGCAGGCTCGCCCCCGCGCGCGGGCGCTCGCCGACCTGCTCGCGCCCGCTGCGCGCGCGAAGGCCGCCGCGCCGCGGTAGGCCCGCGGCCCGAGGTCGGGTGCGTGCGGTGTCAGCCGCGTGCCCGGGCGGCCGCCGCGAGCCGCATCCGCACCGCGAGGCCGAGGCGCACGAGGAGCAGCGCGGCCAGGACGAGCGCGTAGATCGCCGGCTCGCGAACGTCCTTCTTCACGCGCCACACGAAGTGGACGACCCCGAGAGCGGGGGCGACGTAGGCGAGGCGGTGGATCCGCTTCCAGCGCGCGTAGCCGAGGCGGCGCACGGCGGCGTCGGTCGAGGTGGCGGCGAGCGGCACGAGGAGCAGGAAGGCGGCGAAGCCGACGAAGATGAACCGCCGCTTGCTCAGGTCCTCCCAGATCGCCCGCCAGTCGAAGACCTGGTCGAGACCGACGTACGTGCTCACGTGCAGCGCGGCGTAGCCGAAGGCGAGCAGCCCGAGCTGGCGGCGGATGCGCATCGGCCAGGTCCAGCCGACGAGCGCGCGCAGCGGCGTGCAGGCGAGCGCCAGCAGGAGGAAGACGAGCGCGAGGAGCCCGATCTCGTTGAGCGCCTCGGCGATGGGGTTGGCGCCGAGCGTGCCCGCGCCGGCGCGCCAGCCGATGGCGGCGAGCGGCACGAGCGCTCCCGTCAGCACCGCGGGCCCGAGCCAAGGGAGCGGCCGGCGGCGGCGCGCCGTCAGAAGTACGTCCGCAGGTCCATGCCGGCGTAGAGCCCGGCGACCTGCTCGCCGTAGCCGTTGAACGGCAGGGTGGGCCGCCGGCCGATCTCTCCGATGCGCCGCTCGGTCTTCTGGCTCCAGCGCGGGTGATCGACCGCGGGGTTCACGTTCGCGTAGAAGCCGTACTCGTTCGGCGCGGCGAGGCTCCAGGTCGTCGGCGGCTGCCGTTCGACGAGCCGCATCTTCACGATCGACTTGATGCCCTTGAAGCCGTACTTCCACGGCACCACGAGCCGCAGCGGCGCGCCGTTCTGGTTCGGCAGCACCTTCCCGTAGAGCCCAACGGCGAGGATCGTGAGCGGGTGCATCGCCTCGTCGAGACGCAGCCCCTCCACGTACGGCCAGTCGAGCACGGGCCGGCGCTGCCCGGGCATCTGCTCGGGATCGTAGAGCGTGGTGAAGGCGACGTACTTGGCACGCGACGTGGGCTCCGCCCGCCGCAGCAGCGCGCCGAGCGGAAACCCGATCCACGGGATCACCATCGACCAGGCCTCCACGCAGCGCATGCGGTAGACCCGCTCCTCGAGCGGGAACCAGTGCAGGAGCTGATCGACGTCGGCGACGAGGGGCTTCGCCACCTCGCCCTCGACGCTCACCGTCCACGGCCGCGGGCGCAGCCGGCCCGCGTAGGCCGCCGGATCGTCCTTCCCCGTGCCGAACTCGTAGAAGTTGTTGTACGTGGTGACGTCTCGCCACGGGGTCGGGGGCTCGTCGGTGCCGAGCGGGCTCCGGCCCGTCACGGCCAGGTCGGGCGTGGTCGCGGTGCCGGCGCGCGGCGCGCCTCCCTCGGCGGCCGTGCGGTCGCGCGCGCGCCCGCCGCCGACGAGCCAGAGGAGTCCGCCGCCAAGCCCGGCGCTGGTCGCGACGAACAGCCCCGCGTCACGCAAGAACTCGCGGCGCCGGAGGTAGAGCGGCTCCGGGGTGACCTCCAGCTTCTCCATCCGCTCGCCTCTTTGGATGCGCGCCCGAGCGCGAGGTGTCAACGGGGCGCGCGCCGCAGGCCGGCTCTCAGGTCGTGTGGTGCCGCGCCCGCTGCCGAGGCCGCCGGCGCGAGGCCACCTGCCGGCCGGGCGCCTCGATCCGCCGCGCGAGCGTGAGGACCGTGTCGACGTACGCCTCGGAGCGGTTGTACTCCCACAGCACGCCGCGCCGCGCCGACGTCCCGAGGTCGGGACGCCAGCCGTGCTGCACGAGGAAGTTCGCGCAGGAGGCGGCCGCGTCGAAGTCGTCGAACAGGCTCACGCGCCCGTCGCCGTCGCCGTCCACTCCCGCCTCGAGGTAGTTCCTCGGCAGGAACTGCGGGTAGCCGAACGCCCCGGCCTCCGAGCCGCGGAGATCGAGCGGGTCGAGGCCGAGCCGATCGGCCATCGTGAACGTCGCGCGCACCTCGGGATAGAAGGTCTCCTCCAGGTAGCGCGCGCGCTCGGCGACGCGCCCGGGCTCCACCGTGTCGCGCAGGCGCGCGAGGTTCTCGGCGAGGTTTTGCGGGTCGTTCGCCATCGCGAGGCGCGCGAGCCGGTAGAGCACGACGCTCGACCCGGTGCTCCGCCCGCATGCGCTCTCGACCGTCATGATCGCCGCGAGCACGCTCGCCGGCACGCCCCGCGCGGCCGCGGCCTCGAAGGCGTCGGCGTGCAGCGAAAGGCAGCGGCGCGCGGCGGCTACGCCGGCGGGACGCAGGAAGCCACGGTAGCGGGAGGCCGGCTCGCGCGGCGTGCGACCGGAGAACTCGAGGCCGGTGAAGGGCGGCATGCGCGGGTCGGCGAAGACGCGTTCCGCCCGCTCGCGCGCGACCCCGTCCGCCACCAGCCGGTCGATCAGCGGTCCCCAGCCCTTGTCCGCGCCGGCCCCGGCGTGCGCGGCGGGCGGCGCCCCGAGAAGGAGGCAGAGGGCGAGGCAGCGGGGGGCGCGAAGCATGGCGCTCATCGTCTTCTCGGCAGGTGGCCGAGACGACTTGAGCCGTAGCACGCCGGCCGCGCCGTGACCATGGCTTGCGAGCACAGCGTTCGCCGGTGCACTCTAGAACCGATGCGCCAGCCGCCGCTCGGCGACACCGGATCGACGGGTGCCCTGCGCTTCTTCGGCATCCCGGTGCGGTTCCACTTCACGTTCGTGCTGCTGTTCACCTTTTTGGTGGTGGCCGGCTCGGGCGAGCGGCAGTCGCCGGCCATGACCGCCGTCTACGTCGTGGCGCTGATCGCCTCCGTGCTGCTGCACGAGCTCGGCCACGCCGCGACGGCGCGCGCCTTCGGCATCCGGACCGTCGAGATCGTGATGTACCCGATCGGCGGCCTCTCGCGCCTCGATCGCCGGCCCCGGCCGCGCGAGGAGCTGTGGATCGCGCTCGCCGGGCCGGCGGCGAACGTGGCGCTCGCCGGCGCGATCCTCGCGCGGCTCGCCGTCCGCGGACGGCTCCTGCCGCCCGCCGCGCTCCTCGACGCCACCGACGCCAACCTCCCCGAGCGGCTCGCGATCGGCAATCTCCTCCTGGGCGCGTTCAACCTGCTGCCGGCGTACCCCATGGACGGCGGCCGGGTGCTGCGCGCGCTGCTCGCGCTCTTCCGGCCCGAGGAGGAGGCGACGCGGCTCGCGGCGGCCGCCGGCCGCGCGCTCGCCGTCGCCTTGGGTCTCGCGGGCCTGCTGGCGGGCAGCTTCCTCTTGGTGTTCGTCGCGCTCTTCGTCTACCTCGGCGCAACGCAGGAGGCCGCGGTCGCCCGCGGGCGGGCCCTCACCGCAGGCGCGACCGTGCGGGCGGCAATGATCACCGACCTGCGCACGCTCTCCCACGGGCAGACGCTCCGCGCCGCGGGCGACCTGCTGCTCTCGAGCTCGCAGCAGGACTTTCCGGTGGTCCACGGCGGCCGCGTGGTCGGGCTCCTCACGCGCGCGGCGCTCCTGCGTGCCACGCTCGCCGAGGGGCCCGATGCCTACGTCGCCGGGGTGATGGAGCGCGACTTCCCGCGGGCGCATCCCGACGATGACCTCTGGCAGGCGACCGCCGCGATGCGCGGCCCCGGGGCATGCGTGCTGGTCATGGACGGCGACGCGCTCGTCGGCATGCTCACCAGCGAGAACGTCACGGAGTTCCTGCTCCTGCGCCAGGTGCGCGCGACGCACGACGCGCTCGCCGCACGCGCGAGCGCCTGAGGCGGCACACCCGCGGGCCCGGTCCGGCACACGCCGCCCGTGCCGCCGCGCGTTTGCCGGCGAAGACCGGCGTTGGCCCGGGCCTTGCTCCCGCACTCGGGTGGCCCGGGAGGGCCGGGAGACGCAAGCCACAGATTGCTCCCGGCTCTCTCGCGGCCGTCGCCACCGGCGCGGGCGTGACGGCGCCGGGCGAAGGTGCTACTCAGGGACGCCCATGACCCGCGAGACCAGCGACTGGCCGGTCGCCATCCATCACTGCGACGGCAGGGGCGTCGTGATGCTGCGCTTCAAGGGCGCGGCGCGCGACGGCAGCCGGGTGGCGTGCCCGCACTGCGCCACCCTGATCGTCTACCGCAAGCCGCGGGCAGCCGGGCGCGGGCAGGAGCAGGGCCCACGCAGCCACTTCTGATCCCGGGGGCCGCGATGCTGGCGGCGCTGGCGTCCGCAGCGGCGCCCGCGGTGAGCGTGCTCGAGCTCCGTGTCGCGGCGCCCGGCGCGCAGATCCGCCGCCTCGACGACGTCGTGCACGGAGCGACCGCGCTGGTGGCGATGGCGGCGAGCTCCTGCCCGCCGTGCCGCGCCGAGGTTCCCGTGCTCGCGCGTGCCGCGCGGCGCTGGCGGAGCGCCGGGCTGCGCGTGCTCGCGGTGATCGTGGACGTCGAGGACGCGGAGGGTCTGCGGTCGCTCGCGCGCGCCTGGGGCATCGACTACGAGGTCTACGCGGTCGCCCCCGGCCAGGAGGGCGACCTCGAGGCGCTGCTCGCCCGCGGCGTCCCGGCCGCATTCCTGGTGAAGGACGGCGTGGTGACGCGCCACGATCGTTTTCTCTCCGACACGGACTTGGACGCGCTGGTCGCGCCCCTCTTGGGACCGCCGCCGGGGGAGCGGGCTTTGCCGGGGCCCGAGCCCGCGCGGGCGCGTCACACCCGCAGGAGCACGCCCGTCGCCGGCTCGCCCGTGGCACGCGCGATCGCGCCGGCGTAGAGCGCGACCTGTCGGCGGTAGTCGGCGAGCCGCGCGCCGAGCTCGACGTCGGTCTTGAAGTCCACGACCGTCCAGCGCGGCGGCGGGCCTTCCTCGCGAAAGGCCACGTCGACCACGCCCTCGACGAGCGTTCCGTCGTCGAGCCCGAGCGCGACCGGCGCCTCGCGCCGGCACCGGCCGGCCGCCGCGGCGCGACGCAGCAGCGGGTGCGCGAGCGCGCGCACGACCGCCTCGGCTGCCGCCGCAACCTCCGCCTCCGACGCGCCCAGCACCCGTCCCGCGAGCGCGGCGGCGGCGGCGACCGCCGGCGCCGCGGCGTCGAGCGCCACCGTCGCCAGCAGCGCGTGCACGAGGGTGCCGAAGCGCAGCCCGTGCGGGCGGCCCGCGGTCACCGCCACCTCCTCGACACCGACCCCGCCGGCCGCCGCGCCGCCCGCCGCGGCGTGCTCGGTCGCGGTGACCACGCAGAGGCTCGGCGTGCCCGCCCGCGCACGCACAGAGGCGCGCTCGGCCTGCCACGCGGCCTGCGCCCGGGCGCCGTCCTCCGAGCGCACGCCGCCCTCGTCGACCTCGAGCAGGCGCTGCTGGCGCAGCCCGACCGACTCCTGCACGCCGAGCCGCAGCAGGCCGGGGTCCCACCACACGACCCGGTGCGCCCCCACCGCGGGTCGGTGCAGCCCGGGGACGACGGCGCCGTCGGGGCGCGCGACCCGCTCGGGCCGTGCGAGCACCGTGTCGTCGCCGAGCGGCGGGCAGCCCGGCGGCGCGGGCGACTCGGGCAGCCGCGCCCGCTCCGGCTCGGGATGAACGCTCGGGTCGAGCGCCGCGAGCCAGCCGGGCAGGCGGCCGTCGCCGACCACCGGCACGACGAGGAGGTCGCGCGCGCGCGTGGCGGCTACGTAGAGCACGCGCACGGCCTCCTCGCCTTCCCGCACGAGCTCCTCGGCCTCGTGCGCGAGGAGATCGGGCGGCGCGCAGCCGGCGAGCCGCATGGCGCAAAGCCCGCGCTCCGCGTCCACCCAGCGCGCCGGCCGCGCGGGCACCTCGCGCGCGGTCGGGTCGGCGAGCACCACCACCGGGAACTCGAGCCCCTTCGCGCGGTGCACGGTCATGAGGCGCACGCCCTCGACGCCCTCCTCGACGATCGGCGCCTCGCTCGCCTCGTTGCGCTCGGCCTCCTCGGCGAGCCGCTCGACGAAGGCGCGGAAGGAGGTCGTCGCGCGCCGCTCGGCACGGCGGGCGAGGTCGAGCAGCCGGCCGACGTTGGCGAGCGCCTGCTCGCCGGTCGGCCAGATCGCAAGCCCGGCGTGGGCGCGAGTGGCGTCGAGCAACCGCGCGATCGTATCGGCGAAGGGCCGGTGGTTGCGCCCGCGGTGGAGATCGGCGAGCAGTCCGAGCGCTTCGCCCACCGCACCCAGCGGCTCGGGAAGGTCGGCGGGGAGCCGGCGGAAGGGGTGCAACGAGCCGACCTCGGTGCGGAAGCTGAGCAGCGCCCCGTCGTCGAGGGCGAACAGCGGACCGCGCAGCGTGGCGAAGACCATCAGCTCGTCCTCGGGGCGCTCGATCGCTCGCAGCGCGTTGCGCAGCGCCTCGATCTCCTCGCGCGCGTGGAACGCGCCGCCGCCCACGAGCACGTGCGGCAGGCGCCGGGCCTCGAGCGCGCGCACGTAGGGACGGGTCACGTCGGTCCGCCACGAGCGGAAGCGGCGGAAGAGGATGCACACGTGCCGCGGCGCGAGCGGCACGCGGTCGGCCGGGCGCTCGCGCTCGGTCACGGTCCAGCCGCTCTCGCGCGCGAGCCACTCGACGAACGCGCCGACGGCGTCGGGAAGCGACTCCTCGATCGCCGCGTCGGTGATCCGGCCGAAGGCGCCGTAGGGCGCGGGCACCGGAAGGGCGACGAGCGCGGGCTGGGTGGAGACGGCGGCGCGGCAGGGCGCGAGCGGGACGTAGCCCGCCTGGCTCGGCGACTCCCCGCGCAGACGGGGCGCGAAGGCCGCGTTCACCGCCTCCTGGAGGTCGGGCACCGCGCGAAAGCTCACCGTGAGGCGCACGAGCCCCGCACCCGCGGCGAGGAGCTGGCGGGTGACGGCCCCGTAGAGCGCCACGTCCGCGCGCCGGAAGCGGTAGATCGACTGCTTGGGGTCCCCGACCAGGAAGAGCTTCCCGGGCACCGGGCGCACCCGGCGCCAGTCGCGCTCGGCGGGATCGTCGGCCGCGAGCAGCAGCAGCAGCTCGACCTGGAGCGGGTCCGTATCCTGGAACTCGTCGACGAAGAGGTGGCTGAAGCGCGCCTGCAGCTCGCGGCGCACCGCGGGATCGTCCCGCACGAGATCGCGCGCGCGCAGCAGCAGGTCGAGGAAGTCGAGGCAGCCCGCGCGCGCCTTCGAGCTTTCGTACGCCTCGACGACCTCCCACAGCGTGGCGCGCAGCCGCGGCGCCAGGTCGGCGTCGGAGGCGCGCGCGAACGCCTGGAGCCGCGCGCCGAGCGCGTCGCGCCGCGCGCGCAGCGCGGGCTTGCCCGGCCACGCCCGCCACCCGCTCCAGGCCCAGTGTCGGGCGCGCGAGAAGCCGGCGAGGGCGGCCTCGAGCCCGTCCGGGTCCTCGCCGCGCACGGCTTCCCGCCGGCGCTCCTCGCCGGCGAACCGCGCGATCTCCCCGAGCGAGCGCGTGAGCCAGTCCTCGGGGTCGGCGCGGGCCGCCTCCGCGCCGAGGGCGGCCATCTCGCCGAGCAGCGCGGCCATCTCGGCGTCGCGCTCGAAGGGCGCGCAGGTCCACGGCGCCGGGAAGTCGCGGCGCTCGGCCAGCTCCCACGCCGCCTGGCGGAGGAGCGCCCGCGGCGTCCCGTCGCGCCCGCGGCGGCGAAGAAAGCGGCGCAGACCTTCCGGCGGATCCGCCAGCCGCCGCTCGAACCAGCGGTCGAACGCGCGATCGAAGAGGTCGGCCGCGACGTCCTCCGCGGCGACCTCGAAGAGCGGATCGACGCCGGCCGCGAGCGGCCGCTCGCGCAGCAGGTCGGCGCAAAAGGAGTGGATCGTCCCGACGCGCGCCTCCTCGAGCTGCGGGAGCGCGTCGTCGAGCCGGGCGCGGGCCGCGGCCGGAGTCGCGGGGGCGCGCCGCGCGCGCTCGATCTCGGCGCGCAGGCGGAGCTTCAGCTCGCCGGCGGCCGCCTCCGTGAAGGTGACGGCGACGATCCGGTCGAGCCGGGCGCGGCCGGCCATGAGGACGGCGGCGATGCGCCCGATCAGCTCGCTCGTCTTCCCCGTCCCGGCGGCCGCCTCGACCACCAGTGTCGTGTCGAGGTCGGTGCGGATGCGCTCGCGCTCCGCGCGATCATCCGGCACGCTCATGGTAGCGCGCGCAGCCGGGCGAGGTCGCGCAGGCGCTCGGCCGGCTTCCGCTCCGTCCGCTGCTCCTCGAAGGGGCCGCACACCGGCCGGTAGTCGCAGCGCGCGCACGCGCCCGGCCGGGGCGCCGCCGGCAGGAACCCGGCGCGCAGCGCCCCGTCGATCACGCCGGCGAGCTCGGCGGCGACCTGGCGGGTTGTCGTGTCGAGCCGCACCACGCGCTCGGCGTAGCCGCCGTCGGCCGTGCAGTAGTAGAGGCGTCCCGCCTCGACCGGCTGGCCGAGCAGCCCCTCCGCGGCGAGCGCGTAGAGGAGCGGCTGGAGCGTCTCGCCGCCCCCGACGACGAGGCCGGGCTTGGCCCACGGCCGCCCGGTCTTGTGATCGGTGACGCGCAGCACGCCGTCGGTGCGCCGCTCGACCAGATCGATCGCGCCTCGCAGCTTGAGCCCGCCCGGGAGCGGCACCGGATCGCGCACGCTCGCCGGGTCCGCGTCCGCACGCTCGCGGTCGACGATGCCGAAGGACAGCTCGAAGCGGTACGGGACCCAGCCGTCGGCCGCCTCCGCCTGGCGGCGCAGCCACTCGCGGAGGTCGGCCCGGACGGCGGCGACGCCGTCCTCCCATACGCGCGGGATCGCCGGGGCGAGCGCGGCGCGGTAGGCGCCGGCGATCCGGTCGAGCGCCGCTTCGAGGATCTCCCACGCGCGCGCGAGGCCGGTCGGCCGCACGGGGAGCTGATCCTCGGCGCGCAGGCGCGTGAGGGTGGCGAACTGCACCTCGTGCACGAGCGCGCCGCGGGTGAGCGGGTCGAGGGCGTCCGCGGCCGCCGCCTCCTCGCGCGGCGCGAGGCGGTGGATCGCCTGGAGGAGAAAGCGATACGGGCAGGCCGCGAACTGCTGGAGCGCCGTCGGTGAGAACGACCGGGCCGCGAGCGCGTGGCGGGCGAGCGCCGCGCGCGCACGCGCGTCGGGGTCGACGAGCCCATCGGCGGGGGTCCAGCGCTTGAGCCAGCGCCGTGCGCGGGCGCGCAACGCGCGCCCGAGGTGGGGGTTCGCCTCGAGCAGGTACGAGGCGCTCCCCGCGGCCGCCGCCGCGTCACCATCGAGCAGCGGTGCGAGCAGCGCGAGATCGTACTCCGCGTCGTCGATGGCCTCCTGCGGCTGCTGCGGCGCCGGCCAGCCGAGCCGACCCGGCTCGCCCGCGGCGCGCACGCCGAGATCCTCGAAGCCCGGTAGCCGGCCCTCGATCGCTCGCAGCACCTCGAGCGCGTAGAACGAGGGCACGCGCGGCCGCGCCTGCTCCACGTCGAGACGCGGGTACGAGAGCACGGCCCGGGTGGTCGCGGCGCCGACGGCGAGCCGCAGCGCCAGGCGCTCGGCGGCCACGCGCGCGCTCGCGGTCACGAGCTTGCGGTCGCCGAGCGCCGCGCGTGCCGCGTCGGGGAACAGCGGATCCTCGATGATCTTGCGCGGGAACATCCGCTCCGCGAGGCCCGGGACGCACACCACGTCGAAGACGAGGCCGCGCGCCGCCTCGATCGGCGCGACGAGCACGGCGCCGTACCGGCGGCCCGCCGGCGGCACGGCCAGCTCCCGCAGGCGCGGGCGGAGCACGATCTGCACCTCGTCGAGCCCGACGGGGCCGACGGTCGCCATCGGCTCGAGCTCGGCGAGCGCCGTCAGGACCGGCGCCGGAGCGCGGAGCGCCGCCGCCGCGAGGGCGCGCAGGTGTGCGAGCCACGCACCCCACGCCGCCCGCTCCGGCAGCGCAGCCAGCCGGTCGATCAACGGCAGCGCGACCGCGCGCAGGTGCGCCAGGTCCGCGAGCATGCGCGTGAGCTGCGCCGCGCGCGCCTCCTCGCCGTCATCGAGGGCGTCGCGCCGGCGCCGCAGCTCGGCCTCGAGCCCCGCGAGCCGGTCCTGCCAGCGTGCCCGCCCGCCGATCACCGCGGCGTCGACGAGCAGCCGTTCCCAGCGCCACGGCGCGCGCACCGCGCCGGCGACGACCGCGGCGTCGTCGGGCTCGGGGACGGGGCCGTCGTCGAGCGAGGCGGGGGCGGCGGCCGCATCCGGCGGCAGGAGATCGCTCGCCGGCGGCGCGAAGTCCGCATCGCCGGGGGCCGGGGCCGTCGGGTCGGGGACCTGCGCGAGCGAGAGGTACTCGGCGAAGCGTCGCGCGGAGAGCCCCTCGGCCGCGCACGCGAGCAGCGCGAGCAGCGCACGGCCTGCCGGGTGGGGGCGCCGCGTGCCGCGCGCGAAGTAGGCGGGGATCGCCGCCCGGCGCAAGGCCTCTTCGACCTGGACCGCGTACTCGGCGGGCGCGTGGAGGAGCACGGCCATGCGGTCGAAGGGCACGCCGCGGGCGGCCTCCACCTGCAGGACGCGGGCGATCTCCACGCACTCCCGCGCCTCGCCCGGCCAGGAGCGCACGACGACGCTGCCGTCGAGCGCCGCCGGCAACGGCGTCGATCCCTCGAAGAGGTGCGTCTGGAGCGCGACGAGCGAGCCCGCGCCCTCCGGTGCGACCGGCTCGCCCGCGCACCCGAGCAACGCCTCGAAGCGCTCTACGGCGCGCGCATCGCCTCGGGGCACCGTGGCGAGCACCGCCGGCGCGCGCGCCACGAGCGCCGCGACCAGGTCGGCCTCGCATGCGGCTCCGAGCGGGAGGTCGAGCAGCAGAAGCGGCACCCCGACCAGGGCCGGCGCCTCCGCCACGGCCGCGACCGCCGCGCCGAACAGCGCCGCGCGATCGGCGAGACCCGCCTGCGCCAGCTCCTCCACGACCGCCTCGAGGAGCGCGGCCAGGTCGGGGCCGGGAGCCGCCAGCCCGGCGAGAGCGGGCGCCGCGACCCCGCCCTCGCGCAGCTCCGTCAACGTGCGGGCGACGGCGGCCGGGAAGCCCGGGCGGTCGGCCATCGGGGCGAGCCGGCCGAGGCCGCCCGCCGCGCCCAGGCGGTGGACGGCACGCGCGGCGACCGCGACGAGCGCGAGCGGGCTCGCCGGCGCACGGCCGGCGAGCGCGAGGGCCGGCGCCGCCAGGCGGGCGGCGAGGCGGTCGAGCGTCGCGCGATGCACGCCGAACCGCGCCCCCGCATCCATCGCGACCGCGCGTACGAGGTCGTCGGCCGCGGCCAGCGTGGGGGCCACGACGAGGGCCTCGTCGGCGGGGCCGAGGGCGGCGAGCCAGCGCCGGGCGACGCCGAGGCGGGACGCCGCCGCGGCGCCGACGACCAGCCGGACGCTCGGTGCGGAGGGCGGGCCGATCCGCCCGCCGCGCTGTCCACGGGTCGGCACGGAGGCGGCGGATGATCGCACGTCGCGCACCGGAGCACCACCGGGCGCGCACGAGCGCGGCGTGCTATGGGGGAGCGTGCGGATCGTGTCGCTGGTCCCGGCGGCCACGGAGATCGTCGCCGCGCTGGGCGCGGCCGACGACCTCGTGGCCGTGAGCCACGACTGCGACTTCCCACCCGCAATTCGTGACCGGCCGCGCGTGACCCGCTCGGCCATCGATCCCGCGCTCCCTTCGGCCGCGATCGATCGCGCCGTCCGTGCAGCGCTTCCGGAGCGCGGCGCGCTCTACGCCGTCGAACCGCTCGCGGCGCACCGGCCTGACGTGGTGCTCACCCAGGGGCTGTGCTCGGTGTGCGCTCCGGCCGCCGACGACGTCGCCCGCGCCGTGGCCGCGCTTCCCGGTCCGCCGCACGTGGTGACGCTCGATCCCCGCAGCCTGGCGGACGTGTTGCGCGACGTGCGCACGGTCGGCGAAGCGATCGGCGTTCCGGGGCGCGCCGCGGCGCTGGTTGCGAGGCTCGAGGCGCGGATCGCCGCGGTGCGCGCCCGCGTCGCAGGCGCGCGGCCCCGGCGCTGCGTGCTCCTCGAGTGGATCGACCCGCCGTTCTGCGCCGGGCACTGGAACCCCGAGCTGGTCGCGCTCGCGGGCGGCATCGAGCCGCTCGGCCGCCCGGGCGAGCACGCGGCGGCCGTCAACTGGGACGCCGTGTGCGCCGCGGCGCCGGAGGTGCTCGTGATCTCCTGCTGCGGCTTCGACGTCGCCCGCACGCTCGCCGAGCTGCCGGCGCTGCGCGGGCGCCCCGGATGGGACGCGCTGCCCGCCGCCCGTGCCGGGGCCGTGTGGGTGACCGATGGCACCGCCTACTTCACACGCCCCGGCCCGCGCCTGGTCGACGGCTTGGAGCTGCTCGCACAGCTCCTGCACCCCGCGGCGGGTGCGCCAGTGTTCCCGGCCGGCGCGGTCGCCCGCGCGGCATGAATCACGGGGCGGCCGCGGGTGACCGCCGCCCGCCGAGGCGACCTCGGGGGCTCCGCGGCGGGAGCCCCCGGGTCACGCCTACTGGAGCTGGAGGCTGCTGTTGATGCTGGTCGTCCCCGGACCCGGCAGGTCGGCCACCGGATCGAGCGCGAAGTTCCCCGTCTTCGGCACGCAGAACGCCCCCGCGATCACCCCCGCGTGCGCCGCCCCGTCGCTCAGGTTCCCCGCCGCCGCCCCCGTCTGCTTGATCGTCCGCGCCGTCGACTGCCCGAACGCCCCCGCGTGCGTCTGCCCCGAGCAGAAGATCCCCGTGGCGTTGGTGTCCGCCGTCGCCCCCGTCGTCAGGGCGAGCGGGATGCTGAGCGGCGCCACGAACGTCGAGTCCTTCGGCGGACAGTCAAGCGTCGTCTTGAGCGTCCCCACCGGGCTGCACGCCAGCCCCTGGTTGCGCCCCGCGTTGCACGTGTTCACGCAG
>Ga0209060_10000195_pt1 | contig 144234 bp, 127 predicted proteins | sample Coa_R1_8_FD_187155 | JGI IMG/M metagenome (GOLD analysis project Ga0209060, IMG submission 187155) | Surface soil microbial communities from Centralia Pennsylvania, which are recovering from an underground coalmine fire - Coalmine... | ecosystem: Environmental > Terrestrial > Soil >... | reverse complement strand
TCGGCGGCGCGTCCGCCTGGATTCTGAGCGGGCGGCCGTCCGTCGAGCAGCAGGCGGCGTGGGAGTTCGTGAAGTTCGTCAGCGCGCCCGCGCAGCAGGCGGCGTGGTACGTCGGCACCGGGTACTTCCCGGTCCGGCGGGACGCGTATCATGAGGCCGTGGCGCAGCAGACCCTGGCGCAGTATCCGCAGTTTCTGACCGCGATCAGCGAGCTGCGCAGCAGCCCCATCAACCGCGCCACCCAAGGGGCGCTCTTGGGCGTATTCCCCGAGGCGCGGCAGAAATCCGAGGACGCGATCGAGGCCACGGTGCTCGGCCGCAAGACGCCGCAGCAGGCCCTGGCAGACGCCGCGCGCGACGTCAACCAGGCCATCGCCGTCTACAACCGGACGATGGGAGCGAAATAGTGGGACGCCGCGGCCCCCACGTCGCGGCGATCGATCAGGGCACGACCGGGACCCGCTGCATGGTGGTCGACGCGGCGGGGCAGCCGGTAGCGTCCGCCTACGCAGAGCACGCGCAGATCACGCCGCAGCCGGGGTGGGTCGAGCACGATCCGGACGAGCTCTGGCGCGCGACCTGCGGGGTCGCACGGGAGGCGCTCGGCCGGGCCGGCCTCACCGGCGCGGCCGAGCTCGCCGGCCTCGGCGTGACCAATCAACGCGAGACCGCCATCGTGTGGGACCGGCGCACGGGAGCGCCCCTCTACAACGCGATCGTGTGGCAGGACACCCGCACGCGGGGCGCGTGCGACCGCCTGCTCCGGGAGGGAGCCGAGCCGTTCGTCCGCGCGCGCACCGGCCTCCCCGTCGCCACGTACTTCTCCGCGCTCAAGGCGGCGTGGATCCTCGACCACGTGCCGGGTGGGCGGGCGCGCGCGGAGCGCGGTGAGATCTGCTTCGGCACCGTCGACTCATGGCTGATCTGGCGGCTTACCGGCGGTGTGGACGGCGGGGTGCACGTGACCGACGTCACGAACGCATCGCGCACGCACCTCATGAACCTGCGCGCCGGCGCGTGGGATCCTGAGCTCCTGTCGCTGTTTCAGATCCCGGCCGCGGTGCTCCCCGAGATTCGGGGCAGCAGCGGGCGCTACGGCGCGACGCAGGCGGCCGGCCCCCTGGGCGGCCGCGTCGAGATCTGCGCCGACCTCGGGGACCAGCAGGCGGCGCTGCTGGGCCAGGCGTGCCATCGCCCGGGCGACGCCAAGAACACCTATGGGACCGGGTGCTTCGTCCTCCAACATGTCGGGGCGGAGCCGGTGGCCAGCCGGAGCGGCCTCATCGCGACGGCCGCCTACGCCCCGCCCGGCGCGGCCGCATTTGCCCTCGAAGGGTCGATCGCGGTCGCCGGCGCCGCCGTGCAGTGGCTGCGCGACAACCTGGGCGTGATCCGCGCGGCCACGGAGACCGACGACCTCGCGGCGTCCGTGCCGGATTCGGGCGGGGTGTACTTCGTCCCCGCGTTCTCCGGTTTGTTTGCGCCGCATTGGGACATGACGGCACGCGGCGTGATCGTCGGGCTCACGCGGTACACGACGCGCGCCCACCTCGTGCGCGCGACGCTGGAAGCCATCTGCTACCAGACGCGCGAGGTGGTCGAGGCGATGGCGCGGGACGCCGGGCGCAGCCTCTCCGCGTTGCGCGTCGACGGCGGGGCCACGCGCAACGACACGTTGATGCAGCTGCAGGCCGACATCCTCGGCGTCCCCGTGGTGCGCCCAAGGGTGAGCGAGACGACCGCGTTGGGCGCCGCGTACGCCGCGGGACTCGCGCAGGACGTGTGGGCGTCGCTCGAGGCCGTGGCGGACCACTGGGCGGCGGATCGCATCTTCGAGCCGCGCGGCCCGGCATCCGAGCGCGATCGGGGATACGAGGAGTGGAAGCGGGCGGTCGAGCGTGCCCGCGGCTGGCTCGCGGGCCCGTGAGCCAAATTGACGCCCGCGCCGTCGCGGGCGCTGGAGGTTGAACCGTGGCGCGGTCTCTCAATCCGTTCACGATGCCGGGGCAGTGGTACCGGGGCATGTTCCACTGTCACACGACCAACTCCGACGGGGCGCGGTCCGTCGTGGACGCGGTGCGATGGTATGCGGACCGCGACTATGACGTGCTGGCGATCACGGATCACAATCAGCTGACGCAGGCCGCCCCGGCACCGGGAGCCCGGATGCTCGTCGTCCCGGGCACGGAAGTCGATGCCGGACAGTCGCGTCTGGGTGAGCCCTATCACCTGGTCGGCATCGGGCTCGCGGAGATGATCGACGTGCCCCGCGAGGTGGCGGCGCGTCACGGGCTGCCCGCGCAGACCGTGATCGACCGCCTGCGGCGCGCCGGCGCCGTGGTCTTCGTCGCCCACCCCTACTGGAGCGGGCTGATCGTCGACGACCTCGTGGCGCTCGACGGCATTGCCGGGCTGGAGGTCTACAACACCAACACCGAGGTGGACGTCGCGAAGGGCGACGGGAGCGTGCAGTGGGACGATTGCCTCAGCGCGCGCAAGCCGATGTACGGCGTGGCGAACGACGACACGCACTGGCGCATGGGCGACGCCGGCCGGGCCTGGACGATGCTTCGCGCCGACGGCCTGTCCCGCGCGTCGGTGACCGCGGCGCTTGCGTCCGGCGCGTTCTACGCCTCGACCGGCGCCGTCCTCGAGGACGTGGCCTTCGACGGCGAGACGGTGGTGGTCCGGATCGCCGAGCCCGGCGCCGCGGAGATCCGTTTTGTGTGCGACCGGCGCTGGGGCCGGCGGATCGCCGCCAACGGCGCACCGCTGCGCGAGGCGACGTTTGCGCTGCGGGGCCCCGAACGCTACCTGCGCGTTCAGGTCGTCGGTCCGGCCGGCGAGCGGGCCTGGACCAACCCGTTGTTCGTGGAGCAATAAGCCCGGCGCCCCGACCCAGGACCGTCTCGCGGGCGGGCGAACGGAGAGACCGGATGCGGTTCGCCACCTGGCTCGTCGACCTCGCGTACGATGCCCTCGCGCTCGCGGGCAACGCCTTGGCGCTCAGCCGCGGGCGGCCCGTGTACGTCCTCGTCGACCTCTCCGGCGAGTACCCGGAGTACCGGCCGCGCACTCCATGGTGGGTGCGGCGGCGGCCCGAGAGCCTGGAGGATCTTCGCGGCAGGTTGCGCGTGCTGGCCGCGGATCCCGCCGTGGCCGGCCTCGTCGTGACCGTCTCGGACCTGCGCGCGGGGCTGGCGACCGTGCAGAGCCTCCGGCGCGCGCTCGCGGGCGTGCGCGCCGCGGGCAAGCGGGTGATCGCGTACCTGCCGGAGGCGTCCACGCACATCTACTACACGGCCAGCGTCGCGGATGCGGTGATCATGCCGGAGAGCGGCACCTTGAACCTCGTTGGCCTCGCGCTCGAGGCCACGTTTCTCGGCGACGCGCTCGCGCGGCTCGGCGTCACCGGCGAGTTTGAGCAGATTGCCGAGTACAAGACCGCCGTGGAGCCGCTGGTTCGCGAGGCGATGCCGGCGCCGATGCGCGAAGCCCTGAACGCCGTGTTGGACTCCGTCTACGACGACATGACGGCCCGCATCGCCGAAGCGCGGCGGCTCACGCCTGCCGATCTCCGGCGCGCGGTGTGCGACGCGCCGCTCCCCGCGCGCGCGGCCCGCGACGCCGGGCTCATCGACGCGACGCTGTACGAGGACGAGCTCCCCGATTACCTGGCGGAAGGCAACCGGGTCCCCGCGCTCGTCCCGTGGGGGCTCGTGCGCCGTCGCCTGCGGCGGCCGCTTCGCCGGCTCGGCGCGGCCCCGGCGATTGGGGTGATCACCGTCCGCGGCCCGATCCACATGGGCGAAAGCCGTGTGCGGCCGCTCAGCCTGCCGCTGCCGTTTGGTGCCGGGGAGACCGCCGGGCACGCCACCGTCATCCGCGCCATTCGGGCGGCGGAGCACGATCGCCGGTTCGGCGCCATCGTGCTCGCCGTCGACTCGCCCGGAGGATCCGCGCTGGCGTCGGATCTGATCTGGCGGGCGGTCGCGCGCGCGAACCGCGTCAAGCCGGTCGTTGCGTTCCTGGGCAACGTCGCCGCCTCCGGCGGTTACTACGTGGCCGCGGCGGCGCGCCGGATCGTCTGCCTGCCCGGCACGCTGACCGGCTCGATCGGCGTCATCGGGGGCAAGTTCAACATCCGTCATCTAGCGGAGCGCGCCGGCGTCCACCGTGAGCTGCTGGCGCGCGGCGAGGCCGCGGCGCTGTTCTCGCCGTTCATGCCGTTCTCGGCGGCCGACCGGCGGCGTCTGCGCGCGCTGATGGAAGACATCTATGAGCGATTCGTGGCCCGGGTCGCCGAGGGACGGGCTCTCGCACCGGAGGCCGTGCGCGCCGTCGCCAGAGGCCGCGTGTGGACCGGCCGCCAGGCCCACGGCCACGGCCTCGTGGATCAACTCGGCGACTTCACCGACGCCCTGGACGCCGCCAAGCACCTGATGGGCGTCGCAGCCCCGCGCCGCGTGGCGGTGGTCCACGTCCGGGCCCCGAACGCCGTCTCCATCTCACGTCCCATGGCCTCCGTGCGGCATCTCCTGACGCCCGGCCTCGCCGCGCTCCTCGAAGAGCCGATCCTGACGCTCCTTCCCTGGGAGATATCGATCCGGTAGCGTCGGGCGCTGTGCGCGTCATGCCCCCAGTCGACCATCCCAACGGCGCGATTCGCGGACAAGTCGAGCCGCGCATTATGCCTCGCCGGCCGCGCGCGCGATCGCGTGGACGAACCGTTCCGTGATCGCCTCGGGCATGGTGATGGCCCGGCCCACGACCACCGCCCACGCGCCGGCCCGGAGCGCCGCCACGGCCTCCTCGGGATTCGTGATGCGGCCCTCGGCGACGACCGGCACCGCCACGTCGCGCACGAGCGCCCTCACAACGTCGAGGTCGGGGCCCGCCGTCTGGGCGCTGTGCGGCGTGTAGCCCGCCATCGTCGTTGCGACGAGGTCGGCGCCGCCGGCCGCCGCCGCGCGGCCTTCGTCCGGCGTCGATACGTCCGCCATGACCGGGAGGCGGCACTCGATGTGGACACGCTCGATCAGCGCGGGGAGCGGATCCGCCGCCTCGTCCGCGTTGCGCTCTCGCGTGGCCTGGACGGCGATGATGTCCGCGCCGGCGTCGGCCAGGGCCCGCGCTTCCGCAAATGTCGGCGTGATGTACACGGTCCGGCCCCGCCGCTTGTACAGGCCGACGATCGGCACGTCGACGACCCGCCGAACCGCCGCGACGTCGTCCGGCCCGTCGATCCTCACGCCCGCGGCGCCGCCGAGCACGGCGCAACGCGCGAGCGCGGCGATCACCGCGGGGTCGCGCAGCGGGCTGCCGGGCAGCGCCTGGCAGGAGACGATCAGCTTGCGGTGCAACTGTTCCCGCCACCCCGACGTCACGACGGCCGCTCCTCGGCGGCGCGGAGCGCCCACGTGGCGGCGAGCAGCGCGAGGCGCTCCGGGGTCGGCGTCACGTCCGCGGCCCGCAGCGCCAGGAGCAGCGCACCTGCCGCGGGCTCGTACCGAGGCGGCACCACGGCGGCACCCGGGATCTGCGCCGCGAGGGCGAGACGGAACGGCTCGAGCACAATCGCGCCGGCGTCGAACACCCCGCCGACGGGCGCGACCGCGGTCGCGCCGTCGGGCCAGTCGAGGCGGCGGATCACGGCCACGGCCAATGCCGCCAGCGACGCGGCGGCGTGCTCCACGAGACCGCGGGCCACCTGGTCACCCGCCGCCGCCGCCGCGGTCACGGCGTGCGCCAGACGAGCGATTTGGCGCCGTTCCAGCTGTCCGGCGTAGTAGGCGATCGGGATGGCCTCCAGGTCCATGCCCGCCACGGTCGGGATTCGCGCGGTGAGCGCGGTCGCGGGTCCGCTGCCGTCGACGGCATGGAGGGCCGCGTGCACCGCGCCACGGCCGAGGGCAAACGCGCTGCCGTCGTCGCCAAATAGGTATCCCCAGCCGCCGGCGCGCGTGTCGACGCCTCGTGCATCGCGGCCGAGGGCCACGGAGCCCGTGCCGGCGATCACCGCTACGCCCGGACCGCCGGCGAGCGCGCCCGTGAGCGCGATCCGGGCGTCGTTGTCCACGCCGATCACGCGCGCCCGCAGCACGTCGCGCACGACTTCCTCGAACGCGCGGGAGCGCTCGGTGTTGGCGTTGATGCCCGTCATGCCGAACTGCGCCGCGCGAAACTCGACGTCGCCGATCCGGGCCGCCCGTAGCGCGGCGGCGAGCGCCGTCGCGACGGCCTCGCGCGCTCGCGCGCGGCCGCCCGGGGCCAAGATGTGGTTGCTGGGACCACCGCGACCGATGCCGAGCACCGCGCCGTCGATCGTGGCCACCGCGCAGAGCGTACTCGATGCCCCGCCGTCGACTCCGAGCACATACTCCATACCACGGCTCCGTTTCGCAGGCGCGTCGCGCGGGTCCTCCGCGCCGCGGCCCTATCCGCACCACAGGAGATCCCGCCGCCTGTCATCGAGATGTCACGATCGGGCGGTACCCCTAATGTGAGGAAGTAGCGCCGCGCGCGTGGGCCGCGGCGCCCGTGAGGGAGGGCGCGGAGCGGTGGCCGCGAACGCATGCGGCGAGCTCCTGAACGTTACGCGGCGTTCATAGGTTCTTCAAGCCGCCGGAGTATGAAGGAAGTCGAGCGCGCCGCTCGACCCGGCAAGACCACCCACGGAGATGTTCGATGACGCCGACTGCGAGGTCCCGAACGCTCGGGCTGCGGTGGCAGCGGTTCCTGCCATTCGTCTACCTGCCTGGTGGCCGGCCGCCCCGGCGCCGCGGCGCCCGCGTGCCGGCGGCACAACTGGCGTGCCACGGGGGGTGCGGTGGTGCGCCGTAGCGGTCGTTGCCTGACCTCGGCCACGCCGCCGTGACCGCGTGGCGGCGCCGGGCGGATACAGGCACCTACGCGGGCGGGCGGGGGAGCAGGGCGCGGGCCACCGCCTCGGCGATGCGTGGGCGCAATGCCAGGATCTCTGTGCGGTCGCGTCCCAGATGGATCGCATTGGCGAGCAGCGCGATCGCCAGATCGTGCTCCGGATCGATGGCGAGCGCGGTGCCGGTGAAGCCCGTGTGGCCGTAGGCACGCGCCGACAACGCGCCGCCCCACCAGCCCTGCGTCCCGGTGAGGGCCCAGCCGAGTCCCCGCACCGTGTCGCCGGCGGTCTGCGGCGTCGTAGCCTCCGCAACCATTTCTGGACTCAGCACACGCGAGCCCGGACCGCAGCCTCGCGCGAGCCACATGCGCGCGTACTCGATGAGGTCGCCGGCCGTCCCGAACAGCCCCGCGTGTCCGGACACCCCGCCCATCGCGTGAGCATTGCCGTCGTGGACCTCGCCCCAGACCAGCGTCGTGCGCCACAGGTGGTGGCGGCGCGCGGGCTCGATGGTGGGGCGCTCCCGCGTGGACGCCGCCATCTGCTGCTCGATCTCCGTGCCGTCTTCGGTAGGCGCCACGCGTGCGCGGAGCGCCGCCGGCGGACGGTAGCGCGTGTCACGCATCGCGAGCGGCTCAAACACGCGGCGGCAAGCCGCGTCGTCGATCGCCTGGCCGAGCGCCCGCCGCGCAACCTCGCCAAGGAGAATAAATCCGATGTCGCTATACACCACGCGCATTCCCGGTGGCGCCTCGATCGGCGTGGTAGCGGCCCGAGCAACGATCGCCTCGTAGCCCTCGGCCTCGAGATAGAACGGGATCCACGCCGGCAGGCCCGAGGTGTGAGCGAGCAGGTGCCGGACCGTGACCTCCCGGTGCGGGAACTCCGGCAGGTGCCGGACGACGGGATTGTCGAGGCCGAGCCGGCGCTGCATCGCCGCCTTCAAGATCAACGGTGTGGTGGCCACTACCTTGGTCAGGGAGGCGAGATCGTAGATCGTCGCCGTGGTCGCGGGCCGGGGCGCCGGCCGGTGGGCGGCGAACCCCACGGCGTGCTGCAGCACGATCTCACCCCGGTAGAGCACGGCGAGCACGGCGCCTGGGTACGCCCGCCCGACGCCGCCCGCGAGGAGGCCGAGCGCCGGGCCAAACGCTCTCGCCGCGGCGCTCATGCCCGGCTCCGAGCGGCACGCCCGAGCGCCGCGGGCGGCGGCCACGTCCACTTCCCGAGGAGCGATGCGTGCCGCGCGCCGGTGACGCGGGGGAGGTTGCCCGCGATGCCCATCACCGTCGCGTGTCCCAGCAGCGCGAACGCCACGGCTTCCTTGGCGCCCGACGGCACGCCGAACTCATCGATCCGCCGCAGGCGAATGGGCGCGATATCCCGCGCGAGGCGCCGCATCAGCACCGCGTTATGAACGCCGCCGCCCGCGGCGACGAGGTCGACGATGGCGTGACGCGGCAGGACGTACCGTCTGATGTTCAGGCTCACGGCATCCGCCGCGAACGCGGTTGCCGTCGCGATGAGATCGTCCGGGCCGAGACGGCGCCATCGGGCGAGCAGCGCGCGCAGGAACGGCTGACCGAACTGCTCGTGCCCGGCCGTCTTCGGAGGCGGGGCGGTGACGAAGGGATGGTCGAGCAGTTCCCTGAGCAACGCGTCGTGCACCCGGCCGCGCGCGGCGCGTCTCCCGCCGCGGTCGAAGGTCTCGGCGCCGCGGGTGAAGTGTCGCACCAGCCCGTCGATGACCATATTCGCGGGCCCGCAGTCGAACGCGACCACGTCGGCGCGGCGGACGCCCGCCGGCAGGACCGTCAGGTTTGAGATCCCGCCGAGGTTGAGCGCGATCCGACCGGCCGGCGCCGCCAGCAGCGCGAGGTCGGCGTACGGCACCAGCGGCGCGGCCTGGCCCCCCGCGGCAATATCGGCGGCCCGAAAGTCGGCAACGACCGGACGGCCCGTGCGCTCCGCGATGACCGCCGCTTCGGCGAGCTGCAACGTGGCCGCGCGCCCCCACCGATCGGCGGCGTCCGGCACGCCCACGTGGGCGACGGTCTGCCCGTGGGAAGCGATGAGATCGACGCTGCTCACCGGCCGGCCGGCGCCCCGGGCGACGGCGGCGGCGGCGGCGGCAAAGTACTCCCCAAGCAGGTAATGGAGCGAGGCGATCTGCTGCGTGGTGGCGGGCTGCGTCGCCACGTCCAGCACGCGCCGGCGCACCTCAGCGGGGTAGGGCACCGTCGTGTGCGCCAGGAGCCGTATGCACGGCGGCCACGGCTCCGCTTCGCGGCGGCCGGGTGCCGGGGTGCGGCCGCGCCCTCCCGCGCCGCGGTCGGTGATCTCGACGAGGGCCGCGGCCACGCCGTCGGCGCTCGTCCCCGAGATCAGGCCGATGATGTGTTTCGTCCGCTTCCCGCGGATCGTCTCTAAGGCGCGCGATGCGGCCGCGAGGTGGGGATCCGAAGCCGCGCCGGTGAGGCTCGACGCGGCCGCATCGTGCCGGTTAGGCAACGCGGGTCCCCCACGAGGTCTCCGCGTCACGGGTCCCCCGCGACGTCCGCGCCTCACCGGTCCACCCGCCCGACTGCCGCCCGAACGCTCCCGGCCTCGCGCAGCGCGCGGGCGGCGGTTTCTGGATCGAGGCCGCGTGCGAGCATGACGATGGCGACCGGGACCCGCCCGCCCGCGCGCCCGAGCGCGTCCGCCGCCGCGGCGGCACCGGCTCCGGTCGCGGCCGAGACGATGCGCAGCGCCCGGCGGCGCAGTTTTTCGTTGGTCGCCTCCATGTCGATCATCAGGTTTCCGTAGACCTTGCCGAGCTGCACCATCGTCAGCGTGCTCAACATGTTCAGTACGAGCTTCTGCGCCGTGCCCGCCTTGAGCCGCGTGCTGCCGGCGATGACCTCCGGGCCCACCAGCGGCGCGATCGTGAGCGCGCAGGCCGCTTCGAGCGAGGACCCAGGCGAGCAGGCGATGCCGATCGTGACCGCACCGCGCTCGCCGGCACGCCGCACGGCTCCCAGGACAAACGGCGTCTCACCGCTCGCGGCAACCCCCACGACGGCGTCGGACGGGCGCACCCCGAGCGCGTCCATCTCCCGCGCTCCCCACGCGGCGTCGTCCTCGGCGCCTTCGGCCGCGCGGAGCATCGCCCCGGGCCCGCCCGCGATGACGGCTTGCACCAGGTCAGGCGGCGTGCCGAACGTCGGCGGGCACTCGGCCGCGTCCAGCACGGCCAGGCGGCCGCTCGTGCCCGCGCCGACATAGACGAGGCGGCCGCCACGCCGTAGCGCCTGCGTGATGCGGAGTACCGCCTCGGCGATCTGCGGCAGGGTCGCCGCCACGGCGTCGGGAACCAGCCGGTCTTCGTCGTTCATGAGCCGGGCCTGCTCGATGACCGGCAGCAGGTCGAGCGTCCGGGTCCGTTCGTTGACCGACTCGGTTAGGGGTTCACGCGAAGACGATGTCATGCGGCCTCCGTGCCGCCGTTCGACGTGAGTGCTCGCCGAGGTGGTTCGAATGCGTGCAGGCGTTCCGCGCGCACATCGTTCGGCCGCGTCCGTCCGGCGTCTCGCGCTTCGCGGGCTGCGGCATTCTCGGGTGGCGTGCGCCCGGATCGCGGCCCCGGCGACGCGCCGGGTGTGCGGCGTCCACGGTCCCCACCCGGGCCCGGATCATAGGTGGAGGCGCGGATCCAGCACGTCCCGCAGTCCGTCCCCGAGCAGGTTGAACCCGAGCACGATGAGGGAGATCGCCACGCCCGGAAACACCGCGGTCCACGGCGCGATCGTCATGAACCGCCGGGCCTCGGCGAGCATGTTGCCCCAGGACGGCGTCGGCGGTTGCGTACCGAGCCCGAGGAAGCTCAGCGCCGATTCGGTCAGGATCGCGAAGGAGAGACTCAACGACGTCTGCACGATGATCGGCGCCAGGATGTTGGGCACGATGTGGTGCAGCAGGATGCGCGGGACGCCGGCGCCTTGCGCCCGTGCCGCCTCCACGTACTCGATGCCGCGCGCCTGGAGCACGCTGCCCCGCGTCACGCGCGCGAACTGCGGCGTGTACACGATGCCGATCGCGGCGACGAGCACGGGGGGCGTCGTCCCCGCCACGGCCATGATCGCGATGGCGAGCAGGACCGCGGGAAACGCGAAGACGACATCCATCGTCCGCATCAGCACGCTGTCAAGCGCGCCGCCGTAGTATCCGCTCAGGACGCCGATCGTCCCCCCGGCACCGAGGGCAAACGCCACGGAGGCGAACGAGACGCCGAGCGAGACGCGGGAGCCGTACAGGAGCCGGCTCAGGATGTCGCGGCCGAACTGGTCCGTGCCAAACGGATGCCCGGCGCCTGGCCGAGCCAGCAGCGCGGTCGGGGTCATCGCGGCGGGGTCGGCCGGGGCGAACAGCGGTGCGCCGGCCGCCGCCACGAGATACGCGACGACGATGACCGAGCCCGCGACGGCCGCCGGGGTGCGGGCCAGCGCCCAGGCGCGCGATGGACGGCGGCGGGGAGCGGTGCCGCCCATCGCACGGCCCTGGCGTGCCGTGGCAAGCGCCGGCTTCGGTGCGGGGGCGGTGCTCAACCGTAACGCACGCGCGGATCCGCGAGCGCGTAGAGCAGGTCCACGGCCAGATTGGTGAGGACAAAGAGGCCCGCGATCAAGAGGACGACGCCTTGGACCACGGGGTAGTCTCGCTGGCCGATGGCGTTCAGCGCGAGGCGCCCCATGCCCGGCAACGCGAAGACCTCCTCGATGACGACGGTGCCGCCGAGCAAGTAGCCCGCCTGGTAGCCGATCACCGTGATCACCGGGATCAGGGCGTTCCGCAGCGCATGCCGGTTCACGACGATCCGCGCGAGCAGGCCTTTGGCGCGCGCCGTGCGCACATAGTCTTCCCCCAGGACCTCGAGCAGCGAGGACCGGACGAACCGCATGAAGACCGCGGCGAGCGACACGCCGAGCGAGATCGCCGGCAGGGCCATGACCGTGAGGTTCGCGAGGGGGTGGGCCGCGAGCCCGACGTACGTGCCGATGGACGCAATCGGATAATTGGCCAGGAGGAGCAGGAGCATCGCGGCCAGCCAGAAGTTCGGGATGCTCAGGCCGAGGAGGCCGGCCACGGTGACCAGCGTGTCTACGGCCGTCCCGCGCCGCAGGGCGGCGACGATGCCGATGGGGATCCCGAGCCCCAGCGCGATGACGAGGGCCAACACGGTGATCTCGATGCTGATCGGCAGGCGTGCAAGGATATCGGGCAACACCGGGCGACTGGTGCGCAACGAGACGCCGAAGTCGCCCTGGAGGACGCGGCCGACCCAGTCCACATATTGCAGCGGCAGCGGCTTGTCGATGCCGAAGAGGCGCCGGAGTTCGGCCATCTGCGCGGGCGTCATGGCCACCTGTGTGCCGAGAAACATCTGGACCGCGTCGCCCGGCAGCAGCCGGACGAGCAAAAAGACGACGATCGACACCCCCCACAACACCGGCAGTAGCCCGAAGAGCCGGCCGGCGAGAAACCCGGTCATTGGGTGCGCTCCGTCCGCGGGCGGCCCCACGGCCGCCGGGTGCCGGGATGCATGGGCGTCACGATCGACTGCGGCGGGACGCGCCGGGGGCGCGCCTATGGCCGCGCCCCCCGGCGTCTCAGGTCAGCGCTGGATCGAGGTATCCTGCAGGAGTTCCAGGGATCCCGTCGGGATGACGCGGAAACCCTTGACGTAACCCTGCAACACTTGCGTCGTGTACGGCGTATACAGGAACACCGCGGGCGCAGCCGTGACCAGGGCGCGCTGGGCGTCGTCGTAGATGGGCTTGCGCTCGGCCACGGTCACGTGCACGCGGCCGCGGTCGAGCAGCTTGTCCACCGCGGTGTCCTTGAAGAGGAAGTTGTTGACGGCGCCCGTGCTGTAGAACGTGCGGTACAGGAAGCGGTCCGGGTCGGGATCGCCGCCCCGCAGCTCGACCATCGTGTCGAAGTCGCGCTTGACCCACCGGTTGATGTAGGTGCCCCATTCCACGTTGTCGATCGTCGGATTCAGCCCCACGGCCCGCAGTTGCGCCTGAATGATCTGCGCCACGGCGAGCCCGCCCTCGTACGTCGGCGAGGCCACGATGTTGAACGAGGCGCCGGCCGCGCCGGCGTCCTGCAGCATCTGCTTGGCCTTCGCCGGGTTCGTGTGGTACTCCGGGAACGTGGACACCGGCAGCGCGTACAGTTTGTCGGGCGCCGGGATGGGACCGCTGATCTGACCAAACCCGAACTCCGCCGCGGCCACGATCGCCTGGCGGTCGATCGCATAGGCGATCGCGTCGCGCACCTTGGCGTTGGTGAACGGCGGGTGGGTCGTGTTGAACGAGAAGATGCGCAGGTTGAGGCTCGGGGCCTGCAGTACCTGGAGCGACTTGTCGCCCTGGGCCTGCTTGATCACGCTGCCGTCCGAGATCGTGGCCATGTCCAGACTCCGGCTGCGCAGGCCCGCCAGCAGCGACGCCTCTTCGGGCACGATCCGGATCACAACCTCGTCGACCTTCGGATCGCCACGCTTGAAGTAGTTCGGGTTCCTGACCAGGCGCATGTAGTTGTCAGGCACCCATTCCGCGAGCATGAACGGCCCGGTGCCCGCTTCGGTCTTCTGGAGATCGCCGTTCTTGAGCACGGCCGCCCGTTCCACGATCGCGCTGTTGCCGGACGCGAGACCGGCGAGCGTACTCGCGAGCGGGTACTTGAGGTGGACGCGCACGGTCAACGGATCGACCGCGGTGACGGTGTCCACGGCGTCCAGATACGACCGTGCCGGCGATGCGGTCTTGGGATCCAGGATCCGCTGGATGGTGAACACCACGTCGTCGGCGCTCAACGGCGTGCCGTCGTGAAAGCGGACGCCGGGGTGGAGGTGGAAGACGTACGTCCGGTTGTCCGGCGTATCCCACGACGTCGCCAGATCGCCCACGATGTGCAGCCCGGGATCGTATGTCACCAGCTTGTTGTAGAGCAGATCGATCCGCCGGAACGACGAGAACGCCGTGACCTTGTTCGGATCGAGCCCGACGACCTCCTGATCCACGCCGAGCGTCAGCGTCACCTTGGCCGGCGCGGCGTACGTGCGTACCGCCGGCGGCAGCGCCAGCACGAGCATCAAGACCACGATCACCCACCGCGTTGCGCGCATCGCTCACCCCCCGTTTTTGCGTCCGTGGGCCCGGCGCGAACCGGACCCGGGTCCGCAATCACGTGCCTCAGCGTACCAAGCTTCGGCCACATACCGTATCGAGCCCCGGCCCGATCCGTCGCTCCACCACGCGCCGTCACCCCGCGCCGTTCCGAACCGATGCGTCCGGTCGGATGGGCCCCGTCGTCTTCCGATAGAGCAGTTCCGTGATTCCCGGCCGCACGTAGTTCGGTATCTCGCCGATCCGTTCGTATCCCCGCCGCTCGTAGAACCGCGCGGCGGCATCGTTGCGCGCCCACGTGAGCAGAAACACGTTCGGGCCATGGGCCAGGATGTCATGCTCCGCGGCGTCCATCAACTGCGCCCCCACGCCCCGGCCCTGCACTCCGGCCGCGACGCCGACGGCGCGGACGTACCCGCTGTGATCGAACGTGCCGCGCAGCTGATACACGATGAATCCCACGAGGCGGCCGCCCGCCTCGGCGACGCGTGCCGACGCGGCGCCGGTGAGGGCCCCGGCGAAGAGTGCCCGGGCATCGTCGCGGGTCGTCCCGTACTCCCGCCAGAGCGGCAGATCGAGCATGATCGCGATGCACGGCTCGATGTCGACGTCGCGCAGCGCCCGGATGATCACGCGACCACCTTTCTCCGGCGGGCCGAACGGCGCCTGCCGTCGCAGGAGGTGCGCGCGGCCGACCTGAAGCAGACCGTGTCATGATCGTCGCCGCCGGCACCGTCATCGCCCGCGAACGCAATCTCAGCCCGGGGTTCGTCGAGATCGACGGCGGACGGATCGTGCGCGTGAGCGGCGGGGAGCCTCCGCCGCAGGAGGCAACGCAGCCGGTGTTGCGGTTTCCCGACGGCACCGCGATTCCCGGGATGATCGACCTGCAGGTGAACGGCGGCGCGGGCGTGGATTGCGCGCGGTGCGTTCCCGCGGACTACGAGGTGCTGGGTCGGTACCTGGCGGGCACGGGGGTCACGGCGTACCTGCCGACGATCACGAGCGCACCCCTCGAGGACATGCGCCGCGCGGGCGAGGTCGTGGCCGACGCCATGGCCCGCGAGACGGCCCGGCCCGTGATTCTCGGGGTGCATCTCGAGGGGCCGTACCTGAACCCACTCCGCCGCGGTGCGCATCGCGCCCAGGACCTCCGCCCGCCGTCGGTGCCGGAGGCGCTCGAGACCCTGCGCCGGCTCTCGGGCATCGTGCGCGTGGTGACGCTGGCGCCGGAGCTCGAGGGCGCGGAGCCCCTGGTGCGCGCGCTCGCCGAGCGGGAGGTCGTCGTGGCGCTCGGGCACACGGACGCCGGCTACGACGAGATTCGAGCGGCGGCGCAGTGGGGTGCCCGGCTCGTGACCCACGTGTTCAACGCGATGCGCGGGCTCCACCATCGGGAGCCTGGAGCCGCGGGCGGCGCCTTGCTCACGCGCGGCCTCGTGGCGAGCGTGATCGCGGACGGCATCCACGTGCACCCCGCCGTCCTGGGACTGATCGCCCGCGTGGCCGGCCCCGGCCGGATCGCGCTCGTCACGGACGCCATCTCAGCCGCGGGCATGGAGCGGGGCAGCTTTTCGCTCGGCGGGCGTGGCATCGAAGTGCGAGATGGGGTACCGCGCCTGCCCGATGGCACGATCGCCGGCAGCGTGTTGCAGATGGACCGCGCCGTGCGCAACTTCGCGTCGGCCGCTGAGATCGGCCTGCGGGACGCGGTTCACTCCGCGACGGCCGTGCCGGCGCGGCTGTTGCGGCTCGCGCGCAAGGGGCAGATCGCCCCCGGCTACGACGCCGATCTCGCGGTCCTCGGCCGCGACGGGAGCGTCGTCCTGACGCTCGTGGGCGCGCAGGTGGCGTACCAGCGCCGACAGTGATCTGCATCCCAAAAACCGAACAATCACGCCATTTGCCTTGACAACCTACGGGATCTTTGGTACTCGAAACTAAAACCGAGGGAGTGCGCCTAGGGTTCCGCGGCCCGTAGGGCCGGCCCGGACCGAGCGGCGCAGGCGTCGAGCGGGCGCTACACCGTCGGGACAAAAGCCGGAGGGAGAGGTTCCTCTGAACAGGATCGCTCCCCCGGGTTTTTCTATTTTCGCCCGGGGAGCGTCCAACCGGGTTCCAAAGGCCGCGCGCCTGGGCGGCGGCGTGGGGGTGGACCGCGATGACCGGCTTGTACGACCCGAGGTTCGAGCACGACTCCTGCGGTGTCGGCTTTGTGGCGACGACGGGCGGGCGCAGCCACGCGCCGCTTGCGATGGCGCTCCAGGCGCTCGCTAACCTCGCGCATCGCGGCGCGGTGTCGGCCGATGGCAAGACCGGGGACGGCGCGGGAGTCCTGACCCAGCTGCCGTACCGGTTGCTGCTGCCGGAACTGGCGAGGCGCGGCCTGCGGGTCTCCCGGCACAGCGATATCGGCGTGGCCATGGCGTTCTTGCCCCGTGAGGGACGTGCCGGGGCGCGGATGCGCACCCTGGTCGAGGACGCGATCGCGCGCGAAGGGCTCGTCTTCTTTGGATGGCGGCCGGTCCCGGTCGCGGTCGGCGCACTCGGCACGGAGGCCGCCCGGACCCGGCCCGACATCGCGCAGGCCCTCATCGGCCGCCCCGACGCCCTCGGGAGCGACGACTTCGAGCGCACGTTGTACCTCGTTCGCAAGGGCGTGGAGCGGCGGCTCACGGAGGAATTGGTCGCGGGCTGCCTGCCGTCGTGCTCACACCGCACGGTCGTGTACAAAGGCCTGTGCGTCGCTCCCCAGCTCCCGCGCTTCTACGCCGACCTCCGCGATCCGTCGTTCGAGACGGCGCTCGCGGTGTTTCACCAGCGGTACAGCACGAACACGTTTCCCAGTTGGCCGCTCGCGCAGCCGTTTCGGCTGCTCGCCCATAACGGCGAGATCAACACGTTGTGGGGCAACATCAACTGGACGCGTGCGCGGGAGGGGGACCTTCGCTCATCGCATTGGCGGGAACGCGTCCGGGAACTGGTGCCGGTGATCCAGCCGGACGGCAGCGACAGCGCGATGCTGGACAATGTGCTGGAGCTCCTGGTGCGGTCGGGACGCGACCTGCTCCACGCGATGATGATGCTGGTGCCGGAGGCCTTCGAGGCCGCGCCGGAAATGGCGCCGGCCGTCCGCGCCTGGTACGAGTATCACGCCGGGCTGTGCGAGCCGTGGGACGGTCCGGCGGCGCTCGCGTTCTCGGACGGCCGCGTGGCCGCGGCGGCGCTCGACCGCAACGGGCTCCGCCCCGCGCGGTACGTGGTCTCCAACGACGGCCTGGTGATCGTGGCGAGCGAGGCGGGCGTAATCGACCTCGACCCGGGGCGCATCGTCGAGAGGGGCCGGCTCGGCCCCGGTCGGATGATCGCCGTGGACACGGCGACGGGCCGGATCCTCACGGACGAGACGATCAAGCGAGAGGCGGCGGAGCGGCGACCCTACGCGTCCTGGATCGCCGCCGGCCGGACGCCGATGGCCCGCGACGACACGCCGCCCGCCCCGGACGGCGACGGGCTGGCCCGGGAGCTTGCCGCCTTTGGCTACACCGAGGAGGAGCTCCGGCGGATCCACGCGCCGATGTTCCTCGAGGCCAAGGATCCTGTGGGCTCGATGGGAGACGACACACCGCTCGCCGTGCTGTCGTCGCGGCCGCGGCTCCTGTACGCGTACCTCAAGCAGCGATTTGCCCAGGTAACCAACCCGCCCATCGATCCGCTCCGCGAGCGCCTGGTGATGTCGCTCGTCACGCTCCTCGGCCCCCGCCGCAACTGGCTCGACGAAACGCCGGACCACGCGCGTCTCGTGGAGATCGCGTCCCCGCTGCTGACCGCGGTTGAGCTGCGCGCGCTCGCCACGCTTCCGGAGGAGACGCTCCGCGTGCGCAGGCTGCGGGTGCTGTTCGCGGTGGGCGAGGGCGCGGACGGCCTGGAGCGCGCGCTGCTGCGACTCTGCGACGAGGCCGCCTACCAGATCGAGGGCGGGGCGACGCTCCTCGTCCTCTCCGACCGCGGCACGGACGCCGCGTACGCGCCGATTCCGATGCTGCTGGCGGTCGGCGCGGTGCACCACGCGCTGATTCGGCGCGGCGCACGGATGCGTGCGAGCCTGGTGGCCGAGACCGGGGAAGCGCGGGACGTCCACCACGTGGCGGCGCTCATCGGATATGGCGCGAGCGCGGTGTGCCCGTATCTCGCGCACGAGATGATCGCCGCAGAGGCGCGCCGGGCCGGCGCGGACCCCGGAGTCTACCTTGCCCGGCACCGCACGGCCATCGAGGCCGGTCTCCTCAAGATCATGTCGAAGATGGGGATCTCCACGGTGTCGAGCTACCACGGCGCCCAGATCTTCGAGGCCGTGGGCCTCGACCGCGCGCTCGTCGAGTTCGCGTTCGCCGGCACACCCTCGCGGCTCGGCGGCATCGGGCTCGGCGAGATCGCCCAGGACGTGCTCGCGCGCCACCGGCGGGCCTACGGTGGCGAGGAGCCGCCCGCGTTGGACGATCCGGGGCTGTTTCGGTTCCGCAAGGACGGGGAGTACCACGCGTTCCACCCCAACGTCCTCCGCACGCTCCACCGGCTCGCGCTCGACGGCGGCGACGAGGCGTACTCGGCGTACGCCTGGGAGGTCACGCACCGTCCGCCGACCGCGCTCCGCGACCTCTTGGACTTCCGGGGCGGCGTCCCCATTCCGGTGGAGGACGTGGAGCCCGCCGCGGCGATCGCCCGCCGGTTTGTCGTTTCCTCGATGTCCCACGGATCGCTCGGCAAAGAGGCGCACGAGACGCTGGCGATCGCGATGAACCGCCTCGGCGCAAAGAGCAGCAGCGGCGAGGGCGGGGAGGACCCGGAACGGTTCGCGCGGCGCCCGGACGGCGATTGGCCGAACTCGGCGGTCAAGCAGGTGGCATCGGGGCGGTTCGGCGTCACCCCGGCGTATCTCGCCGCGGCGCAGGAACTCGAGATCAAGATGGCGCAGGGCAGCAAGCCCGGCGAAGGCGGGCAGATCCCGGGGACGAAGGTCTCCGAGGAGATCGCGCGGATCCGTCACACGCAGCGGGGTATCGCCCTGATCTCGCCGCCGCCGCACCACGACATCTACAGCATCGAAGATCTGGCGCAGCTCATCTACGATCTCAAGCAGGGGAACCCGCGCGCCCGGGTGTCCGTCAAGCTGGTGAGCGAGGCGGGGGTCGGCACGATCGCGGCCGGCGTGGCCAAGGCGTACGCGGACACGGTGCACATCGCCGGCGCCGACGGCGGGACCGGCGCGTCGCCGCTCGACTCGATCAAGAACGCCGGCGTGCCGTGGGAGCTGGGGCTCGCCGAAACGCAGCAGACGCTCGTGCGTAACAACCTCCGCGGCCGGGTCAAGCTTCGCGTGGACGGCGGGTTGAAGGCGGCGCGCGACGTGGTCATCGCCGCGTTGTTGGGCGCCGAAGAGTTTGGCTTCGCCAGCGCCGCCGTCGTGGCGCTCGGCTGCGTCATGGCCCGACAATGCCATCTCAACACGTGCCCGGTGGGGATCGCCACGCAACGCGACGACCTCCGCGCGAAGTTCCCGGGGACGCCGGAGCGCGTCGTCAACTTCTTCCTGGCCATCGCGGAGGACGTTCGGCGGATCCTCGCCTCGCTCGGCGTACGCGGGCTCGATGAAATCGTGGGCCGTCCGGACATGCTGCAGCGACGGGAAGCCGCGGCGCCGCGCGCCCGCCGGCTGGTGCTGGATGCGCTGCTCGCCGATCCGGATCCGTCCGGCACGCGGGCGCGGCGCCATCAGCAGGAACGAAACGATCGACCCGGCGAGCCGTACGACGACGCGGTGCTCATCCAGATCGGCGACGATCTCGCGGCAGGCCGGCGTGTCGACCGGACCTTCGAGGTGCGCAACGTGCACCGGACCGTGGCGGCCCGCATCGCGTCCGCGATCGCGCACCGGCACGGCGATGCGGGCCTGCCGGAGGAGACGATCACGCTGCGGTTCGTCGGCAGCGCGGGGCAGTCGTTCGGCGCGTGGTGCGTGACCGGGATGCGCCTGGTCCTCTACGGCGAGGCTAACGACTACGTCGGCAAAGGCATGGGGGGCGGCGAGATCGCGATCCGGCCGCCCGACGCGCTGCTCGCGCGGGCCCACCGGCACGTCATCTTGGGCAATACGGTGCTGTACGGCGCGACGGGAGGCCGGCTCTTCGCCGCCGGGCGGGCCGGCGAGCGGTTTGCGGTGCGCAACAGCGGGGCCGTCGCGGTGGTCGAGGGCGTGGGGGATCACGCCTGCGAGTACATGACCGGTGGGGTCGTCGTGGTGCTGGGCGAGACCGGACGCAACTTCGGCGCCGGCATGACGGGCGGCTGCGCGTACGTGCTGGACGAGTACCAACTCTTGCGGCGGCGCTACAATCCGGGCCTCGTCGGTCTCGCGCGCGTCGCGGCCGACGACGCGCGCAGGCTGCGTGAGCTGATCACGGCGCACCGGTGTGCGACCGGAAGCGAGCGCGCGGCCGAGATCCTCGCGTCCTGGGATCGATGGCTTCCCAAGTTTTGGAAGGTGGCGCCGCACGCGACCCCCACGGCTGACGTGGGCGCGACGCTCTCGCCAAACGTACCCGGCGGCCGCGCGTAATCGCGCGTCCGCCGCGCGGGCGGACCGCTGTCCCCGCGCGCCCCGGCACCGCGCGCCGGCCGGGGCGCCGTCTCGCTGTGTTACAATGAGCGTGGCGCAGTTCGCGCGGCAAGGAGTCCGTCGTTGTGACCGCGTTCGACCACCTCACGGGGTTCCTATGCGGCGAAGAGGAGATCGCGGCCGCCTTTCTCTATGGGCAACCGGCCGTGACCCGTACCTGGCCCGACTCCGATATCGAGATCGGGATCCTCTTTCGTGAAGGGGTGGGCAGCGACGCCATCACCGAGTACCTGGAGGGACTCGGGAGCAGCCATCCTCTCGGCGATCATCCGGGGATCCTCATGCCGTTTGCGCTCAACGTGCACCTGCTGCCCGTGGTGTACGAGGTGCTGACGTGGGGGTCGCTGCTGGCGGACAATGACCGCGCGGCGCGCGAAGGGTTTGTCCGGCAGACGAGCGAGCGCCTCGCGCAGGAGCGGCCGCGCCTCTTGGAAGAGGCGCACGAGACGATCCTCAAGGCGAGGGCCTTTGGGCTTCCGTCCGCGGACGACGCCGTCCGTGCGGCCTCGCAACCGGCCCGGTCGCTCGACCCCGTGCGCGCGGGCTGGCGCCTCGCGCGTGTGCTCACGTCGGTCCCCATTCTGGAGATGTTCACGCGCGACGTCGAGGCGGTGTCGCAGGATGCCGAACGCGTGGGGCAGATCATCGGCGTCTTCAGCAACGCCGGCGGCGCGGTGACGGGTATTGCCAAAGCCATGCTGACCACGCTCGGCATCGCCCGCCCTCCACGCCGGTGGGAGATCTTTCTGCCGCTCGCGGACGCCGGCATCATCCCCATGGAGCTCGCGCTCCACCTCGCCGCGATGGTCGAGACGCGGTGGGCGCTGCTCACGGGGGGCGGCATTATCGCGCCGGAGCGCGTGATCGCGCTGATCCGCGGCTACCTGCCGGCCATCATCACGTTCGCGCGGCGGGCGTCGTGGGTGACGGAACTCCCCGGCTTGACGGCGACGCAGCGGCTGCACTGAGCACGTCCATCCCCCATGACCGCGTGGTCCTCCAGCCCCGCGAACATAGGCTCCGGCTCCGTTCCGCCCCGGACCGCGCCGGGCGCCGGCGACGGCGGGCCGGTCATGGCCGGCCGCTTTGTCCTCGGCGCGCTTGCGGGGCGCGGCGGCATGGGGGCCGTCTATCACGCCTGGGATCGAGCCCGCGGTGTCCCCTGCGCCGTCAAGGTGCTGGCGGACGCGCTTGCGCATGACGACGAGCTGCGCGCGCGGTTTCGCCGCGAGGCCGAGGCGGTGATGCGGCTCGACCACGAACGGATCGTCCGGGTCCTCGCGTGCGGAGAGACAGGCTCCCGCCAGTTCATCGCGATGGAGTACGTGCCCGGCGGCACCTTGCGGCAGCTCCTCGCGGACCGGGGGCCGCTACCGGAGCGCCGCGCCCTCCGCATTGTGCGGGAGGTTGCGGAGGCGCTCGCGTACGCCCACGAGCGGGGCTTCGTTCACCGCGACGTGAAGCCGCAAAACGTCCTGCTCACGGCGGATGGGCACGCGAAGGTCGCGGACTTCGGCATTGCCAAAGCCGCCGACGCGACGCGGCTGACGCGGACCGGGAGCGTGTTCGGGTCGACACATTACATCGCGCCGGAGCAGGTGCGCGGAGACGAGGCGGGGGCGGCCGCGGACCAGTACGCGCTCGGCGTTGTCCTCTACGAGGTTCTCGCCGGACGGGTGCCGTTCGACGGCGAGGTGCCGGTCGCCATCGCGCTTCGCCATGTCCACGACCCCGTTCCGAGCCTCGCCACGGTTCGCCCCGACGTGTCGCAGCCTACCCTCGAGATCGTGGCCCGGCTGCTGGCGAAGGCGCCGGCCGGGCGCTATCCCTCGACCGAGGCCGCCGTCGAGGCGTTGCGGGGCGCGCTGGCCGCGCTCCCCGACGGGCCCGGTCAACGCGAGATCGAAGACACCGCGCCTGTCTCGAGCGGCGACCCGGACACCCAACAAGCAACGACGCAGGGCCTTCTCGCTCCTACGGACGGCGCCGGCGAGACACATCCGCGTGCTCCTGCGACCGGCGCGCGCCGGGGTCGCCGCGGGCGGGTGGCGGTGGCCTCGATGTGGGCCGCCGGCATCGTGGCGGCGGTCGCGGCAAGCCTTGCCCTGGCGGCCGGCTACCGCGGGGCGTGGCTCGCGGCTCACACGACCGTCCCGGTGCTGACGGGGCTCACGATGCAACAGGCCGCCCGCGAAGCGGTCCCCCTGCAGCTCGGCGTCATCGTCACGGGACAGCGCCAGGATCCGCACCTCCCGGTGGGCGCGATCGTGGATCAGGACCCGCCGGCCGGCCAGCAGGTCCTCAAGGGCGTCGTCGTGCAACTGACGGTGAGCGAGGGTTCCGGGATGGTGCCCGACCTGCGCGGGATTCCCGTGTCGGGAGCGGCGCATGTGCTCGAGGGCGCCGGGCTCCGCCTCGGCGCGGTGACGTACGCGCATGACGACCAGGTGGCCGCGGGCTACGTCATGAGCCAGGCGCAGCGGGCCGGGACGCACCTGCCGGCCAATGGCGGCGTGGACGTGGTTGTCAGCGCGGGTCCCGATCAACCGGCGACGGGCGTCCAGCAGACTCCGTTTCCCGAGGCCGGCAGCGCGAACAAGTAGCGGCAGGGAGGGAACCGTGTGACCGCGGCGTTGACCGTGACCGTGCAACCCACGCCGAACGTCAATGCGCTCAAGTTCGTCCTGAACCGCCAGATGACGGCGGGACGGAGCCGGACGTTTACCGACGCCCAAACGGCGGACGCGCCGCTCGCGCGGGACCTCTTGGGCGTCGCCGGCATCCGGCAGGTGTTCTTTCTCAACGACTTCATCACGATCACGCGCGTAGACGATGCCGACTGGGACGCGATCGTGCCGGAGGTCGAGTCGTTGATCAGGCGCCACCTGGGCGATGCGTAGCCGGGCGGCCGGGTGCCGCGCCGCTGGCTGGGGGACTCCCGCTGCGCCGGGCCGCGTTTGAACGCCTGGTTCAAAAGGCGCTGGACGACTTGCCGCCCGTCTTTGCCGAGCGGCTTCGCAACGTCGCCGTGCTCGTGGGGGATCGCCCGTCCGCGGAGGTGAGCGCGGAGCTGGGCGACGACATCCTCGGACTCTATCACGGCGCGAGCGAGCTCGAGCAATCTCCGTTCGCCCCGTACGAGCTGCCCGAGGTGATCGTCATCTACCAGCGCAACATCGAGGCCGTCTGCAAGACCGACGAGGACGTGATCCGCGAGGTGCGGTTGACCGTGATCCACGAGATCGGGCACCATTTCGGGTTGAGCGACGCCGAGATGGAGGCGTGGGAGCAAGACGCCTAGTTTCAAAACCTTTAGTATTCCCGCGGATTTGAGCAGAAGACGGTCAATTGATTGACAGGTCAGGGGGCGAACCCTATACTCCCGTTGGGAGACTGACCAGTCAGTCTGAAGGGGGGTCGGATGGCAACCGCGATAGAACGGCTGGGAAGGCCCTCACAACGCGAAGAGACCCGCCGCAAGATTCTCGAATCCGCCGCGCAAGTTTTCGCCGACAAGGGCTTCTATCGCTCGGTTGTTGACGATATCGTCAAGGCTTCGGGTACGTCCAAAGGCGCCGTGTACTTCTACTTCGACAGCAAAGAGCAGATCTTCATGTCCCTCGTGGAAGACTATGCCGCCACGGTCGCGCAAGAGCTGCAGGTCGCGGTTCACCGGAGCCGCGGTCTGATCGCCGAGGTCGAGGCGACCGTCGCCACGCTGATCCGAAACTTCCAGGCACACCGCACCCTGGCCAAAATTGTGCTCGTCGATTGGCCCGCGGCCGGCGCCGAGTTTCAAGGGAAGCGGATCGCGCTCAAGACCATGCTCGTGGAGGTGTTGCGCGGGTACCTGGACCGGGCGGTTCAGGACGGCAAGATCCCCGCTCAGGACACGGAGATGGCGGCGTACGCCTGGATCGGCGCTATCGGTGAGATCGTGGCGAGGTGGCTCAACACCGGTAAGCCCAATCCGCTCGACGAGGTGCTGGCCCCCTTGACCCGCCTCCTGCTCTCCAGCGTGGGGTTTGTCGCGAGCCCGGCAGCGGCGCGGTAACCCCACGTGAAGTCGTTCCCCGCCGAGCTCGGGCCGGCGCTTCGGGCCCGAACGTGGGCGCGTATCGTCCGGGCCGCGGTGCTTCGAGGTTCGTTCACGCTCAGCTCCGGGCGGCACAGCCCCTATTACATTGACAAGTACTTGTTTGAAACCGATCCCAGCGTCCTGCGCGACATCGCGCGTCTCCTCGCGCCGTTGATCCCGGACACCGCGACCCGCCTCGTTGGGCCCGCGCTCGGAGGAGTGCCGCTCGCGACCGCGGTCGCGCTCGAGACGGGGCTGCCGTTTGTCATCGCGCGCCCCGAGGCCAAGGCCTACGGCACCGGCCGCCTGCTCGAGGGACGGATCGGAGCCCAGGACCGCGCCGTCGTGATCGAGGACGTGGTCACCACGGGCGCCCAAGCGGTCCGGGCGGCGCGCAATGTCGAGACCGCCGGGGCCGAGGTCCTGCTCATCCTCGCCGTGGTGGACCGGCACGAGGGCGGGCGCGAGCGCATCACCGCGGGCGGCCATCGGTACGAGGCACTCTACGATCTGGGCGAATGGTCGCTCTCGCTGGGCGCTGGGCCGGAACCGCGACCAACTTAGGCGATTCTGCGCCTCGCCTTGCGGGATTGGGTGGGCGCGGGAGCCCCGCCCTTCGCTCCCACCTATTTGTTCCCGGAGCGCGTCGCGGAGTACTGAGTACTGGCCCACATCGCGGCGCCGGCACGCCGCCGAACTCCGAGCTTGTCGTAGACGTGTTCCAAGTGCTTCTGCACGGTCCTTGGGCTGATGTGCAGGACCGCGCCGATTTCGCGGTTCGTCTTGCCGCGGGCCACCAGCGACAGAACGTCGAGCTCCCGCGGATTGAGCCGGACATTGCCCGCGGCGTCTATCTGGCGCTGCGCGTCGACCAGATACGGACGCACCAGCTGAAGAAGTTCCAGGTCGCGGTCGGCGAAGTCCCGCCCCTGCCGGTCCAGCGTGACGCATCGAACGGTGCCGGGGGGCGCGGGGAGCGTCATGGCGATCTCCCATCGGATCCGCGCCGGCCGGTACAGCTCGCTGAATAGACCCGTCCCGCTGAATGTGCGCATCGACGTCATGTCGGTGATCCGGCGGGGACTGCCGTCGCCCGTTTGCATCTGGTGCAGGAACAACGGGTGGTCACGGTAGTGACGGGTGAACGGGGTGGTATCCGGCGGGAGCACGGACGCCGGCAGCGCGACGGTGCTGATCGTCCGCGAGGCGGGACGCACCTCATTGTAGCTCGTCAGCTCGCACGGGATCAGGCTCCTGAGCCCCTCGAGCACGGCGGCAACGAAGGCGGCCCGATCCGCGGCGTCGCGCAGCCGCCACAAGAAATCGAGCAGGGTCCGGCCCTGGGAGACTGCCAAGTGGTGCACGATTGCTCCATACGCCAAACGGCGTATTGTTCCTCTGCCCTGCCCATGGTGTAATGGCCGCACTCACCTCGGCGACAAATCTTCGAGTCCGAACTTGAGTTCGCGTCGTGCCGATGTGTTGGGGAGGGGTGCAGCGATGGGGGTCGAGCAGCTCAAGCTCAACCGTGGAAAGTGGCTCGCGATCAACTGCGGCAAGTTCCCGAGTGAGAAGAACTGCCAGCTCGTGATCATGGCGCCCGCCAGCCAGCGAGACGACTTGATCGAAGCCGCCAGTTCGCATGCCGTCAAGGTCCACGGTCACGAAGAGTCCGCGCAGTTGCGGCAGGAGCTCGGGCAGGCTCTCGAGTCGATCGAACTCTAGGGAGCGTGCCGCCGACAATGATCGTGCATTACACCTTTCACATCCACCCCAAGGACAAGGAACAAGCCAAGGGGGAGTTGCGGAAGTTGCGGGCGACCGTGGAGCGGCACGGGGGGCGGAACTTCCGGTACTACGCGTCGATGGCGTCTGGGACGCCGAACCGGCTGTTCGTCTACGAGATCGACTCGTTCGCGCACTTCGACTCGCTGAACAAGGATCCGGAGTTTCGCGACATCAAGCTCGACTCGCTGTACTCGCTGGCGGTGCAAACGATCTGGGGCGAGGTCGTCCTGTGAAGCACTGAACGTGTCCAAACCGCGTGCACTCATTGCGATCGGGGGGAACCTGCCATGACCGACCAGGCGATTTCGAGTTTCCAACAGAGCCTGCGCGGCCGGCTCGTCCGCTCAGGTGACAGTGACTACGACGCTGCGCGGGCGCTCTACAACGGCATGATCGACAAGCGCCCTCGCCTGATCGCACGTTGCGTGGACGTCGCGGACGTCATCGCCGCGGTGAACTTCGCGCGCGAACAACAGCTGCTTCTGGCGATTCGCGGCGGTGGACACAACGGCCCCGGGCTGGGGAGCTGCAACGACGGGCTCGTCATCGATCTGTCGATGCTGCGGAGCGTTCGAGTCGATCCGGGAACCCGCACCGTTCGGGTCGACGCCGGGTGCACGTCCGGCGATGTGGACCACGCGACACATCCGTTTGGGCTCGCCGTTCCGTTCGGCATCGTATCGACCACCGGGGTGGCCGGCCTGACGCTGGGCGGCGGCACCGGTTATCTGACCCGCAAGTACGGTCTCACGATCGATAACCTGCTCGAAGCCGATGTCGTCCTCGCCAATGGCGAGTTTGTGACGGCCAATCGGAGCCAGCATCCCGACTTGTTCTGGGCGCTCCGCGGCGGCGGCGGCAACTTTGGCGTCGTGACGAGCTTCCTCTTCCAGGCGCATCCCGTGAGCATGGTCTACGCCGGTCCGATCTTCTGGCTCGCCACGGATGCCAAAGCTGTGATGCGCGCCTATCGGGAGTTCCTGCCCACCGCGCCCGAAGAGTTCGGCGTGTTCGTTGGTCTCAAGACGGTACCGCCCATGGACCCGTTTCCGAAGGACTACTGGGGCAGGCGCGCGTGCGCGGTCATCGGCAGCTACAACGGCCCCGCCCCGGAGGGCGAGCGGGCGCTGGCTCCATTGCTCAACGTCGTGCCGCCCCCCATCTTCAATTGGATGGGCGCGATGCCGTTCCCCGCGATGCAGTCGCTGTTCGACCCGTTCTTCCCAAAGGGCCTGCAGTGGTACTGGAAGGGCGACTTCGTGAAGGCGCTCCCGGACGCGGCAATTGACGCCTACATCGAACAGGCCGGACAGGCGCCGACCGCCATGTGCCTGACGCACCTGTACCCGATCGATGGTGCGGTCCATCGTGTCGCGAAGGATGCGACCGCCTGGAGCACGCGAGACGCCACCTGGTCGATGGTCATCGCGGGAATCGACTCGAATCCGGGCGGGGCGGACGCGTTGAAGAGTTGGGGGCGCACGTTCTGGAAGACGGTCCATCCCTTCAATCTCGAGGGGGGCTACATCAACTTCATGATGGACGACGAAGCCGAGGGACGTCTTTCGGCGACCTACGGAGGAAACTACAAGCGCCTGGCGTCGGTCAAGGCGCGGTACGATCCGCTGAACCTGTTCCGGGTCAACCAGAACATCCAACCGGCGGCGGTCTGACAGGCCAACGCGGCCGCCTCCGTTACGCGGCGCCGCCTCCCTCTCGAACGGCCTGGCTCACCGGCCAACGGGGGGTGGGGGAATTCCTCGTGTCTTGCGGCCTCATTCTGGCCGCCCACACCCACATGTTCAATTGACAGTGAAAACGAAGGACGACTATACTGAATCATGAGTAAGTTGGTCGACAATATCAGCTTCGCGTCGTGGACGTGTCCGCGCGAGCGCGCCGGCGTGCGGCGGCGCGAGACGCCGGGACGGAGGGGTGAATGGGCGCCGAACTCCTGATCAAGAACCTGTGGGCGCAGGTCGAGGACAAGGTCATTCTCAAGGGGGCGAACCTCGAGGTCCGGTCCGGCGAGATCCACGCGCTGATGGGGCCGAACGGGTCAGGAAAGACGACTTTGGCCCACGTGCTCATGGGGAATCCGTTCTACCAGGTGATCAAGGGCGAGGTCCTCTACGACAACGAGGACCTGCTCGCGATGGCGCCCGACGACCGGGCGCGCAAGGGCCTGTTCATCGCCTTCCAGTACCCCGTGAGCATCCCGGGCGTCACCATGGCGAGCTTCCTGCGGACCGCGGTCAGCGCCCGGCGGAGTTACGAGAAGGACCAGCTGATGGGCCTCGCCGAGTTCCAAAAGCTCGCGCGGGCGAAGGTCGAAGAACTGCAGGTGGACCCGGCCGTGCTCGGGCGCTACGTGAACGAGGGGTTCAGCGGTGGGGAGAAGAAGCGCGCGGAGATTCTCCAGATGGCGCTCCTCGAGCCCGAGATCGCGATCATGGACGAGACCGACTCCGGGCTCGACGTGGACGCGGTGAAGATCGTGGCGGCGGGCGTCAACCGCATGTACGAGACGTCCGGAAAGAAGATGGGCGTCCTGGTCATCACCCACTATCCGCGGATCTTGAAGTACATCAAGCCCACGCGCGTGCACGTGATGTTCGACGGCCGGATCGTGACGTCGGGCGACGCCGATCTCGCGGAGGAACTCGATCAGATCGGATACGACGGGATCCGCGCTCAGTACGAGCGCGTGGCCGCCGAAGTCGTCGGCGAGGGCGAGGTTAGGAGCGCCGGCAAGGTCTTTTGGGTGCAACACTAGGGCGTCCGTCGACGATGATCATCGACGTGTTGGCGCGGCATGCAGACAGCGGGCGCAGGCGGGCCTGGACGGAGCGACTCGGCATCAGTCCGGCCGCTGAAGCGACGGGAAGGGCTGCCGAGCCCGTGATCAACAGTGACGAGTACAGGGTTCGAGGAGGAGTGCGATGGCAGTTGTAAACCCGCTGGGCATCGATCTGGACCAGTACCGCTACGGGTTCCACGATCCGGTCGACGGCTACGCGTTCCGGTCGGAGAGGGGGTTGAGCCGGAAGGTGGTCGAGCAGATCTCGCACCTCAAGAGCGAGCCCGACTGGATGCGGGCGTACCGGCTGCACTCTCTGGGGGTGTTCGACAAGAAGCCGATGCCCACGTGGGGCGGCAACGTCGGCGAGATCGACTTCGACAACATTTACTACTATATGAAGCCGACGGAGGGGCAGGGGCGCACCTGGGACGACGTGCCGGAGAACATCAAGAAGACGTTCGACCGGTTGGGGATCCCGGAGGCGGAGAAGAAGTACCTGGCCGGCGTCGGGGCGCAGTACGAGAGCGAGGTCGTCTACCACAGCCTGCGCGAGGAATGGACGAAGCAGGGGGTCGTGTTCCTCGACATGGACTCGGGGCTGCGGGAGCACCCGGACATCGTGAAGGAGTACTTCGGGACGGTGGTGCCGCCGGAAGACAACAAGTTCGCGGCGCTCAACAGCGCGGTGTGGAGCGGGGGGTCGTTCGTGTACGTGCCGGCGGGGGTGCACGTGACGATTCCGCTGCAGGCGTACTTCCGGATCAACGCGCAGAACATGGGGCAGTTCGAGCGGACGCTGATCGTGGCGGAGCCGGGGGCGTACGTGCACTACGTGGAGGGGTGCACGGCGCCGACGTACACGAGCGACTCGCTGCACAGCGCGGTGGTGGAGATCATCGTGAAGGAAGGGGCGCGGGTCCGGTACACGACGATTCAGAATTGGTCGAAGAACGTGTACAACCTGGTGACGAAGCGGGCGGTGGCGTACCGGGACGCGACGATGGAGTGGGTGGACGGGAACCTGGGGAGCAAGCTGACGATGAAGTACCCGAGCGTGTACATGCTGGAGCCGGGGGCGCGGGCGGAGATTCTGTCGGTGGCGTTTGCGGGGGCGGGGCAGCATCAGGATCCGGGGGGCAAGGTGATCCACGCGGCGCCGTACACGCAGTCGTCGGTGGTGAGCAAGTCGATCAGCAAGTCGGGGGGCCGGGCGGGGTACCGCGGGCTGGTCAAGGTGTATCCGGGGGCGCGGGGGAGCAAGTGCGCGGTGCGGTGCGACGCGCTGATCCTGGACGACCAGTCGCGGTCGGACACGTACCCGACGATGGAGATCGACGAGGACGACGTGCAGGTGACGCACGAGGCGACGGTGTCCAAGGTGTCCGACGAGCAGCTCTTCTACCTGATGAGCCGTGGGATCAACCAAGACGAGGCGATGAACATGATCGTGCGCGGGTTCATCGAGCCGATCTCGCGCGAGTTGCCGATGGAGTACAGCGTCGAGCTCAACCGGCTGATCGGGCTCGAGATGGAGGGCTCGGTCGGTTAGGGTCAGGCCGCAGATCGAACGATCACGGGGAGGGCAGGGCGTCCGCCCTGCCCTTCGCACCGTCCCGGCGACACATGATGGCACGATCGAACGCCGCCGGACCCGGGGCGGCCGGACGCGCGGGGCGAGCATGTCCGGGGACATCCAGCTGTGGAGGCCAGTGTGAGCGACACGCAACCGGTAGTGACTAGCGCTTTGAGCCGGGCTGCCGTGGAGCGGCAGAGCGCCGTCGCCGGCGAGCCGGCGTGGCTCCTGGAGCGCCGCCTGCAGGCGTGGGAGGCGTTCGTGCACCTCGCGCCGCCGGCCGCGACCGACGAGGAGTGGCGGCGAACGGACCTCCGCACACTCGACCTCGAAGCGCTGCGGCCGCTTTCAGCGGCGGGACTCCGCAAGGCGACGCCCCCCGCGCCGCTCATGCGCCTCATCGGCGATCCCGCGGCCGCGGCAGGGCTGCACCTCGTGGTCGACGGCGCGCCGATTCAGTCCCGGCTGGCCGCCGCGCTCGCCCACAGCGGCGTCATCTTCGCCCCGCTCGGCGAGGCCGTCAGGACCCACCCCGACCTGGTTCGCGAGCATCTGGGGACCGTCGTCCGCGACGACGAGAACAAGTACCGGGCGCTCCACGGCGCGCTGTGGTCCGGCGGCACCTTTCTCTACGTGCCCGACGGCGTCGAAGTCGATCTGCCGCTTGTGAGCGGGACGTGGCTGGAACAGGACGGCGTGTTGTTTGCGCCGCACACGTTGATCGTCGCCGGCGAACAGAGCCGGGTGACGCTGGTGGAGTTGTCGGCGTCCCGCGAGGCCGAAGCCCGCACCTTCATCAACCACGTGGTCGAGCTCGTCCCGAAGCCCAGCGCCCAGATCCGCTACGTCAACCTGGAGGACTGGGGCCGGAACGTGTGGGAACTCGGCGTCGTGCGCACGCTGGCGCAGCGCGACACCACGGTGCGCACGCTGATGGTGGCGTTTGGGGCGGGTCTCGTTAAGACCAACGTGGAGTCGCGGCTCGTGGGCCCCGGGGCCACGTCGGAGATGCTGGGCGTCATGTTCGGCGACGGCACCCAGCATTTCGATTACCACACGCTCCAGGAGCATGCCGCTCCGAGCACGACGAGCGACCTCCTGTACAAGGGGGCGTTCAAAGACCGGGCGCGCTCGATCTTCGCCGGCTTGATCCGGGCGGACTACGGCGCGCAGAAGACGAACGCGTTCCAGCTCAACCGCAACCTCATCCTGTCCGACGGGGCGCGGGCGGACAGCATGCCGAAGCTGGAGATCATGGCCAACGATCTCCGGTGCACGCACGGCGCGAGCACGAGCCGGCTCAACGAGGACCAGATCTTCTACCTGATGAGCCGGGCGCTCCCGCGGGCGACGGCGGTGCGCATGATGATCGACGGGTTCTTCGCGGAGATCTTCGACCGCATCCCGCTCGACATGGTGCGTGAGCGGTTGAGCCGCGCGATCGAGCGAAAGATGCTGGAGGCGTAATGGGCGAGTTTGTGCGGGTCGGCCGTGTTGCGGACCTCCCGCCGGGGTCGGTCACCCGTGTGGAGGTCGACGGGCACATGGTCGCGCTGGTCAATATCGACGGGCAGTTTTACGCGGTGGACGACACGTGCACGCACGAGGAGGCGTCGCTCAGCGAGGGCGGGCTTCTCGGCGAGGTCTTAGTGTGCCCGAAGCACGGCTCGCGATTCAACGTCAAGACCGGCCGCGTGCTGTCGCTGCCCGCGGTGCGGTCAGTAGCGGTCTACCCGGTCCGCGTCGAGGGCGACGCGGTGTTCGTGTCGCCAGACGCCCAGGCGCCGAGCGGGCTGATGCCGCACCGGCGGTAGCCGGGACGCTCGCCGCAACGCCGCCGCAGCAGGCGGCGGAGGAGGAAGCCGATGGCGATTCCGGCGACGATTCGTGACGATTTCCCGATTTTGAAGCAGCGGGTCCATGGCAAGCCGCTGGTCTATCTCGACAGCGCGAACACGTCGCAGAAGCCGCGCGCGGTGATCGACGCCCTGGTCCGCTATTACGAGGAATACAACGCGAACATCCACCGCGGGGTGTACGCGATCGCGGAGCGGGCTACCGCGGAGTACGAGGCTGCGCGCGCCAAGGTGGCACGGTTTCTCGGCGCCGCGGAGCCGGCAGAGGTCGTGTTTACGCGCAACATCACGGAAGCGCTGAACCTCGTGGCGCACTCGTGGGGCCGGCGCCACGTGGGCCCCGGCGACGAGATCCTCACGACGGAGATGGAGCATCACAGCGACCTCGTGCCGTGGCAGTTCCTCGCGCAGGAGCGCGGCGCCCGCCTCCGGCACATCCCGTTCGACGACGCGGGCCGGTTGGTGCTGGGCGATCTCGACCGGCTGCTCACCGAGCGCACGAAGATCGTGTCCCTGGTCCACGTCAGCAACACGTTCGGGACCGTCAATCCGGTGGCGGAGATCGCGCGGCGCGCCCACGCGCACGGGGCGGTCGTGGTGGTCGACGGCGCGCAGAGCGCCCCGCACCGCCCAATCGACGTGCAGGCCCTCGGCGTGGACTTTTTCGGCTTCACGGGCCACAAGATGCTCGCGCCGATGGGCGTGGGCGGGCTGTGGGCGCGACGGGCGTTCCTGGAGGAGATGGAGCCGTTTCTGGGCGGCGGTGAGATGATCAGCGACGTGTGGCTCGACCACGCGACCTGGAACGAGGTGCCGTGGAAGTTCGAAGCCGGCACGCAGAACGTAGGCGACACGATCGCGCTCGGCGTGGCCGTGGAGTACCTGGAAGCCCTCGGCATGGATGCGGTGGCCGCGCATGAGCAGGAGCTCACCGCGTACGCGTTGGAGCAACTCCGCGACGTGCCGGGTCTGCGGATCCTGGGGCCGGCCGGCCCCGCGGACCGGGGCGGGGTGATCTCGTTTGCGATGGATGGCGTGCACCCGCACGACATCGCGCAGGTCCTCGACGAGGACGGCGTGTGCGTGCGGGCGGGACACCACTGCACGAAGCCGCTGCACCGGCGGCTGGGCATCGGCGCGTCGGTCCGCGCCAGCTTTTACGTGTACACGACGCGCGAGGAGCTCGACGTGCTCACGCGGTCGCTGCTCAAGGTGAGGAGCCTGTTCCGTGTCGCTTGACACGCTCTATCGCGAGGTCATCCTCGATCACTACAGCCATCCACGCAACAGGGGCGTGGTGGAGCCGGCGGACGCGGTGCGCGACGGCGCCAACCCGCTGTGCGGCGACGAGATTCGCGTGTCGCTCCGGGTTCGAGACGGTGTCGTGGAGGACGTGCGCTTCGAGGGTAAGGGGTGCTCGATCAGCCAGGCCTCCGCGTCCATGATGACCGAGCGCGTCAAGGGCCGGCCCGTTGAGGAAGCGCGGCGGACGATCGCCGCGTTCAAGGGCATGATGCACGCGGAACAGGCGCCGGGTGCCGACGACCTCGGCGACCTCGAGGCGCTCCAGGGGGTCCGCAAGTTTCCGGTCCGCGTCAAGTGCGCGACGCTGTCGTGGATCACGCTTGAGCTTGCGCTGGACGAGCTGAGCCCCGCGTAGGGATCGCGATTCCTTCGGCCGGCGCCGCGCGCCCGTCCCGCGCCGCTCGCTGCGCTCCGAGTTGGATTGCGAGGCCCGCGTACGGGTGTTAGGGTGAAGCCGTGGGTCTCGGACGATTGGGAGGAGGCGTGATGTCCACGGGAATGCCGCCCGCGGGGACTGGCGTGCCGGCTGAACCGCAGCCGCGGCGAACCCAGCTCGGACCGCTCGCCCAGGTTGTGGAGGTTTTGGACAGCCTGCCCGGCGGCGGGTTGATTTTGACCACCGTCGAAAGCGCGCTCAATTGGGGGCGTGCTTCCTCGTTGTGGCCGCTCACGTTCGGGTTGGCGTGCTGCGCCATCGAGATGATGGCGGCGTTTGCCAGCCGGTTCGACCTGGACCGCATCGGGGTGATCCCCAGGGCGACGCCGCGGCAGGCCGACTTGATGATCGTCGCCGGGCGGTGCTCGATCAAGATGGCGCCGATCGTGCGGCGCTTGTGGGAGCAGATGCCGGAGCCCCGCTACGTGATCTCGATGGGGTCGTGCGCGACCTGCGGCGGACCGTTCTTCTACGATAACTATTCCATCCTCAAGGGCGTCGATCAGGTCGTGCCGGTGGACGTGTACGTGCCGGGCTGTCCGCCCCGCCCGGAAGCGTTGATCGAAGGGATCCTCAAGCTGCAGGAGCGGATCAAAAAAGAGCCGTTCCTGCGCCGCCAGGCGCTCGCGGCGCTCGACGGCCGGGCCGGCGCGCGGTAGCGCGGAGCTCGGCGGGGAGGCGAGACGGTGCCGCTCAGGACAGAGGAGCTCCTGCTGAACATGGGCCCGCAGCACCCCAGCACGCACGGGGTGCTGCGGCTCGTGGTCACCCTCGACGGGGAAAACATCACGGACGTGCGCCCGGATATCGGCTACCTCCACTCCTCCGTCGAGAAGATGATGGAGCACCGGACCTACGTGCAGAACGTCGCGCTGACCGACCGCGGCATGGACTACCTCATCGCGCTCAACAACGAGGCCGCGTACTGTCTGGCGGTGGAGGCGCTCGCCGGGGTGGAGGTGCCCGAGCGCGGCCGCTACCTTCGCGTCATCTTTCAGGAGCTCAACCGCATCGCGAGCCACCTGGTGTGGCTCGGCACGTGGGGCATCGATCTCGGCGCCACGACGCTCTTTCTCTGGTGCTTTCGGGAGCGCGAGCGCGTGCTGGACCTGTTCGAGCAGGTCACCGGCGGACGGCTCCATCACGTGTACTTCCGGATCGGGGGCGTCTACGCGGACGTGCCGGACGGCTGGGCCGGGGCGTGCCGCGACTTCCTCGAGTATTTCCTGCCGCACATCGACGAGTACCATCAGCTCCTGACCCAAAATCCCATCTTCGAGGCGCGGACGCGGGGGGTCGGCGTGATCGGCCGCCGCGAGGCGGTGGCGATGGGTGCGTCCGGGCCCGTGGCCCGGGCCAGCGGCATCGCCTACGACGTGCGCAAGGCCGTGCCGTACGAGGTGTACGACCGGCTCGGGTTCGACGTGCCGGTCCAGGCGTCGGGGGATTGCTTCGCCCGCTACCTGGTCCGGCTGGAGGAGATGCGGCAGTCGGTCCGGATCATCCGGCAGGCGCTCAAGGATCTCCCGGCGGGGGAGTTTCGCGCGCGCGTGCCCGTGGCCATGAAGCCGCCCCGGGGCGAGGTCTACGTCCGAACCGAGTCGCCCCGGGGTACGCTCGGCATGTACGTCGTGAGTGACGGCGGCGAGTCACCGTACCGCGTCAAGATCCGCGCGCCGTCGTTCAGCAACTTGTACGCGCTCACGGAGATAATGAGAGGGTGGAAGATCGCGGACATCATCGCCATCCTGGGGAGCATCGACATCGTGCTGTCGGACGTGGACCGATGATGCGGCGCGGCGCCGCATCCAGGCGGACGACGCCCGCCGCCGCGGCGCGGCCGGTGGCGCGGGCCGGAGGTGCCCTGTGAGCGCGGCCGAACGCGTCATCCGAGGAGCGGCGGCGCTGGGGACGGGGCTCGGGCTGACGTTCAGGACGATGCTCCGCCGGAAGGTGACGGTCCGCTACCCCGTGGAGAAGCTCCCCACGTCGCACCGGTTCCACGGGCTGCTGTCGCTGCCGATCGACCCCGAGACGGGCAAGGATCGCTGCATCATCTGCTTCCAGTGCGAGCGCATCTGTCCCGATCGGTGCATCCACATCGAGGCGGAGGGCAAGGGCAAAGAGCGCCAGCTCAGCCGCTTCGACATCGAGATGGACAAGTGTTGCTACTGCGGCCTGTGCGTCGAGGTGTGCCCCACGGAGGCCATTGTGTTCGTGCCGCACTACGAGACGTCCACGTACAATCGAGCACGGCTGCTCTACTCCCACGAGGACCTCAACCGCGCGGCGCCCAAGGAACCGATCGCCACGGGCATCGTCGCGCGGCGCCGTCCATGACCCCGGAACGCGTCGCCGCGCTGCTCGGGCGGTTCCCGCATCTGCAGGACCTCTCCGCCGAGGCCGCCGCGGCGCAGGCTCAGGCCGACGAGGCCTGGGCCGCCAAGGAGCGTGAATGGCAGGCTGCCGCGGCCCAGGCCAAGGCCGAAGGGAAACCGGCCCCGCGGCCGCTCCGGCGCGAGGACCCGCCCGTCCATCGGTATCGCACGCCGACCTTCGAGGTACCCCGGGATGAGATCGTCGACGTGTGCCGCTGGCTGCGCGACAACCCCGAGTTCGACATGACGCAGCTCGAGTTCGTGTCGGCCGTGGACTGGCCGGACCGGCTGGAGGTCGTGTATCTGCTCGTCTCCATGTCCCGGGCACACACGGCGGTGCTCAAAGTGCCGGTCCCCAAGGACGATCCGCGCATCGCCTCGGTGGTGGACGTGTGGCGCGGGGCGGACTGGCACGAGCGCGAAGCGTACGACCTGTTTGGCATCACGTTCGAGGGCCATCCGGACCTCCGGCGCATCATGATGAGCGCGGACTGGAAGGGCCACCCGCTTCGGAAGGACTACGTGTACGAGGATCCGGAGTGGCTGGTCGAGGTGGCCACCCAGCGCCAGCGCGAGATTGCGCCGACCCAGGACGGGGAGCGGCCGTCCCGCGCGTGAACGCCCGCGACGACCGTTGCGTATTCATCATCGAATCTTTACACGGGTATTTTTAACTGGAAACGGCGGCGCAATGTAACCGCGCCTGCGGCAACGGCGCCGCCGACGTGATGCGTCATCCGGGGTGGACGGCCATGGAACGTGCGCGCGTCATCTGGGCACGCGGATTTGGGGCTGGAGCGGCGGGCGGCGTGGCGGTCGCCGTGGTGTTGTTCGCGTACCGCTTCGCCACCGGGATGCCCACGTTCCAGGAAGCGCTCGCCGAACGCATGATCCGCCTGCTGCCGTATCAAGTGTTCGCGTTGATCTTGGCCCAACTCCAGCACGCGGCCAAGCCGCTCGGGCTGGCGATGGCCGTCCTGGCGAGCGTTCTCGGCCTCGGTGTGGGCGGCATGGTCTACGCCGCGACCGCCGGACGCAGCCGTCGCTCGCCGGTCGTCCTGGCCGCGGCGACCGCCGCGATCACCTGGGTCGCCCTGACATTCGTGTTCCTCCCCGCGATCGAGGGCAGTCTGCTGGGCGTGCCCCTCACCACGATCGTGACGGCGCCGGAGCTGCCCATGGGGATCGCCAGCGCCGTGTACGCCGCGGTGCTCGCCCTCGTGTTTGGGCGTCCCGCCGCGCGACGCGCGGCGGTCCCGGGCGACCGCCTGCCGACGTCGATCCAGCCCGCTCCGCGGACGCCGACCACGGGCACCGCGGGCGGGGACGGCACCACGAACGGGGACGGCGCCGTGATGCGGCGCCGAGAGCTCTTGCGGCGCTCTCCGGTGATCGTGGTGGCGGTGCTGGCCGGAACGGCCGCGGCCTCCTGGATCGGAGCGGCCGGCGCGGCCGTGGCCCGCGCCGCCGCGCAGACGTTCCGGCTCCTCAAGGGAATGCCGGACGAGGTGACGCCGGCCGGGCAGTTCTACCAGGTGTCGAAAAACTTCTTCGACCCCACCGTCGACGTCAAGAAGTGGGCGCTGGAGGTCAGCGGCATGGTCAACAAACCGCTCCACCTGTCGCTCGACGAGTTCCAGCGGGCGGCCGCGCCGGTGGAACGGTACCACACGTTCGAGTGCATCAGCAATGAGGTCGGCGGGGACCTGATCGGCAACGCCAAGTGGAAGGGCATCCGCATGAAAGACGTCCTGGACCTCGCCGCGCTCAAGCCCGGCGTCACGACGATCATCATGCGCAGCGTGGACGGGTACGCCGAATCGGCGCCGCTCGACGTCGCGCTCGACCCAACGACGTTGCTGGCGTTCGAGATGAACGGCGCGCCGATCCCGCAGAAGCACGGCGCCCCCGTGCGCGTGCTGATCATGAACCGCTACGGGATGAAGCAGCCGAAGTGGCTGACGAGCATCGAGGCGGCCAACCACGATTTCACGGGGTACTGGGAGCAGCAGGGTTGGAGCAAGCAGGCGATCGTCAAGCTGAACAGCGCGTTCAAGGTGGAGACGAAGGACGGCGCGCAGCTCGCGCTCGGTGGCTGGGCATTCGCGGGGAGTCGCGGGATTGCCAAGGTGGAGGTCAGCGCCGACGGCGGCAAAACATGGATGGAGGCCGCCGTGAAGCCCGCGTTGGGCCGGAACACGTGGCAGCTCTGGTCGCTGGAGTGGCAGCCCCCGCGTAAGGGCGACTACGCGCTCAAAGTGCGCGCGACCGACGGCACGGGGGCGCTGCAACCGGAGGCGCCCGAGCCTACGCTGCCGGATGGCGCCCAGGGCTATCACACGGTCCACGTGACGTTCAACTAATTCGGTCCGCAAGGGTTTTGCCACCGCGCCACCCAAGCAATATCCGTGGCGCTGTCCGGCACGGCTATCGACCCTTCGAGCAAGGCACCCGGCGTCAGGTCTGCTAGGCACGCCCGGCGACGCGCCGCATCTCCCCGCTCACGACGTCCGCGACGGGGACGCGCGCGCCCAATCGTGGTCCTCGGCGCCCCAGGGGCCGAGGTGCTGCGTAGGCGCAGCGGCCCCGTGCCGTCGGTGACCGACGCGATCCGCCGGTTGATCGCCGACATGACGGTGACGATGCGCCGCGCCCGAGGCGTGGGGCTCGCGGCGCCGCAGATCGGCGTGCCGCTCCGGGTGCTGGTTGCCGATACGGAGACCGGACCCATCGCGCTGGTCAATCCGCGCCTGCGGCGCCGGTGGGGGGCGCAAGTCGGGCCGGAGGGTTGTCTCAGTATCCCGGGTGCCGTCTATCAGATCCGGCGCGCCCTCGGCGTGGTGGTCGAAGCGCGCTCGGCGACCGGCCGCCGCGCCCTGGTGCGCGCGACGGGCTTCTTCGCCCGGATCCTGCAGCACGAGATCGACCATCTCAATGGGGTCCTGCTCCTCGATCGACTGCCGGCTCGCCGGCGCTCGCGCGGCCCGCGAGGTGCGCGGGCGCGGCCCGCACCCGACAAGGCGCGGACGGTGTCCCGCGGAGGCGCCTGACAGCCGGGAGGGGATGGGACCGGAAGCGAAGCGCGTTTTCCCCCTGTGAGGAGGCGACATCGTGGCCAATTCCTTTGACCTGATCGTCATCGGCGGCGGCCCGGCCGGCTACGTCGGGGCGATCCGGGCATCCCAGCTCGGCCTCCGGACGGCGCTCGTGGAGCGGGACAAGGTCGGCGGGACGTGCCTGCACGTCGGCTGCATTCCCACCAAGGTTCTGCTGCATACGGCCGAGCGGCTCGAGGAGATGCGCGCGGGGAGCGAGATCGGCATCGTTGCCGACAACGTGCGGCTGGACGTGGACTTGCTCTACAAGCGTAAGGACCGCGTCGTCACCACGAACTTTCGCGGCGTCGAGTACCTCATGCGCAAGAACAAGATCGCGGTGTTCCCGGGCCAGGCGCGAGTGGCAGGGCCGACGCGGGTGCACGTGTCGGCCGCCGATGGCTCCGAGACGGATCTGGAGGCGCGCCATCTCCTGGTCGCCACGGGCTCGCGTCCGCGCGACCTGCCGGGGGCGCGCCTGGATCACGACCGGATCGTCGACAGCACCGGGGCCCTCGCGCTGCGCACCGTGCCGCGGTCCATTGCGATCCTGGGGGCGGGCGCGGTCGGCACGGAGTTTGCGAGCATTTTTGCCGCCTTCGGCTCCGAGGTGACGCTGATCGAGCTGCTCCCGTCGGTGCTCCCCATGGAGGACGAGGAGTGCGCGGCCGTGGTCGGCAAGGCGCTGGAGCGCCGGGGCGTTCGGGTGCGAACCGGGACCGCGGTCACGGGCGCGAAGCCCGCCGGCGACGGGGTGCGGGTGACGATGCGCACCGGCGATGCGCCCGAGGAGTCGATCGAGACGGAATACGTGCTCGTGGCCGTGGGCCGCGCGCCGCTCACCGACGGGCTCGGTCTCGACGAGGTCGGCGTCGAGGTCGGCCGCACCGGCATCACGGTCAATGCGCAGATGCAGACCTCCGTGCCGTCCGTGTACGCCGCCGGCGACGTGATCGGCGGCCTCTTGCTCGCCCACGTGGGATCCGCGGAGGCGGAAGTGGCCGTCGAGGCGATCGCCGGAGAGTCGCCGCGGCCGCTCGATTCGTCGCTCATGCCGCGGGCCACGTTTTCCATTCCGCAACTCGCGAGCGTCGGGCTCACGGAGAAGCAGGCGCGCGAAGGCGGCCGCGACGTCTCGATCGGCCGGTTCCCGTTCACGGGGAACGGGCGGGCGGCCATCCTCGGGCAGCGCGAGGGGCTCATCAAGATCGTGGCGGATCGGGAGCTCGGGGAGATTCTCGGCGTGCACCTGGTGGGCCCGGAGGTCACGGAGTTGTTGCCTGAGGGCGTGCTCGCGCGGGGTCTGGAGGCCACGGTCGCCGAGATCGGGCAATCCGTCCACGCGCATCCCACCCTGTCCGAGGCCATGCGCGAGGCGGCGCTCGCGGCGCTCGGACGCGCGGTGCACGGGTGACCTGGGCGATCGCGCCGCGGGGGAGGAGGGCCATTGAGGGGCGCGGAAACTCAGGGCGGCTGTCCCGGGCGCCGTAACGTGACTGGGAGCAGAGGGAGGGCCGCGTGAGCGCGAGAGAGGCCAAAGCGGTCAAATCGCCGGTCGAGCGCACGCCGCAAACCCTGGGCGTTCACGACCGGGAGCTGCTCGAGATGTACTACTACGTCCGGCTGGCCCGCGCGGTCGACGAGCGGATGTGGGCGTTGCAGCGCTCGGGCCAGGCGGCGTTTGTGATCTCGGGCCAGGGGCACGAGGGCGCGCAGGTCGGGACGGTGTTCGCGCTCGACCGTGACAAGGACTGGCTGGTTCCGTTCTACCGATCGGTCGCCGCCGTCCTCGTCAAGGGCATGCCGCCGGCGGAGATCTTTCTCATCCAGCTCAGCAAAGCCACCGATCCGAGCAGCGGCGGACGGCAGATGCCGGGACACTACGGCCACTCGGGCCACAAGATCCTGTCCACCAGTAGCCCCGTGACCACCCAATTGCTTCACGCGGACGGGATCGCATACGCGGCGAAGCTCCGGGGCACCGGTGAAGTCTGCGTCACCGAAGTCGGGGAAGGGGCTACGAGCGAGGGCGACTTTCACGAGGCGCTGAATTTTGCGGCGATCCACAGGCTCGGCGTGATCTTCCTCGTCGAGAACAACGGCTATGCGATCTCCGTGCCCCTCTCGAAACAGATGGCCGTCCCGAACGTGTCCGCCCGCGCCGTGGGGTACGGCATCCCGGGCGTCACGGTCGACGGCAGCCACGTGCTCGACGTGTACGTGGCGGCCCGGGAGGCGGTGGCGCGGGCCCGCCGCGGTGACGGCCCGACGCTGCTCGAGGTGAACGTGCCGCGCCTCACCGCCCACAGCAGCGACGACCGCCAAGAGAAGTACCGGTCGGCGGACGAGATCCGGCACACGAAGGAGCACGACCCCGTGCATGTCTTCGCGGGGGAGTTACGGGCTTGGGGCGTGCTGACCGACGCGCGGGAGCAGGAGATCGCCGAGCGCGTCCGCCGCGCCGTCGATGAGGGGACCGAAATCGCCGAGGCCGCGCCCGCGGTGGATCCCGCGACGGCGACCCGCTACGTCTACTACGAGCACAACGCGCCGCCGGGCCGGGGGCGCTGAGCATGGCGGACAAACGCTACCTCGACGCGATTCACGACGCGCTCCACGAGGAGATGGCCCGCGACGAGCGCGTGGTCGTGCTGGGCGAGGATGTCGGCCGCAAGGGCGGCGTCTTCGGCGTGACGGACGGCTTGTTCGAGGCGTTCGGTGAAGACCGTGTGGTGGACACGCCGCTGGCCGAATCGATGATCATCGGCGTCTCGGTCGGCATGGCGGCCAACGGCCTCATCCCGGTCCCCGAGATTCAGTTCGCGGACTTCATCCACCCGGCGTTCGATCAGATCGTCAGTGAAGTAGCGCGGATGCGCTACCGCTCCAACAACGACTACGGGTGCCCGATGACGATCCGGGTCCCGTACGGCGGCGGCGTGCACGGCGCGCTGTATCACTCGCAGTCCATCGAGGCCTTCTACGCGCACGTGCCCGGGCTCAAGGTCGTCGCGCCCTACAGCCCGGCGGACGCGAAGGGGCTGCTCAAAGCGGCGATCCGCGACCACGACCCGGTGCTCTACCTCGAGCACAAGAAGCTGTACCGCATGATCCACGACCAGGTCCCGGACGGCGACGTCGATGTGCCGGTCGGCCACGCGGCCGTGCGGCGGCCGGGCCGGGACCTCAGCATCTTCGCCTACGGCCTGATGATGCACGAGGCCTTGGGGGCGGCCGACCTGCTGGCGCGCGACGGCATCGAGGCGGAGGTGGTCGACCTCCGCACGCTGCGGCCGCTGGATACCGCGACGATCTTGGACTCCGTCGCCCGCACGAGCCGCGCTCTCATCGTGCACGAGGACAACCGGTTCGGCGGATTCGGCGCGGAGGTGGCGGCCACGATCGCCGAGGAGGGGTTCAGGCACTTGGACGCGCCGCCGACCCGCGTGTGCGGGCCGGACGTGCCCGCGGTCCCGTTTGCGCCGCCGCTCGAGCAGTGGTTCATGCCGAACGCCGAGAAGATCGCGGCGGCGGCGCGGACGTTGGTCGCCTACTAGTGCCGCGTCTGCGATGTTTGACGAGACGAGGTAGCGGGGCCGGCCGGAACTGCCGAAGCGGGGGTTGGTCTCGGCCCTCATGAATCCAATCCAACGAGGGCCTCGACCCCTCCGGCGGCTTGGGCCGCCTCCGGTCGACGCCCGCGGTGCAACCGTGTGTGTCGTGCATGTTCGGTCGCGCGGCGAACAAAGCCGCTACGCGAAATTTGATAGGCGTCGGTCCGCGGAGCCAAGGGCAGGTCCGGCGGGCCCGGCCCCCAGCTGAAGTTCGGCAGTGACGTACTAGCCCCGCTGGGCGCGGAGCGGACCTTCCCGCAGAGGAGCCGGCCATGGCCACCGAGGTCAAGATGCCCCAACTCGGCGAGAGCGTGCACGAGGGCACGATCGGCAAGTGGCTCAAGCAGCCCGGGGATCGTGTCGCGCGGTACGAGCCGCTCGTCGAGGTCATCACCGACAAGGTCAACGTGGAGATGCCGTCGCCGTTGGCGGGCGTGCTCGGGAAGATCCTGGTCCCGGAAGGGCAGACCGTCGTCGCGGGGACGCCGATCGCGATCATGGAGGAGAGCGGCGGTGCCGCGGCCTCGGCGACGGCCACGGCGGAGCCCGCGCCTACCGCAGCCGCGGGCGCGACGGCCCACGACGGCCGGGCGCCCGGCGCGGAGGCGGCGCGAAGCGGCGCGGCACGCCTGTCCCCTTTGGTGCGCCGGCTGGCCGAAGAGCATCGCCTGCGTCTGGACGAGCTCCAATCCCTTCAGGGAAGCGGCGCCGGGGGGCGGGTCACGAAAGACGACGTGCTCCGCTACCTCCAGACCCGCGGCCCTGCGGCGCCTGCGGCGCGCCCGGCCGCACCGGCCCCCGGAGAGCCCGGTGCCGCCGGGGGGCCGTTCGGGGCACCCCCGGCTGCGCCCGCGGCGGTGGCCCCGCGTGCCGAAGGCGACCGGCTCCAGACGCTCTCGATCGTCCGGCGGGCGATCGCGGAGCGCATGTCGCGGAGCGCCCGCGAGATTCCGCACGCGTACGGCGTCCTCGACGTGGATGTGACGACGCTGACGCGCCACCGGGCGGCGTACAAGGAGGCCTGGCGCGCCCGTGAAGGCACCAACGTCTCGCTGACCGCGTTCGTCGTCCGGGCGCTCTCCCGCGCGTTGCGCGCCTATCCCTTGGTCAACTCGACGTTCACGCCCGAGGGCATCCTCCTGAAGCAGGCGATCCACATCGGGATCGGCGTCGCGGCGCCGGACGGGCTGATCGTGCCGGTCATCAAGCACGCGGATCAACGGAGCGTGGTCGGCATCGCGCGCGAGATCGACGCCCTCGCGTCGCGGGCGCGGCAGGGCAAGCTTGCCCCGGACGACATCGCCGGCGGCACCTTCACCCTGACCAACGCCGGGGTCTACGGATCGATCTACTCCATGCCGATCATCAACCATCCGCAGGCCGCGATCCTGTCCACCGACGCCGTGGTCCGCCGCCCGGTGGTCGTGGGGGACGGCATCGCCATCCGCGACGTGATGAACCTCGGGCTCGGCTTCGACCACCGCATCTTCGACGGGGCGCTGGCGATGCAGTTTCTGACGCATATCAAGCGCCAGCTGGAGGAGTTCGCTCCGGTCGGCGACTCCCCGGAGTTTTGATTTCCTAGTGCAGCGTCTCGTATGTGCGACGAGGGTAGACGGGCGGGCCTGGCCGGACGTCCTGGCTCACGCCGTAGGCGCGTACTGGTTCACGCCCGTGGGCCCAGGGCGTTCGACGCCCGCGATGCTCACAACTGCGTGGCGTTGCTTTACTTGCGCTGCAGACGAGGCGAAGGCACGGCATTGGCAGGCGTCGGGCGCTCTGGCTCGGGCCGCAGGCATAGTGGAGCGGAGGACAGGTCCGCCCGGCACCAGCCCTCGCCGAAGTAATGCGATGATGCGCTGGGGAAAGGATATAGGGATGAGCATTCATGAGCGTTGAACGCCGGCCGGAATGGCTCAAGGTGAGGCTGCCGAGCGGCCCGAACTTTCGCGAGCTGGTCGGGGTCATGCGCACGGAGGCGCTGCACACGGTCTGCGAGGAGGCGCGGTGCCCCAACATCGGCGACTGCTGGGAGCGCAAGACGGCGACGTTCCTGATCCTGGGGAACGTCTGCACGCGGCACTGCGCGTACTGCGCGATTGCGCACGGGCTCCCCACGGAGCTCGACGTGCAGGAGCCGGACCGGGTCGCCGCCGTGGTAGCCAGGATGGGTCTCCGGCACGTGGTCGTCACGTCCGTCGACCGCGACGATCTCAAGGACGGCGGCGCCGGGATGTTCGCCCGGACGATCCGCCGCATCCGGGAGCTCGCGCCGGGATGCTCCGTGGAGGTGCTCATCCCGGACTTCAAGGGCGACGCGGCGGCGCTCTGCGCCGTGCTCGAGGCGGAACCTGAGATCCTGAACCACAACATCGAGACGGTGCCGCGGCTGTTCCGCGACGTGCGGCGGGGCGGCAACTACCGCCGCTCGCTCGACCTCCTCGCGCGCGCGAAGGCCTGGGCGCGCCGGGGACTGACGAAGAGCGGCATGATGGTCGGGCTCGGGGAGACGGTCGAGGAAGTCCACGCCACGATGCGCGACCTCCGCGCGGTATCGTGCGACATCCTGACGATCGGTCAGTACCTGAGTCCCGGCAAGGATTACGCGCCCATCGCGCGTTACTACCATCCGGACGAGTTCGCCGCGCTCAAGCGCGAGGGGCTACGGATGGGATTTCGCCACGTGGAGTCGGGCCCGCTCGTGCGCAGCAGCTACCACGCGGACGAACAGGCGGTGGCGGCCGCGACCTGACCGCGGTGCGCCACGGCCGGCGCGGCGGCGGAGGCCGTCCGCGGGAAGGCCGGCCGGATCCCCGGCGTTGCACTGGGTAGACGCGGGAGCGCGGGGCGTCGGGAGGCCGGAGCGGCACGGCGGGCTTCCTTGACACGCCGGGGCCGCGGATCCTATGGTATGGACGACGCGGTCGAGGGCGTGATCACGGGACAAGGCGTGGAGGGGCGGATGGCGACGATCGGGACCACACAGACGCGGACAACGCCGCCGGTGTTGAACGCGACCCAGATGGAGCGGTACGCGCGCCAGTTGATCCTGGAGGAAGTCGGCATCACAGGGCAGTCGCGGCTGCTGCGCGCGAAGGTGCTCGCGATCGGCGCGGGCGGGCTCGGGTCGCCGGTCGCGCTCTATCTCGCCGCGGCCGGCGTGGGCACGATCGGCATCGTGGACGGCGACCGGGTGGATCTGTCCAACCTCCACCGCCAGATCCTGCACACGACCCAGGCGGTGGGCCAGGACAAGACGGCGTCGGCGCAGCGCACGCTCGCGGGCGTCAACCCCGAGGTCACCGTGGTGCCGTACCAGACGGTGCTGACCAGCGCCAACGCGCTCGACATCATCCGCGAGTACGACGTGGTGGTGAACGGGAGCGACAACTTCCCCACGCGCTACCTCGTCAACGATGCCTGCGTGCTGCTCGGCAAGCCCCTCGTGGACGCGAGCATTCTGAAGTGGGAGGCGCAGGCGACGACGTTCCTGCCGGGACGCGGGTGCTACCGCTGCCTCTTCCCGACGCCGCCGCCCCCGGGTGCGGTGCCGAGCTGCGCCGAGGGCGGCATCCTGGGGGCGTTGTGCGGGTTTGCCGGCGCGCGGCAGGCGCTCGAGGTCCTCAAGATCTTGCTCGGCGTCGGCGAGACGCTGGCGAACAAGCTGCTCATCTTCGACGCGCTGGAGGGGGAGACGCGGGCCGTCCGGTGGAGCCGGAATCCGGAGTGCCCGATCTGCGGGGACCATCCGACCATCCACGAGCTGATTGACTACGAGCAGTTTTGCGGCATGCCGGCGCACGATCGGAGCGCGGCGGCCGCCGGGCCGATCCCCGAGATCTCGGCGGAGGAAGCCCAGGCCCTCATCGCCGATGGCGCGGTGCAGCTGATCGACGTGCGGGAACCGTGGGAGTACGAGGACGCGCACATCCCCGGGTGCCGCTTGATCCCCATGGCGGAGGTCCCGATGCGGCTTCGGGAGATCGACGCGGACAGTCCCGCGATCGTCTACTGCCGGTCGGGCGGGCGAAGCGGCAAGATCGTGACGATGCTGCGGAGCGCCGGCTACGCCAAGGCGGTGAACCTCAAGGGCGGCATCCTGGCGTGGTCCAACGCGCGGCTCCCCACGGAGTAGCACGCCGGGGCTTGTTTGACAAAGCGTTGGGGCCTGCGTACAATTTGAGTGCGCCGCGAGGCCGCGGCGCGAGGAGGCCTGTTGCATGATTACCGTAACCGACCGGGCGGTGTCCAAGCTCAAGGAGCTGCTGGCCGAGCAGGACGAGAGCGGGCTGTATTTTCGGGTCTTCATCACGAAGGGCGGCTGCGACGGCTTCTCCTATGGCATGACGTTCGATTCCGCGCCCGAGACGGATGACCATGTGATCGATCGCGGCGGGGTGCGCGTGCTCGTGGACAAGACGAGTTCACGCCTGCTCGACGGCGCGGAGATCGACTACGTCAGCTCCGTCACGGCGACTGGATTCGCGATCCGCAACCCCAACGCGGTCTCCACGTGCGGGTGCGGGCATTCGTTCAAGACGCGCGATGACGCGGGCGAAGCCCAGCCGTGCGGGGAGACGGAAGAGACGCGCGCGTAGCCGGGAGGACGGCGATGGACCAGACGGCATCGCAGGCCGTGTCCGAGGATACGGGGCTGCAGGATCGGGTCCAGCAGGTACTGGACACGATCCGCCCGCACGTGCAGGCGGACGGCGGCGATATCGAGCTCGTTGACATCGTCAACGGGGTCGTGCAGATCCGGCTTGCCGGCTCGTGCGTCGGATGCATGTACTCGATGATGACGCTGCAGGCCGGCATCGAGCGCATGCTCCGCGAGCAGGTGCCCGAGATCAAGGCGGTCGAAGCCGTCCCGTTCTGAGCCGCTCGACTCGGCAGCGAGAGGAACCCTGAGCCTCTCATGGAAGCCATGGGAGGCTTTTTGTTTGACCGGCCGTCGCGGCGCGTATGCGCGTCGCGGTGAGTGAGCGGGGGCAGACGGTGCGCTTCGAGTATACCGAGGACCAACGGCTCGTGCACCGTACCGTGCGTGAGTTCGCGGCGGCGGAAATCCGGCCTCACGCGCGGCGGTGGGACGCCGAGGCGACGTTTCCCCTGGCCCTCGTTCCCAAGCTGGCCGCGCTCGGCCTGTGGGGCATGACGGTGCCCGCCGATTACGGCGGCGCCGGCATCGACACCGTGAGCATGGCGCTCGCGATCGAAGCCCTGGCATGGGGCGACGGCGGCGTCGCGCTCAGCGTCGCGGCGCACAACTCGCTGTGCACGGGCCACATTGTGCGCGCGGGCAACGAGGCGCAGAGGCGCGCGTACCTTCCCCGGCTCGCCTCGGGGGAGGTCCTCGGCGCGTGGTGTTTGACGGAGCCGGGATCCGGCAGTGATGCCGGCGCGCTCGCGACCCGCGCCGACCGCCGGGGCGACCGGTGGGTGCTGTCGGGGACGAAGGTCTTCGTCACCCAGGGGAGCATCGGCCGTGTCTACGTCGTCATGGCTCGGACGGATCCGGCCGCAGGGCACCGGGGCATCTCGGCGTTCATCGTGGAGGCCGGGACGCCCGGGCTCAGGGTCGGGAAGCACGAGGACAAGCTCGGCATGCGGTCCAGCGACACCTGCGAGGTGATCCTGGAGGAGTGCGCGGTGCCGGACTCCCAGATGCTGGGGGCGCCGGGCGCGGGATTTCGGGACGCCATGCGGGTGCTGGAGGGCGGCCGCATCGGCATCGGCGCGCTCGCGCTCGGGCTCGGGCGGGCGGCGCTCGACGCGTCGATCGCGTATGCGCGGGAGCGCCGGGCGTTTGGCCGCGCGATCGGGGAGTTCCAGGCGATCCAGTGGATGGTCGCGGACATGGCGGTGGAGTTGGACGCCGCCGAGCTGCTGGTGATGCAGGCCGCCGACGCGGCGTGGCGGGAACGTCCGTACCGCCGGGAGAGCTCCATGGCCAAGCTCTTCGCCTCGGAAGCGGCGGCGCGGGCGGCGTCCCGCGCCGTGCAGATCCACGGCGGCTATGGGTTTATCAAAGACTATCCCGTGGAGCGGATCTACCGGGACGTGAAGCTGTGCGAGATCGGCGAGGGCACCTCCGAAGTGCAGCGCCTGATCATCGCGCGCGAGCTGCTTCGATAACGCTGGAGGTGCGGGCGGTTGCAGACCACGGTTGTGGGCAGTTATCCGAAGATCCCGGATCCCCCGGCGCCGGGACGGTGGCGGACCAGCGTCGAGAAGCGGCAGCGCGGCGAGATCTCGGCGGCCGACCTCCGCCGGATCGAGGACGACGTCACGGCGGAGGTCCTGCGCGAGCAGGCCGATGCCGGGATCGACGTCGTGACGGACGGCCAGATCCGGTGGGAGGACGGGCTCACGTATTTTGCGCGGGGCCTCGACGGGTTCACGATCAATGGGCTGCAGCGGTATTTCGACACCAACGTGTACTACCGGCAGCCCGTGGTTACCGGCGAGGTCACGTGGCAGGCGCCGATCTCCGTCGCGGACTTTACGTTCGCGGCGGCGCACAGCGAGCGTCCCGTGAAGCCGGTGGTGACGGGCCCGCTGACGCTCGCGGCCATGAGCCGCGACGATCACGGCGGCGGGCTGGAACGCGTCGTGATGGCGTTGGCCCGCGCGCTCAATGACGAGTTGCGCGCGCTTGCGGCGGCGGGCGCGCCGATGATCCAGGTGGACGAGCCCGCGCTGCTCATCCACCGGGACGCCCTGCCCCTGTTTCGCCGGGCCATGGACGTGCTGTGGGAGGGCGTGGGGACGCGGCGCGCGCTGTACACGTACTTCGGCCACGTGGAGGGACTCTACCCGGCCATGCTCGATCTGCCCGTGGACGTGATCGGGCTGGACTTCGTCGCCGGCCGGGCGCGCAACTGGGACGTGCTGCGCCAGGCCAAGTTCACCAAGGAGCTGGGATTGGGCGTGCTCGATGCCCGCAACACCCGCCTGGAGACGCCGGAGCAGGTCGCGGAGGCGTGCCGCCGGGCGATGGAGCTCGTGCCGGCCGCCGCGCTCCACGTCGGACCGAGCGCCGGCCTGGAATTCCTGCCCCGCCGGGTCGCGCGGCGCAAGCTCGACGCGCTCGTGGCGGGTGTACGGCTGGCCAAGGAGGGCGCGGCATGATGGCGGCGGCGTTTCCCACGACGACGGTCGGCAGCCTCCCAAAACCGCCGTACCTGCTCGAGGCGCGGCGCAAGGTGTCGCGGCGACAGTTGGATCCGGCCGAGTTGCGCCGGCTCGAGCGGCAGGCGACGGAAGAATGGATCCGCCTTCAGGAGGAGATCGGCCTCGACATCCTCGTCGACGGCGAGATGTACCGGGGCGACATGGTCGCGTTCTTCGCGGACCAGATGGACGGGTTCGAGATCGCCGGCCTGGTGCGCTCGTACGGGAACCGCTACTACCCCAAGCCGGCCGTCATCGGGCCGGTCGGGCGGCGCGGGCCGCTCACCGTCGACTGGTTCCGGTTTGCCCAGGGGCTCACCGCGCGTCCGGTCAAGGGCATGCTGACCGGGCCGTACACGATCGCGGAGTGGTCGTTCAACGAATACTATCCGACGCGGCGGGAGCTCGTCCTGGAGCTGGCCCGCGCGGTGCATGACGAGGCCGCGGACCTCGAGCGGGCGGGCGCGCGCTACATCCAGATCGATGAGCCCGCGATCCACACGCGTCCTGAGGAAGATTTCGAGCTGGCGGTCGAAGCGATGGAGATCGTCACGCGGGGCCTCAACGCGTACACGGTAACGCACGTCTGCTATGGCGACGTGCCGCGGATCTACCCGGCGATGCTGCGGCTCGCGGTGCGACAGATCGATCTCGCGCTAAAGAACGACGACTACGCCCTCCTCGAGACATTCCGGTCACCGCGCTTCACCAAGGACATCGGCCTCGGGGTGGTCGACGCGCACAGCCATCGCGCCGAGTCGGCGGACGAGGTGGCCGACGGCATCCGCCGGACGCTGGAGGTCATCCCGGCGGAGCAGATCTACGTGTCCCCGGACTGCGGGCTCAAGACCCGCACGGCGGACGAGACGGTCGCCAAGCTGCGTGCCATGGTGGAGGGCACCGCGCGCATGAGACGGGAGCTCGCGTCATAGCCGTGCCGGCCCCGCCCGTCCTCGCCGTGGAGGCGCGGCGGGTGATCCGCGCCTCCATGGAGCACGTCTTCAGCCACCTGGTGCCGCCGGAAGCGATGGCGCGCTACGGTGGACCGTTGTGGATGGTGGCCGAGGTCGTGGAGAAGCGCGGCGGCGCGCAGCTCGTCTCGCTGCGGGGCTACTTTGCGGGATTGCCCGCGGAGTTCTTGCTCCGGGTCTCGTCGCGGGCGCCCTCGTCGCTGGAGTTCACGCAGGTGCTGGGCACACTGCGCGCGTTCTCCGGGCGCTGCACGCTCCGGAGCGGCGAGGACGGCGTCGAGGTCGCCTATCGCATCGATGCGGATCCGGGCATCGCGATGATGAGCGACGCGGCGGCGCGGCAGTTTCTCGTGCAGTTCCTGGAGCGGATGCTGGACCGTATCAAGCATGCCTCCGAACGCAAGTCGCCCGGGCGCCGGCTGCTGGCCAAGGGAACGGCCGTCAGCACGACCCTGGGCGAGGCGGCGGCGCCGGACGAAGAGCCGCTGGATTTTCCCGAGGTGCACGCGCGCGAGGATGGGCACACGTCCTCGGCGTCGCCGCCCGATGGGACCCGTGAAGCGCCCGCGGGCGGCCACGCCACGCAGCCGCCCGCAGTGCCGCAACCGTCACCGCCGGTCGCGGGGCCGCGCCCACGGCCGCGACATCCGGGCGACGCCGCGAGGAGCGCATCCCACGTGGCGCGGCCTGGGCCGGGAGGTCAGGGACCCGCCGCCCCACCGCCGGCGGCGGGTGAGGGACCGGGCGCCGCGACGCCTCCGCGGAAACGCCGGAGGCGTCGGCGCGGGCGGCGGGGTGGCACGGGCGGTGCGCCGCCGCCACCGGCAGCGCAGCACTGATCCACTACCGCGGTTCTTAAAGTCGCACCGTATGCGGGCTCTGCGAGCAGGGGACCCGTTGCTGACGGCGTAAGAGTTCGATCGTAACCGCAAAAGCGCACGTCATCCCAGTCGCGTCGGGGCGAGCCGGCTCGAGGATCCGCCGTGAGTTCTCTTTGGCGGAACCGGTGCGGGCACGGCGGAGCCATTCCTGTCTTCGATCAGCCAAGGTGTCCCGGCACCGTTCTTGCTGCCTCCGAACTAATCTCTGACGACTTTGTCCTGGCAGATGTGGTCCGTGTGTTAGTTAGTTCCCATGATTAGGAGGTGGCGCCATGCCGCGCGGTCCTGCCGTCATCGCTGTTCTCATAGCAATCTGCTCGACCTTGTACGGTTTGGAGAGCATGGATGTCAAGCACGGTTCGCGCGTATGGAAAGCAGCCGCCGAGGATGCTCCACCGGCCGCAGCCTGGGCAGACGCAAGACGTTTCGGAGCCAAAGGAGACGGTACCACGGACGACACCGCGGCGATCCAGGCCGCGATCAACTCGTTCAGGACGACGCTTGGGGTTGTTTTTCTCCCACCAGGGCGTTACCTCATTTCACAGCTCAAAGTCCGTCCCGGGATCAGCATTTGGGGAGTAGGCATGGGAGAGACGCAGTCGCCCGCTTCGGTGCTCATTCAGCGAAGCGCGGTAAACGAATCGGCGATTGTAAATGATCCCGAAACGCTCCCCCCGACGGCGTATTGGCATTGGTCCGAGTTCCGCAACTTTCAGCTCGAGAAAGCCACGCCGACCACCGACACCAAGGGAAGCGGCATCGACGTCAACGCGCGTACCGGGGAAGGGTTTTCGATCACACGGGTGCTTGTAAGTAATTTCCCTGAGGCGGGGATCGTTCTGCGCCGGGGCGGCACGACTCCGTTCCTGCAAGACTTGCATCTATTTGGCAACGGAACTTATGGTCTCGACATGCAGCGGACCTCCCGCGATGTGTGGGAGTCCGTCTTCGTCAATGCGATCTCAGGCGATGACAACCGGTTTGCCTTGATCCGGATCAAGAATGCCGGGTCGCGTGAGGAAACGTTCCACATTTCGACGCTCAAGGCCGAGATCGACACGCGCGGCCGACAACCCTACATCGTCGAACTGGACACCCTCAACGGCGCCACAGCGTACCTCGATAACATCTCCGCGGCCGCTCACGCCCAGCCCGGAAGCGCGGTGGTGCACATCGTCAATACGAGCGCCGCGGTGTACCTCGACCAGATAGCCGTCGCCGGCTACCCGGATCTGATCGTCGACGGCAGCCTCAAGCGCGACGTTGCCTACGACGCTCGGGACATGGTGGTCATCTACGATTCCGGCGCGCTGCAACGGTGGCAGACCACCGGGTTTTCTCTTGATGGGGTCGGCGCCCAAACCATGGCGCCGTACGGGCCCTCCATCGTGCCGCTCACGATCCGGGGCGTGTCCCCCCAGATGGCAGATTTGCAGGACTGGAAGGACGGTGCCGGCCATCTGGTTGCCTCCGTTGGGCCGTCAATGGTGTCCCTTGGCCCGGGCGTCCACGTCGCGTCCTCGGGCCCTGCGCCCGGGTGTGTGGCGTCGGTTCCCGGTATCACAGCATGCACGATCTCCGAAGGTACGGATGTCAAGGGCACCATCGCGACTCTCGGCACCCCCTCGGGACCCGGTCGGATTCAGATTACCTTCAAGAAAGCGTATGATAGGCCGCCCGCCGTCATGCTAACAGCAGCCAACGCGGCCGCGGCATCGGCCGGCGCATATGTGTCGTCGTCGACTACCGGCGCATTTGTCATCGCAACCGTCACGCCTCGCCCAGGTTCCGCTCCCCGGTGGACCTACCTGGTAGTGCAATAGTGGCGTGGAGATTAGTTCCAGTCGCTCTGGCTCTCGTCCAGCATCCGCGTCTTGAGTGCTTGGTCATCTTCGCTCAGGAGTTGTCGCTCCCGCTCCTCAGCCTGGGTGAGCTCTTCGTAGATCTCAAAAGCTTCCGGGGGAATGAAGCTCCGAAGCTCTGCTTCGAGATGGAGCTTGGAGAAGAACAGATGTTCAAAATTCGCCTTCCGATACAGCCATAGGCAGCGTCGATCCAATTCCTCGACCCTCAGGGTCGCGTTGAAGTCGAGATCACGACGCCCCTGTACCTCGGCGAGCTGCCGGTAACACCGGCGAAGATCCCTCGCCATGAGAGCGAGCTCACCGGTCAGATCGTGGAAAGGAATAGCTCCGCGGCCGCCTTCCACGATGAGGTACATCAAGCGCCGCTCGAGCGTGAGGGTGACACTTGCCACGCGTGCGACACAGCGCAACACCATCGAGCCGGGCTCACCATCCTCCCTCAGCTCGCGCATCCCCGCCCCTCCGTGTGTGAGCGTTTTCGTACTCTCGAAAGGCAAGGCAGTCCGCCGATTCACATCACTCTCGGACTCCGAGCGGATTCATCTCTCGTGGACTGAGACGTCGCCTCGGCGGCGCTCAGCCCCACGACAAACGCGGCCATCAGGATAAACGCCGGCTCCTCCAGCCAGTCGTAGAAGGCACCAAGGAGCATGCTGACGAGGATAACGGCCCGCGCGCAGGCGCCGGGGCCGATGTGGACCCGCCCGACACATTTCCAGAGTCTCCACCACAAGGACGCGTAGATGGCGACCCCAATGAGGCCTAGGTCTCCGAGTACGCCTGCCCAACTGGACCAAATCTGATAGATGGACGATGTTGCGGCAAGATATCCTCCCGAAAACGTGGCTGCGATGGCTGCCCGGGTGATCGGTGTCAGGGACAGCGCCAGCCATGCGACGGGCGAGTAGTCGTTCACCAGGCCTCCTGGTGCAAGCAGTGCCACCCTGCTGAACGTGTTGCCGGGTCCGAGCCCGATCAGCCACGTCGTCGGCGACGTCCGAGCGTAAGCCATGAACAAGGTCAACGCGTCGGCTTTGCGGGACAAGTAGTAGAAGACGATGGCACGGTCGAGCGCCTGGCTGAGAAAAGGAGCTGCGAGGGCGGCAGTGCCTAAGCACATCGCGCTGACGAGCACGATTGGGAGCGTACGGCCCGGGTTGCGAATTATTCGCCTACCCACGAGGTACAGCACACCGATTATGCTGATGCCGAAGGCACTCTTCCCGCCGGCTAGGATCGGAACAACGAACAGGGCACCAAGGCACGCGATCTGAACAAGTCGTCGTCCGCCCCTGGGCTCGTTCTGGATGCGCACGATGAAGATCAGCACGCCCAGCATGGTGACAGCGCCAAGCACATCCCACCGGCCCACCGTACCGGCCACCGGGTCTCCCAAGCCGTGTCTGAGCGCCTGCCACGCGGCGACCGGGAGCTGAACCAACACGAGCGCCAGTACCAGCGTCCAGAGTCCCGCGCGTGCGCTCGCGGTCAGGTTTGCCTTAAGCAGCGTGTAGACGAGAAGGAATGGTTCTGCCAGTACGAACCATGCAAGGTAGGGCTTCAGCACGTCGCCCCCATTGAGCCACCAAGAGAGCCACGACCAAGCGAGCAACAAGATAATTCCGCGGCCGAGCTTATTGGCCGTCGTCCCTCGTGTTGGCTGTAGGACAGTCAGGAGTGCGCCGCCGAGCACGAGTGGAAAGTGCAAGAAATTTACGATGGGATGGGCAAAGCCTGCAAGGGAACGCGAGAGGATGGCCAAGAGCAGCCCCGCCGCGGCCCACAGATACGGTGGAAGAGCCATCATGGCGAGTGCCCCGGCGGCACTGAGTATGGCGGTGAGTGCAAGGATGGAGATGGGCAGCGTCGCCCCCACCAAGACGCTGAGCAAGGCAAACGCTCCGAAGAGCACGGCGACGGATATGGTCGACCGATCGGCCACGGCCACGGTCCTTACCTCACACTCCAGCATCGGCTAGGCGCAGGCGAGCGTGCGTGCCGGGCACGCCGCTCGCCCGAGCTGTGCATGCGGGTTGTCAGCATCGAACGGCTGATGTCGCTACTGTCGCGTCCAGCGTTTCGGCCAGCGCGCGTATTTCATCGAAGGCAGGCCCTTCCTCGAAGATCGCAGCCTGCGCGAGATGGCTTATCCGGTATAGAAGCCAGAGCGGCGTCCGGGGCACATGGGTGAGGCCCAGCGCGCCGAAGTGCACGTCGAGATGTGCGAGCAGGCGGGGGTCTCGGAGCAGCGCGCCGTAAATCTCGCTGGGTCGCCGCTTCTCAAGGAGTCGCATGGTCTCGTAGATGAAATGGAAAGCGTCCAGACCGGGCGGGCCGGACCAATCAGCGTACTCCCAGTCGAAGATGAGCAAGCCGTGCGGTCCACACTTGATGTTCCAGGGGGTGAAGTCTCCGTGGCATAGATGAAAGGGAAGCCGTGTCTCGCCCAGCCACGCTGTTACCTGGGCGAGGCCTCGGCGTAGGACATCCCGGTGGTGCGCATTCGGCACCATCTCGATCTGCCTTGACAGGGTGCGTCCGAATGCGCTCTCGGCCAATCGCATCGACTCTGCGTGAAGCCTGGCGAGATCACGGACCACGTCAAGACATTGGGGTGTAAGCGTGCGCAGTGCAGGTGCGCCGACCGGCGTCAGCGGGGACTGCACGCACATGTAACGCCCATTCCACCACCCGGCGTGCAGGAGCCGGGCAACCGTAATCCCGCGATACGAAAGACGCGACAGACGCTCCAATGTGTCGGCCTCGCGCTGAACCAGCATGTTCGTCGTGCTGTCCGACCCCAGTTTGACATAGGCCAGCGGCGGGCCGTCCCGCCTCACTGCCAATAGGGTGAGCTTGCGGTGACGGCCGGGGGTGCCTGCGGAGATGGCAATGCGCAGATCCTCGTGACCAAGCACGCGCTCCAACTGCCGCAGCAACGAGGGGTCAAGAATGTCAGGTGAGCCGTCGTGCGAGTTGTCGTTCCGCGAAGCTAAGTACACCGTGGGCAAGACGAACCGCCCCAGGCCAAGGCGGATCCCCATCCCCACGGTCTGTTTCACAAGCCGCGCGCGGACGGCCTGCGCATTATAGAGCTCCAAACACTTCGTCGCGGCCTGGACGGGTTCCACAGGAAACAAGTAGCCGCGTCCGTCTCCCAGAGAAAGCCAGCGGTACGCCGGTCTCTCATGCGACCTCGGTGCCGCGCCATAGCGGAGCGTCGGGACCGTAGCTGGATGAGATGAACCGAGCGCTGCGGCGATCCACGCCAGCGTGCCGGCGTCGCTGTTCCCAAACCACACGCGACGCCGATTTCGGTAGCGCCGACCGAGACAGTCAAGCACAACATCCCGCGCTCGGCGAGCGATTTCGTCGGCGGCGAGCGAGCCGTCCAGCAGCACTGCGCCGGGTGACGCCCGAGCCAACCGCCGATAGGCGGCCCGTTGCCGTATGAGTTCCTCTCGCGACACCTCGCGCTTCCGACGGAGTAGTTCGTCTTCCGGCACGTCGAGGACCAACAGGAGATCCGGGCGTGGCACGAACCGCCTCAGGACAGCGCTAAGCCACAGCGGCCCCGCATACCGATAGCGTCGCGGATCGACGAGCAGGTCATCGTAATAACGATCGAAGAGTACCAGTGTGGAGCGAACAAGGCGAGGGCGCACGACGAGCACTTGGCCGAGGCGGTATGTAAGCACGCAGTACCAGATTTTGAGGATCGAGAGCCACAGCGGATGGCAAGGTCGGCCATGTGGGTTGGTAATTGAAGCGCGAGGAGTCGCGCGCCGAAGAGGAGCACGCCAGTGGAACACCGCCGTATGACGGAACGCGGTGCCGAGTTGCTCCTCGAGACGATCGATCAGCGTGCTCTTTCCGGATCCATCAGGTCCCAGGACCGCCACCGTGAATCCCGTGGGGCGAAGCCACCGCCTGCAGAGGCGCCGGATTTCAGAAGCCCAGTAGCGAACCGGTGCGAGAGGATCCTGCGTGAGCGAATGCCACCGGAGCGCCCGCCGAAGCCGTCCGAGCGCGCGCTCCAGCGCCGACCAGTCACCCGCGGACAACCATGCGCCAACCCGGTCCCCCCAGCGATGCCCGAACAGAGTGCGCGCGACGGCCGGGCCCGCTGAACCGAGCGTTTGCCATAGGACCTGGAGGCGTGCCTTCTGATGGCCCGGCAGCTTGCCTTTGGAGATCTTCTTCGTCAGGAGGTAGGCAAGCTCGACACCCGGAGCTGCCACACGAATGCCGTTGACTTGCCGACTGTCCTGAAGCAACTGTTCGCCGGTGAAGAAGATGCGTCCGCCGAGCCGGTAGTCGACGGCCACGTCGATAGCGGTTAAGTGAACGGCACCCGATTCCCTCACGGCCAGCACGAAGTAGTAGCCGGAGTGCTCGTGCTGGAAGAGTTGCACCACTCGTACGTTCGTCATGCCCTGAAGGCGACGTTCCATTCTCACGAGATCCTCAAACGACATCGCCACGTCCGCGTCGCCCGGCCGGCATGCCGCCGAGTGGTCCCATCCGTGGAGCACGCAGTACGTAACCTCCCGGTTGGCCACCAGGCGGCCGAGCACCTCGATCGGGAACCGCGCCTTGCCGCTAGAACGCTCCATGGCCTCGGATCACCGCGCCTACCGACTTCCACAGGATCTTGACGTCTTGCAGGAGCGAGTAGTCTCGAATGTATCGAAGGTCCTCGGCGGTGTTCAGGTGCATGGGGATCGTGCTGCGCCCGTTCACGACGTACCACGATGTCATCCCTGGGGGTACTGCCAGCCTTTGGTGCTGCCAGGGAGCGTACGTCGCAACGATCCATGGTAGTTCGGGTCGTGGTCCAACGAGGCTCATGTCGCCGCGTAGGACGTTCACCAACTGCGGCAACTCATCGAGGCTGAAGCGGCGCAAGAATCGCCCGACACGCGTGATTCGCGGGTCGTCGGGTCTCTTATGGATGACGGCGCCTGATCCCGTATGTGCATTGACTTCGCGCTGACGTGCTTCCGCATCGTGCACCATCGTCCGAAACTTGTACATCGTGAACGGGCGCCCATTTTCTCCCACGCGCTGTTGCCGGAACAATACCGGTCCCCGTGACTCCAGGCGGATTGCCACGGCGATCGCGACCAAGAGCGGAACTGCTGCGAGAAGAATTACGGTACCCAGTGCCACGTCCATCAGCCGTTTGGCCACCCGCTGAAAGCCGTCGATTACAGGTTCGCGCAGTCCCATCATCGTGATGCCGCCGAGGTAATCGACCCTCGCACGGGCAAATCCGAGGTCAAAGAGCTCGGGGATCATATAGATTCGCAACGGGAGCCTCCAGAGCGACACCAAAAGATCGGGGAGTCGGTTCTGGCCCCGGTACGGCAGCGCTATGATGACGTCGGTGACCCCTTGTTGGCCGACGACCTCCGGGAGCCCGGCGAGGTCGGAGAAAACCGGCAATCCCTCGACAACAGCGCTCCGCTTGGCGGCGTCATCGTCGACGAAGCCAGCAACGGTCACCCCGGACGATACGAGGATTCGCGCGACCTGCGTGCCCAGAGATCCCGCTCCGGCGATGAGTGCCCGCACGGGCGCTCCAACGTGATCCTGAACGACGTGATAGAGGGCGCGCAGGGCACCTCGATGGCCCAGCAACAGCACTGTAACCCCTCCGACGAAGTAGAGGAAGACCAGGCGCGACACTTCGCGGTAGGATAGGTAGAGGATGCCGGCCAGCAAGAGGCTCGAGATGGCGGTGCAGGACAATACCCTCGCAGCATCATCCACGGCCCGCACGATTCGCCTCGAATCGTAGAGACCGCCCAGCGGGAAGATCACGGCGAAGACGAGCATGACGAAGGCGTAGACATGCAGGGGGACGGCGGCGCCCTCCGGTGAGATTGGGGTGGACAGATGAAGGCGTAGCCGTAGGTGTTGAGCCGCCCACAAGGCCAGCATGCTGGCCGATAGGTCGAGGACGTACACGAGCACCATGTAGTTTGGTCCGAACCGACGCAGCATAAGCGCGGGACCCTCCTCACGGCAGCCACGTGGAGCTCTTGCAGGCGAAAGATGGGAGTCGGACCGCGGCCTCGCAGCCCGACCTCCGAAGGAGCTACGCGGACTTCCCGGCGGGCAGCGCGGTGCTGCGGCGCCGTAGTTCGGTGTCGATCCAATGGTAGGTTGAGGTCAACCCTTGCTGCAGAGACGTCTGTGGTTCCCACCCGAGCACTTTGCGAAGTCGCGTATTGTCGCTGTTCCGGCCTCGGACTCCCTGCGGTTTGGATGTGTCGAACCGCTTCTTTACGCATTTCCCCGCGATACCAGCCACGAGGTCCACCAGTTGGTCAATGGTCACGCATACGTCGGTGCCGAGGTTGACTGGATGAGGATACTCAGAGCGCATGAGGCGATGAATGCCCTCGACACAATCGCCCACGTACATGAAAGAACGCGTCTGCTTGCCGTCGCCCCAAACCTCGATCTCATCACCATCCCGGGTAAGCGCGACCTTCCGGCAGATGGCGGCCGGCGCCTTTTCCTTGCCGCCATCGTATGCACCGAGGGGACCATAGACGTTGTGAAAACGGACGATGCGCATCTCCAAACCGTGGTCCTCGCGATAGTATTGGCAGAGTTTTTCCGCGAAGAGCTTTTCCCATCCGTAGCCTTCCTCGGGCTCGGCTGGGTAGGCATCCTCTTCTCGTAGCGGCGGGATGTCGGCATCCGACTGACGGTAGGCTGGGTAAATGCAGGCCGAGGACGAGAAGAGGAAGCGTCGCGCTCCGGTGGCGCGGGCCGCCTCCAACATCGAAAGATTGATCAGCGCGTTGTTCCGTGCGATGTCGGCGTGAGACGCTGTGATGTACCCGATGCCTCCCATATCGGCGGCCAGATGGTAGACCTCGTCGATGCCTTGCACAGCGCATAGCGCGTCGTCGGGCCGTCGAAGATCCAATATGGCAAACTCGGCGGCAGCCGTCGGTTCGTATACGGGGTGGTGTACGTCCACCCCGCGCACGTGATACCCGTTTGCGGCCAGGTACTTTACCAGGTGATGCCCGATAAAACCCCCCGCGCCGGTTACGAGCACATGCGTTGCCATTGAGCTTCCTCCCTGGAGTTTGATATTTGTACGGCCGAGAGCGTTAAGAGCAGCGATGGTTCATGCCGGGACGTCAGCGCGTCCGCGCGTTCGTGCGGCGGAGCCGCGTGCCGAGCAATTGCACTGCAAGCAAGACAACGAATCGAGGACCGTGCACAAGATACCGCCGCCAAAGGCGGCGGGGCTCGGAACAAAGGCGGTAGAACCATTCAAGGCCTGCCCGCTGCATCCACCCCGGCGCTTGCGACCTCGCCCCGGCGAGGAAGTCGAACGCCGCGCCAACCCCGATCATGACGGTCCGGACGCGTCCCGCATGCGCGCCCATCCATCGTTCTTGCTTCGGACATCCGAGGCCCACGAAGAGCACACGGGCACCGGATTGCTCGATCCGCTCCACACACGTGCGATCTTCATCCGGGGTGACTTGACGGTAGGGCGGGCTCTCACAAAACGCGACAGTCAGCCCCGGGTATCTGCGTGCGATTTCCCCGGCGAGTCGCGCGACCACGCTGGGGCGACCGCCATAGAGTCCGATGGGCAATCGCTCGGCCGCTGCGGTTTCCAGGATATGCAGCATGAGGTCCGGACCGTACACGCGGGTTGCGCCCCGCGCTCCGAGCAGTCGGAGACCCCATACGAGGGGCATACCGTCTGGGGTAACCAGGTCGGCCTGGTTCACAACGCGGCGGAACTCCGGCGAATCGTGCGCCTCGATCGCCATGTGCGCCGTGGCCACGCACACATACCGCGTTTCCCCATCTCGCGTCCAGGCCGCCACCCGGCGAACGGCGTCGACGTAGCTCGTGACGTCGACGCGCATGCCAAGGATCCACCGGTGCTCCGGGCGTTGCCGAATGCTCCTCGGCGGTTCCCCGTCCGCGCCGTTAACGCGCGCTGACGATCTGGCGGCTCGGGTTTGGTGCGTCTCGAGATCCATGGGCGATCTCTCGGTACAGTGCGTCGAGGAGCAGGGTCTTGTATTCCCAAAGGAAGGCTCGGCTATGAGCCCGTGCCGCCCTTCCCATCGAGCTTCGCAAGGTGGTGTCGTCGGCGAGCCGACGCATCGCCCGCGCGAGGTCGCCAACCACCTGCTCCGGATCTCGGGCGGGGACACGCACCCCTGCGTGCAGGGGCACCTGCGTGGCCGGTCCTCCGAGATCCAGGCAAATCACCGGTCGGCCTGCAGCCATCGCCTCGAGGCACACCCACCCTCCCGAGTCGTGGAGCGTGGGGTGTATCAACACCTGACTTTCTCGTATCCGGCGCAGCGTCTCGTCCCGCGTGAGCCAGCCCCAAAAGCGCACGCGTTCGGCCACGCCGAGGCTGGTCGCCAAGGTCTGCAGGTAGCGGCGTGATGGACCGTCACCGATGATCCAGTACTCCGCGTCCGAGAGCCCGGCCGCGGCAAAGGCACGAATACCGAGGTGAAAACCCTTTAGGTCCCTGAGTTGGCCAGCGCTCACGAATCGTTGCGGGTGCGCAGCATCTGTGAGGCAGGGGGAGGAAGGCACCACCTCCTTGGGCCAGAGACCGGCCTCGGAGAGGATGCGGACGCGGTGGGCGCCGAGGGCCATCAACCTCGCCGCCGTTTCAGGAGTCTTGGCCAACGCTATCCCGCTCCTCCGAGCTGTCAACCGTACAAACGGGTCGCGCTCCGCAACCGAGCGCGCCATCTCGCGAAGAACCTCGGCGATTCTGCCCCGGCGGCTGAGGCTCGCCCGGAACCCCGGCGGGGTGGATTCTCCGCCCCCCACGGGTCCCCAGATGAAAGGCACTGGTAGCAGCGCGAGAAAACTCGGCACCCAGTATTTCCCGAACGTGACGTGGTGGACGATGTCGAAATGAAGGCGACGATGAAGCCGCCTGGCCACAAAATACGCTCCTAGCTGCCACAGGTAGTAGTAGAGTTGAACGCCCCCTGGTGCTCGTTTCCACCACCGCACTGTTGCCGGAAGGTCGTAGTAGACAAATCGCAACACTCGAGAATCGTGAGGCAGGGCAGCCTCGATCACCTTCCGATTGTTTGCGCGTGTTAGTACCCAGACGTCGTGATGCCGAGCAACAGCGAGGGCCATATTCCAACCAACCCCGGGCTCGGAGCCCTTCAAAGGCTCACAAGCGTACGCTGAAATGAGAATCTTAAGAGAAGCGGCCGAAGACGACATTCTGAAGCCCCACCAGCTTGGTTTTGCGGTTACGCCGTCGCTGCGTTGCCGGTCGCTTTGGCGTAGACTTCCATCAACCTGCGATAGTTGTGCTCCGCAGTGTACGTTCGCTCAAACTCAGCTCGCGCTTCGCGTCTCATGGCGGCTCGCTCACGGGGCCGGCCCGCCAGCCATGCCACCGCATCGGCCAGGTCCCGGGCGCTTCCGGTCCTGAAGTGGAGGCCCGTTCGGCCGTGGTGGACAAGCGACGTCAAGCTCCCGATGCCGGACGCGATCACCGGCAACCCTACCGCATAAGCCTCGGCTACCACGAGGCCGAACGGCTCGTGCCAAATTGACGGGCACACGAGTACCATCGCCTCTTTCATGAGAGAGCGCACACGCACTGGAGGAAGGTGGCCCAACCACTCGATTCCCGGTGTCCGGTGGCACGCTGTCATGACTTCGGAGCCGAGTGGGCCACTGCCGATGATTTTCAAGGGAATGCGCCCGCCGAGGACCTGCCAAGCGGCGAGCAGCGTTTTCACCCCTTTCTCCGCGGCGATCCGACCGACGAAGAGCGCATATCCGCCTCGACCTTCCCCCTGACCGGGGTCCGGCGCGACGAAATTGGGCTTTACGACAATCTTGTCGGCAGGCAAGCCGCCTTGGATAAACTTGTCGCGGCCGAACTCCGTGAGCGCCACGTAGACATCGACCTTGGCGGTCCACGTCCGCAGCACACGGTGTGCCGTGAGCATCGCAGCCGCCGCGCCGCTCGCGAGGCGGCTCCCCCGGTAACAGGCATGCACGACCCCGGGCCAGGGGACCGGTCGGCGCAGGCAGTCCTCGCAGATGTGACCGTTCCGCATGCACACACCGTTTAGACAGAGGAGCCGGTAGTTGTGGAGGCTTTGTACCACGGGAATCTTTGCGGTGCGAGCTGCATCGTACACGGACGGGGTCAGCACCGGAAAGAAATTGTGAACGTGAACCACGTCGGGATGAAAACGGTTGATTTCCGCGGCGACCTGCTCCCGTGCGTCGGTGGAATATACGGCGCGACAACCGACTCGAATCTGATCCCAGGCCCCGCCGATGTCCTCGTTGTGGGCGAGGTGTAATTTCACCTGATGGCCGAATCCCGTCAGCAGGTTTCGCTCGCGGGCCACGACGACGTCCTCACCGCCCCGTTGAGCGTAGCGGTTGTGCAAAATCAAGATTCTCATCTTGCCGCGCCCCGCGCCTCGCATGCGACGGTCTCGTCCAGTCCTGCGTCCACGCGCGGCGCCGGAAGCAGACCCTCGTACGCGTCGAGGTGGGTCTGCGCAATTCGATCCCATGACAGGAAGTGGCGCACCCATCCCTGGTGTGAACTTGCGAGGAGGCGCAGGCGATCGAGCGTGCGTGCGCAATCCACCATGGCGGCCGCCGCCCCGTGCACGGAAGGGGGCACGATGCGAACGTGCGGCAGTGATGCAATCTCTGGGTAGGATGTGGTTCCCACGCCTCGGCTGACGATTGCTGGTAAGCCAGAGACAAGGGCCTCGGCGAGGCTCAGCGGGAAGCAATCATGACGAGAGAGTTGAACATACACGTCGGATCGTGCAAGCGTACGCGCAACCTCTGCGCTCGACAGTGCGCCCGCGAACGTCACGCGCTCGGTGAGGCCGAGAGCCTGCGACCGCTGTCGCAGCCATTCCATGCTCCCGCCGCGCCCCGGCCCGACCAGGATCAGCGACGCCGGCTGCCCGTTTGACCGTACTCCCACACACGCCAACGCCTCCAGCAAGATATCCAGCCCCTTGGTGAACACATCAAGCCGACCGACGAACACAAACCGAACCCCCGCGGGTGGCCATGCCTCTCGTTGGATGCCCGTATCGAGCGTGCGCAGCGACGAACCGTTCGGCGCGCAATAGACCCGCGCGCCTCCGAGAAGATCGCGGATCTGCTCTCGCTCGACAGGGCAGAGCGCGTGGATGGCTCGCGCGCGCCGGTAGAGCAATCGCTTGGCAAGGAGCAGGTAACCCTGTTTGACCGACGCACGGCCGCGCTGCAGTACGAGGGGATGAAACGCCCCGTGCGGAGTCAGGACGATCGGGCAGCTGAAAATCCGGGGAGCCCACAGCCCGTCTGGATTGAATCCCGCATGCACATGAACGACGTCTGGCTCGTAGGCTCTGAGCTTTCGGCCTGCAACTTTAGAGACACCGCGAAAGAACTGACCGAACGCTCGGAGAATGTAGGTTGGGCGCCATTCAATCACCGTTATCGCGCTGTCCCCCTGCGCGGGCGGTTCGGTCCGGCGCTGAAACGGGGTCGCCGCCGCGATGGCTACGTCCGCCCCGCGGCGGCGCTGCGCCGCCGCAAGTTCCCGAATCGTGTTCGCAACGGCACTCGGCCCAGCCTCAAGGAAGTCCGGGTACCAGTGGAGGACCCTCATGCGCCTATGAGTCGCCACCGCTGCCGCGCACCACCCACGGCATTTTCTCCCGTACGTACCCCAGCATGTCCCAGGCGCCCGATACCTTGTCCCGCAGCGTAGTAAGGTCGATTCCGTCCCCAGCGAAAAACCGCGGGATCGCAAGCGGTGAGTCCGTGGGGCGTACGGCTCGAAACACCGTTGACGCCGCGTATTCGTAGCGAATCCGTGACATAATTGCCATCGTCGATCCGGTGAAGTGCCGCCCCCACGCTCCGAATGGATATGCCATCGTGGTGATGCGTTCCCCGAGGCGGTCTTCGAGTATCAGCTTCGAGCGTGTGCCTTCCGCTTCCACCGCCGTAGAGCTCATCCTTGCAAGATTGCGGTGACTGTATGTATGCGTTCCAAACTCCATCCCCGCTCGCCGCATTTCGCGGACCTGCGCCCACATGAGCGGCTGCAGCTCGTCGTCGCGGGCGCGTCTGAGCACGCGAAAAATCTCCATCACGGACGGATCACGCTCGAGAAAACCTATGGTGACGAAGAATGTCGCCGGCACACCATGCTTCCGAAGCAGTGGAAACGCAAAGTCGAAGTTGTCCCGGTAACCGTCGTCGAATGTGATAGCGACAGCATGGCGCTGTAGAGTGTCGCACCGCGACGCAAGGTCGGCCACCCCTGTAAAAGGAACCGGATCGCAGTGCTTCTTGAGCCATATTAGGTGCCGTTCGAACACATTCGGAGGGACGGAAAAGAATTTTTTCGGATGGACCGAATGATAGCAAAGGACGACGACCCTCGGACATTTCACAGACATCACGAGGCGTCTTCCAGCGACAAGGACGGACGACTTCAGTGCTTGCCTCAACATCCGCGGAGGCCCGACCGCACTGCGAGCGCCCATTGAAGCGCCGACCGAAGCAGTGGATTGCCCGCAAGCCGCACTGTATCCTCAATGATGTGCTGGCCACCAAACGATGCTTTGAATTTCGTGATGGAATAAAGAGGGGAGGTCTTGTCCAGCGCCACGCCGCCGAAATCGAAGGATCTGATCCCGGCGGCCTTATAGTGCGTAATTGCACGCCAGAACATTAGCCGGTTGAGGCTGCCAACCAACCGTTTGTGCGCGGCTAGACGCTCAACGGTCGCGGCGAAGAGAAGACGAGCCCGGGTTGGGTAATCGACCAAAATGACGGCAGTTGCGACGCCTTGGCCACCGTGATCCGCGAGGAATACGTCGGCGTATTGAACGATCTGCTGCCACTCTGCGGAGGAAACAGGAGGGCGAAATCGCCTGCGTTCCAGGAACTCATTGATCAGACACCGGGATTCCTCCACGCGCTCATTGACGAGAATTTGTGACGCCGATCGCAGAGCCTGCCTGATACAGTTCCGCGACGTATCGTGGATGGCTTGCCATATCAGTTCTTCCGAACGTGACAAATCTATGAGCAGCGTGTGGAACGGTTTTCTTCTGAAGGCATAGGGGCCAAGGCCGTCAGCGACGTCCTTGCTGCACTGCATGGCGGTGACCACGGCAGCGCGGCGAAGCAACGGGATTATGGCGTCGCTGCTCGCGGGCCACCAGGCCGATAGGCTGCTTACGAAGGAGAGGCGATTCTCAAAGACGATCAATGTGTCCTACCGTGTGACAAACTGCTCGGCGTGATGGCCGCCCCGTCACTGGCTGCGGCTACGACGGCTTCGCTGATCAGGTCGATGTGCCGTGCGGTGAGGTCCTGATGTACGGGTAACCAAAGCACTCGCTGGTAGAACGCACACGCCACATGGTACGTTGCTGGGTCCGCCGCGACTTCAGGAGGAACGTCCCACCACGGTGCGGCTGTTATTCCCCGACCCCACAAACGGAGCACTAGCTCGGTACACCCGCGTTCAATAAAGACGGGGAGAAACATAGGGCAGACCGTGCTAGGAAGGCTCGGCAGCAGCGGACGCACCCCGCCGATACCGGCAATTCGGCTCACGAGGCTCAGATAGTTTCCGCGGCGCCGTTCTGTGACCTTGCACGGCTGCTGCTGCAAATCTTGCTCTGCCTTCGCGAGAAGCCGCAGGGTGAGCGGGTTATTCTGTCGGATGGGCGACAGTGCACCGGAGGCTTGGAGACGGCCGCAGGGCGGGGTTGGGGTAAGCAGGCGCTCGCCACTTCCTCGATACCAAGGCAGATGGAGTTGGACGAGCAACTGCTTTGCAAGTCCACGGCCCGCCCATGCCAGCGTTCGTCGCCATTCGGCACCGCCGACACGGTCTTCGTATCCCTCGATCCATTGGGGTGACACGACGAGAATGCCGACCTGCGGAAGTGCCAGTAACTTGTGCGGAGAGAACAGTGAGAAGGCCGAGTGCCCGACATGCTCGGTCGGTTGTAGGACGTGAGCGGCATCTTCGATGAGGACGATCCCGTGGCGGTCGCAGAACGTCTCCGCCTCCCGAGTCGGCCCCGGGAACCCGAAGTAGTGTACGAGGAGAAAGACTTGCGGTTCGTGCAGTTGATTGGCACGCTTTTCAATCCAGTCCCAATCGGGGCTCAGGTCGCCATGAATCGGATAAAAGTTGAGTGAAACCCTGGGGCAACGTATCAGCGTTAGCACTGCGTTGCAAAAGTAGGCGGGGACCCACAAGACGACATGTGAGCTCTTCCGGACGCGTGCGGTCATGAGGATGGCGGCTATCAAGGCGTGCGTCCCACGTTCGTAGAATCGCACGACACGGTTCCGGCCGTGAGTCCATGCGGCGCCGACGGGCCGGGGCTTCGCCACGCTGTGAAGAAAGTCCCGAACTCTGGGAGCCGGTCTGCCCGGAACTGTCACGGTACGCCTACAGCGCGCCGCATGGCGCCGGGCTCGGCACGGTCTGTTCTGTTGCGGGTCCATTTGAGTAGAAGAAAGGGGAGGGGAAGTACTGCGTAACTCAGGGCGACCCGAGACAGGGTAATGCCTTGCACGCCGTGTTGCGCGGCCGCTATGTAGGCAGGAACAACGGCCATGGCGAACACGGCTTGGATGACGAACGTGAGATCGGTTCTTGCCATTGCGCGGCAGAGGGATAGGAGCATGCCGTTGATGGCTTCCGGGATGAGTGTTAATGCGTACCAGGTAAGCACGTGATCGTAACGTGTATAGGTGGACCCGTACAATAGCGCAAGAATCTTTTCAGCGTATAGCCTAATGCCTAGATACGCGAGCGCTCCTTGGATGCCCCAGCCTATGGCAACCCCCGTGACCAGGGACGCCGGAATGCCTAGGCGACCCGCCCGCGCTCCGAATACCGCAACGAGCAGCTTCGATATCGCAGTGAAATAGTTGTAGAAGGGTAGTAGCATCGTGTCCAATACTCGCATCGTCGCAACCGCAGCCAGCCCGGCTGTGCTGGAAAGAACGAGGTAGTGCGCATTACTGCCCACCCAATTGGCTCCGTAGGTCGCCAACGACCACTTCGCGTACCGCAGATGGTCGTGGGCGAGCATCGCCGGCGTGACCGCCGTTCCTTCCGTCTTCCCCCCGCCGGCTGTTTGCTCCCAGCCCGAGGGTTCGCGCAGTACCGTGGTGTTTCGCCGAAAGATCGATCGCATGGCGTTCAGGTCCAGCGCTGGGCGGAGCAGAGCGATCAGTGGAATGCTCACGAACAGGCTCGCCAAGCCTAGGCTGCCAAGCGCAGTCAAGACCGTGAGGCGATGTGCATGATACAACGCGAACAGTCCGCCGCCAAGCAGGACAACGTAGAGGGCGCCACCCGCGGCCGCGTGCCCTGGTTCCAAACGGACGTAAAATGCCGATCTCGCAAACCATAAGAGTGTGACAAACGGAGTCACTAGGGCGAATCCAAAGAATGCCTGACCGAGTGATGGCGCGCCGCGCAGCCATGCCACGCACCCGACGCCGGCAAGGACGACCGCCACCGCGACCGTTAGTAGAGTGTGCCCGCATATTAAGAACCCGAGATAGGTGCGAAAGCCACGGGCGTACTTGCCGGCTCCAAACGTGAGCATCGGAGACGTGACGATTTCCGCATGCAAGATCGTCAGCAGCAGGAACACGGAGTAGGCGATTGTAAAGCTTCCGTACGCCTGCGGCGTCAACCAGCGGGCGAGCGCGACATTCAAGGCGAAATTTGCACAAGCGAACAGCCCCTGATCCAGGACCGCGCAAAAACCCCTTCTCCCCCACTGGAGCCACGGGGCGATGATGGCGCCTGCGGATACGACGTTTCTCGCGATGACGGCGCACATTGTGGTCACGTGCTGGTAGCGCTAATAGGCCGGGCACTCATGGGCTCCGGCTGCTCGCGCGGCCTTGCACAAACGTAACTCGGGAAGGGGTCCAAGAGCGTGATCATTCTCACGTCCCGGGAGTATCTGCTGACGATCTCAACGGCCGTGAAGCCGGCATCTTGCAGTTCCCTCACTTGACCCTTCGGCGAAATGACATGCACGATGAGCCTTCCAAACCATGCGTAATCCCAGCGATACGGCGCGAGTTTTAGGCATGCAGCACTCTTCAGGAAATCAAGCATAGCCCGCGGCTTAGTCGGGAACCACAAGCTGTTGTGGGAGCTGAAGGCGAAGACCCCTCCGGGTTTTAGAACCCGGTAAACCTCCCTCAACGCCCTAATTCGACTAGCGCGCGGGTATACGTAATCCAGTCCGTTCGCGGAGAACAAGCAATAGTCGAACGATGCGCCTTGAAACCCCAATGCCACGGCGTCCATCAGCAGCAGCCCAAGCGAGTATCCCTTTGATCGTTCTCTTGCGCGTGCGAGCATCGTCCGCGAGTAGTCGATGGCCGCGACTTGATGTCCACGTCGGGCCAACTGCCGGCTGGTGCGGCCGGTCCCGCACCCCAGATCGAGCACCCTACCCGGCGTCGCAAAGTAAGACGTGAAGATGTATTCTTCGGACCACCTCAATGCCTCGCCATCGTAAGCGTCGGCGGCGCCGCGCCGATTGTAGCTTTCAAGATTGGCGCCTTCGGATATAACTTGGCGAGCCACCGGGTACCTCCGTTTCGTAGCGTGCTGCACCGGCAATCGAGCCAATGAAGACAGCGGTTCCGCGGGATAGCGCGCTGCTGCTATGGAAAAGCGAATTACGTCACGCGGCGCGAACTACGTCACGCGGCGTTAAGCACCGCGCCGATGATTCGAGCGCCGACGCCCTCCAACTGATGGCGAAGTCGATCCAGGGCACGGACTGTCGTTCGGCCAGCCTGAACCACGACGATGATGCCGTCGACGTGAGGTGCGAGGACCTCGACATCAGCGACGTCGAGGACGGCCGCGCAGTCCACGAGCACAATGTCGGCCTTGCGGCCGAACGCCGCCACGGTGGCGGCCACCTGCGCGCTGTCGAGCAGGTTGGCCGACGCAGTCACCGTCGGCCCGCCGACGACGCAACTTAGGCGAACCTCTTTGGCGGGCCGGATCACTTCGTCGACCGTCCCCCGACCCGCGAGGACTTGCGACAGCCCGGGTGAATCCGCCTCGGGGAAGAACCGGCTCAGCGACGGATTTCGCAGGCAGCCATCCACGACGCAAACCTTGCGCCCACTCTGGGCGATGGAGACGGCGAGATTGGCTGTGATCGTGCTCTTGCCTTCTCCCGACAATGCGCTCGTGACAAGCACGCATCTGGCAGCGATTGCATCCGCCGCTCGGAGAGCGTGCGCCCGCACGAACCGAAACGCTTCAGCTTCACGCGAGAGCCGTGCGAACCGCACTGGGAACGAAGCAACGTGCCGGCCCCGAGGTAGCCTGGCTCCGGGTGTGCCGAGCAACGGGATCGTCCCGAGCACCGGCGCCTGGAGCGCACGCTCGATATCCCGCGGCATGCGCACGTGGTCGTCCGCCTGGTCCGCGAGCACCGCCCCGGCCGCCCCGAGTGCGATGCCGAGAATTGCACCGAGCGCTGCGTCGAGATTGCGCCTCGGCCGAACCGGTGCCGTGGGTACCTGCGCCGTGTCGACCAGGCGCAGTGCGCTTCCGATGGAGCCTTCGGCGATGCGCGCCTCTTGCAACTTCTCCGAAAAGAGCGTGTAGTCACGGACCGCATCTTGGTTGTTCCGGGTGAGGGCCGCAAGCTGTGCTTCCTGGGCAGGCACCGAGAGGAGTCGCTGTTCGATCGCCGCGATGGCATCGGAGATCCCCCGCTCGCGCGTGTCGAGCGCGGCTTGATTGCGCGCGACCTCTTCGCCGATACGGCTCCTGGCCGCGTCGATTTCCGCCTGCGTACCCATGACCGCGGGATACGCCGGCGTGTACTGCTGGCGCAGGCCCGACAAGTCGACTTGGAGTGCGGCCAGTCGGTTCCGCAGGGTCGTTACGACGGGATCTCCACTATCCTGTGTTGTGCTGGGGCGCGCCGCCGCCCCTCCACGATCCGGAAGACCTGCGTCTACTTGGGCGTGTTGCAGCTTCACGTTGAGCAACTGGTCCTCCAGGTCCGCCAGCTTATGCAGGTTCAGCACAGTCTCGTCCGAGAGCGACACATCATGGTTGCGGTCTTTGAAGGCGACGAGGGCGGCTTCGCTATCCTCAAGCGTCCTCCGCGATCGTTCCAATTGCTGCTCGATGAACTGGCGAGTTCCCGTCGCAAGGCGCCGGCGTGCCGCGAGATCCTGATCCACCATGCTCCGCGCTAGGGCATTGGCCGCGGCCGCAGCGAGCGCGGAGCTCGTACTTTCCGTGCTGATACGCACAATGTCCGTATCCCCGACCTGCTGGATACGCAGGCCTTTGAGGACCGTATCGACGGCGGCACGATCGCGGAAAGACGCGAGCTGCCCCTTGGCCATCTCGCGCACGACCGAGCTCTTCGCCAATTCCACGACCGTCTCGGCGCTGGGCGCTTGGGAGACGGGTTGCTGCTCGAAGATTGACGGCGTTTGGCTCGTACCGGTGACCAGGATGACCGGTGGGTTCTTGTCGGCGATGATCGTCGCGACGGCAACGTACACGGGCGGCATCGCATGCGCGACGATGACCGCGGTTATCACCGACAACGCGAAACACGCGGCGACCATCCACCAGCGTCGCCTCACGGCGCCGAGCACATCGGGGATGTCGCCTTGTTCCGGATGGTCGGCTTTCCACGTATCGCTGCTCATAGATGCACCACGGCGAAGAAGTCGTAGAGAATATTCATAATCGTAGAGAAGAACTCGACGTTGGCACCCGCGCCTTGGGGAACCACGACCACATCTCCCGGCTGCAGAGATTCGTCGCGCTTCACGTCGCCGCGCATTAACGCCTGCAGGTCCACCGGGATCAAGCTGCCCCCGCTCGGTAGGGGCTGCACGCCGTCGGCGCGCGCGCTCGCTGCGACTTGATTCGGAGATCCGTTGCTACGTCGCACAATGGCGGCCTTCCGGGCCGTTACCGGACCACGCGAGACGACTCCTCCCGCCATGGCAATGGCCTGGAGAACGCTGACGTCCCCTTTGAGTTGGAACACCCCGGGGTGATTGACATCGCCGAGGACATAGATCTTGTCGGCGGTCTCCTCCGGAATGAGGAGGGTATCCCCCGGTTGGAGGACGACGTTCCAGCTCATGTCCTGGTTGACCAGGATACTGTCGAGATGCAGCGGTTCGCTTTCTCCGGATGCCCGGACAAGGCGCGCCTGACTTACAGACGCCTTGTCGGTGAGACCGCCTGCGGCGAGGATGCCGTCGAGCACGCGCATCTGGCCCTTGAGCCGGTAGCGCCCCGGGTGAAGTACCTGTCCAGAGACGGAGACAAGATCGACGAGGTCCTCACGCACGACCAAGGTCTCGCCGTCTCTGAGGGTGACGTTGTCCGAAGGCGCGCCCGTCATGAGGTTCTTGAGATTGATCGTTCGAGCGGGTGCCCCAGATAAGAGGAGTTGGGCTGCCGAGAGATCGGCGTTCTCTGTGGGACCGCCGGCTGCTGAGACAGCATCCAGTAGATGCGAGCTGGGAGGCAAGTTGTACACGCCCGGGTATTGCACCTGTCCCACCACGGATACTTTGATCTTGCGGAACACCTTGACGGTCACCGCAACGCGGGGATTGATGATGTACACGGCGTACGCGCGCGTGAGTGTGTCGACGAGCTCCGATACGGAATGAGAGCCCGCGGTGACCGCGCCGATGAGCGGTAGTGAAATCGTCCCGTCCGGCGGGATGGTAACCTCCTGAGTGAGATCAGGGTGTCCCCACACGGTGATCTGCAGCGTGTCGTTGGACCCGAGAACGTACTGCCCGCCCTGCGGCGAAGGCGCCGTTTGGGGAGCCACCGCCGGGGTGCCGCTCGTCCGCGCCGACGGATCTGCGACCCGGTTCGGCGGGGGCATCGTCTGTTGGACCGTGCTGGCCACGAGCTGTTGGGTTTGCGAGACCGCAGGCGGTCTGACCGGTACGACGACCGCCGGCGGAGGTGAAACCGTGATGGCTACAGCGGCACCTTCGGAGGAGGTCGCGATTTCGTACTTTACGGGATGTGCCAACTCGACGACGATCCGGGCGGTCGTTGGCTGGAACTGGCCGCCTCGGACTCGAAGCACGGTGCCCTCCGGCGACGGTAGTCTTGCCGGCGGCACGTCGTACACCGCGTTCGGAAAGTCGATAACGACCCAGTCCGGCCGGACGGCGACGACCTGGTAGCGGATCGCTGCCGTCGCGAGCACGGAGACAGTTAACGCCGCGACACCCTGCGTCAACGTGATCCCAACGATCCGGGGCGGCGCGTCGCCCCGAGCGACGCGGCAGAACCCAAGTGACAACGCCGCGATCAGCGCCATCACCACGGCATGTGCGCGGAAGGTATTTCGCGTCTGGAACATCCACCCCGAGCAGTCGTTCAAGTGAAGGCCCCTCATCATGCGGATGACATAGACGACTGCGCGTCGGGTCGTGCCGTCATGGCTCCGCCGCCGGCGGTATGTCCGCTCCGCCGTGGTCGTCCTCAAAACTTCTGTCGGCGCTTCGGAACTCGCTCAGGCGGATTCGATGTCGACCGCGTCGACATCGACGAAGCATTCTCCACCCAGCAATGCCATCAAGACGCGCACCCGTCCTGCGCGTCCCAGCGGACGTTCAAAGAGCGCCTCTAGGCCTGCGAACGGGCCTCGTCTGATGATGACCTTCGAGCTTCGCCCAAACCGAATATCGCGACGAACAAAGCCGAGTTTGCTCACCCTCGCTTGAATCGCCTCGATCGCCCCATCTGGAACCGGGAGGGGCCCGGTGTCCGCACCCAGGATCCTGATGACGCCGGGCGTCCAGCGGACCCGGCGCCAGGTGCTGGGCGTCGAGTCCGGCGGGCCCATTTTGACGAACAGATATCCCGGAAAAAGCGGCTCCAGGACGGCGATGCGCCGGCCACGCCGGCTGCGGATCGTTTCGATGAGCGGAAGAAACGCCGGGATCGCCTCAGTACGAAAGCGCCGGTGCACGGGGTCCTCACGGTTTGGCTTGAGCTGAACCGCGTACCACGCCCCGGGGGCCTCTTCAGCGCATCCCGCGCCGTTTAGGCTTTCTGGCATCGGTCCCGTGGCCACCGCAACCACCGCGCGATTCGACTTACGAAATGTGCGTGGAAAGTTAGGAGCAGCGGGGGCGGGCGCCCTGCGTTCGAACAATCGGAGAGCGCGGCTCTTTCCCCGGCCTCTTTTGTGCGCATCCTCGTTCGTTTGAACGTCGTTTGTGCGTGGGCGGTTGTGGTTGTCCTCGCGGTGCGCAAACCTTGGTTAAGGAAATCGACAATTTATGGCAATTCTTGAGAAAGATTCTCGTACGGTCAGCAGGAAATCGGTGCGGTGGTTCGAATGAACATGCTTCACACGCAGCGGCGAACGCTGGCAATCGCTTAGATCGCAAGCAGGTGTCCGGCCGCAGTTGAGCTTCGCTTGACGAGATGGGGGGCTCGCAAGCGTCTTTCGCGGACGTCAAACGGCGCGGGGCGCGAACGATGCCTCTAGGTGGATTCGGTTATCAGCAGAGCCCAGCTCCTCCGAGTGAGCCAGTTGCCCCCCCGAAAGAGGATGCGGTTCGCGCGTGCGGGCGTCAGGTTGACCTCCTCCAGCTCGCCACCCGGATCCATGAGAGCACGGCGCAGGATTTGGCCGGGGCGCTTTTGCGACTTCGCCTTTGCACCGGCCTTCCGCCAACAGGTGAGTTAACCGCTAGGTTTAGGTTAGCCCAAGAAGCCACGATGCTCGCACAGCGAGCGCTGGCATCTACGCGCGAGACGATCCGAGTGCTCAAGTCGGGCAACGGGCTGCCCGGGGGCCCTATGCCCACGATCGAGGCCGGTGTGGCGGCGGTTGTCCTGGAGGCGTTAGCAAACGCCAGACGGCACGGCGCCGCGACGAGGATTACCGCAACGCTCGTCATGCGGACGAACGCGCTCGTGCTCGAAGTGGTAGACAATGGGTGCGGCCGACCTAGCGCTCTGCGCCGGGCGCGAGAACAGGGGTTGGGGCTGGCGTTGATACGGGCTCACGTCGAACGGTTGCATGGTCGTCTCCGTATGCGGGACGCCCCTGGCGGCGGTACCCTGGTCCGCGCGGTGTTCCCCATTGACCCGCCGCCCCGGCAACCCCTTGGGCAGCGTGACGGTTCTTCGCCTCAAACCGTCCGTCGCTGACGTTTCCCGTGGCCGTCAGGGTTCTCTTGGCTGAAGATCACCTGCTGATGCGAGCGGGGGTGCGGCTCGTATTGCAAGCGGAATCCGATTTCGAAGTTGTCGGTGAAACAGCGGGCGGGAGCGATGTGCTAGCCAAAGCGATCGCCCTCCGTCCGGACGTGATCCTCATGGACGTGGTGCTCGCCGGAGGCGATGGGGTGGAGGCGACGCGGGCTATCCGGGCCCGCTGTCCCGATATCCATATTCTCATCCTCACCGCGTACGCGGACGCCGAGTTGTTCAAGCGTGCCATCGAGGCAGGTGCAGCCGGTTACGTGCTCAAGGACATCGCCCCGGCACACCTTTGTGCGGCGATTCGCGCGGTGTCGAATGGGACGACGATGCTCAATCCGGGCTTGGCCCGGCAGATGCTCGATTACCTTTATGCGAGCGCCAACGCGATGCCGGCCGCTGTGCCGCGGGCTGTCGAGCCTCGACAATCGCGACCACTGACACCGCGAGAGACGGGCATCCTTGTTGAGGTCGCGCGCGGCCTCAGCGACAAGGAGATCGCGTCCAAGTTCCTGTTGTCAGAATACACGGTGAAGAGCCATCTCCGAACGCTGTACCAGCGGCTCCGTTTTCGCAATCGAGCGCACGCTGCCGCGTACGCAATCCAACACGGTCTCGTCCTAGAGGCTGAGACGACGATCCGCGGAGCCGGGCAAGGCCCCCCATGGATCGGTCAGCGCGACGTGAGAAGCGGCGCTCGCCGAACAGCATCAAGCCCGTAGCCAGCAACTGCTCGGAAAGTGCCCGTGCGCATGCTTTCCTCGTAGCCCTCCCACGTTTTCCTGGGGCTTGTAATCGCAGAGTACCTTCTTCATCTGGTCCGGCCGGTCGTAGTGGAGCGCGGACAAACACGCGATGATGGACAGCCGCTGGTTGTCGGTGAGGAGCGCCAGCAATAGCGCCGTTTCTTGCGAGCTGTAGAATCCATGGAGCACACTGCGCCCGAACATATAGGGGAGAAAGATGTCATGCACGTGGATGTGGACGCCCGCCGTCAGCTGGGGAATGATTTCCAGATAGATTCGAATGACATCTGATCCGACCCTGACGGCATGGCTTGAGTCCACGAACAACAGGTCGCCGGGCTGCAAGCGCGCAAATACCGATGCTGGCACGGTCTGACAGGCCTCCGCAAGCAAAGTGACGCCCGAAACACTTTTGAGGCTGCTGCTGGGGTATGGCTCAATGCATGTAATCTCCGACTTCGGCCGTCCCTCCCGTTCGTTGAGAGCCGCGGCGTGGAGCATACACGCGGTCGAGACGCCGCTGCCGATCTCGATGACCCGGGGCGGCGCCAGCGCTCGCATAAAACAATGCAGCACTTGAGATTCGATCGGCCCAAATCCTGGGCCCCAGCCACTCCCCGCCAATCGTTCGTAAAGACGAAACCCTTTTACCTCATGGTAGTAGGGACCACAGACCCGGCCGAGCGATGCGAGTTGTTCGTCTAGTTCCCATGCTACGCCGGTCATTGGAGCTCTCCGGTTCCAAATCTCCGGGTGCCGCCGTAGCCATTGGTAATCTGGAATTGGACTGTAGTAGTGCTTGGGCAATACGTGCACGCCGACCCTGTCGAGGGCAAGGAACGTCTTGAAGAACATGCGCGAGATCAGCGCGGGCATGGCGGCCACCTTCGACCAAAATCGGGTAGAGACGAGCGCTGCGTCGCCGAGCCAACAGTTCTAACGTGCAGCCGCTTCTCCTCCGCGCTCCTCGTAAACACGGACGCACGCGACGTCTTTCGCTATGCCATTGTGGTGTTTCGAGGAGCGGTGCACAACTGCTGCGAATTTCCAGGCGATGTCGGTTGCACGCCTGGTCGCTGCGCTGATCCTATTCGGCTTGATCGCCGGCGTGGCCGGCATGCCGCCGGGCCGGCACGCCGACTTGGTCGTTACAACCTGGCTCGAGGATGCGATCCCGAGCGTCACCGAACCCGGGAGGCTGATCGTGTCTGCCGCGGACCCAGTTGTGCTCATTCTCGGTCTTGCCGCTGCGGGCGCCGTGTTCCTCTTGTGGCGTGATCGGGTGCACGGGCTTGCGTGTCTCTGGCTTGCCTCCGGAACCGCCGGCGTTAGCCTCCTTGCCGCGTTCTCCAAGCATCTGATTGCTCACCGGGCTCCGATGGCGGTCGTTGCAGTGCCTCCTATCGATGCGTTCACGAGCGCACACGGCGCGGACGTGCCCGCGCTGTTCCTCGCCCTGCTTGCGCTGCTGATCTTCCAGGGGAGTCGGCGCCCCCGGTTCTTGTGGCTGGGAGCCACAGTTGCGGGCTTCGGCGTCCTGGGTCTCGCTCCGTACTACGTGATAGGCGATACCGGGCGTCACGTTCTCCAAATGATGGGGCTGTACCCCATCTACGGCTTTCCGTCCGGGCATACGATGCGGACCACGTTTCTTGCGGGCACGGCGCTCCGGCGCACCCCCGTGCTCGCCGTCGGCACCGTCGCCGTCATGATGGCTTCGCTCGTATATCTAAAACTCCACTGGACCTCGGAGGTGTTGGGCGGGCTATGCTTAGGTTGGGCGTGCGTGGAGACGGCGCGCGAGGTTTGGCATGTGGTCCGCCGCGAAAAGAATGCAGCCTGGCCCTGAATACCGCGGCCCCGCCGTGGGCCAAGTGATGTTCGCCTGACGTCCGCCTTTACGGAGACGCCACAATCCGGCCGTTCGCCGCGTTTCGGACGATTTCCATCACCTCGTCCACGTGCCGGACCCACGAGAACGCGCCGGCCCGCGCACGGCCTCGCTCCGCCATCGCCCGCCCCGCCGCCTCGTCGCCTCGCAGCCGCGCGATCTCGCCGGCGAGCGCGTCCGAGTCGAGCGGCGGGTAGTAGACAGCTGCGTCCCCGCACATCTCCCGATTTAGCGGACGGTCGGCGGCGATAACCGGGAGGCCGCTGGCCATGGCCTCCACCAGCGGGAAGGCAAACGACTCGCAGAGTGATGGGTGGACGAACGCGTCCGCCGAGGCGTAGACGTGATGCACGGCGCCGTGGGGCACCCGGCCGAGGATTCGCACCCGCTCCCCGAGCGCGTGGCGCGCCAGGAACGCTTGGTAGCGGGGAAAGCCCTCCGGCCAGTCCTCCGGGGCGATCGTGAGCCAGATGGTCGACGGGATGCCGCGGTCCCGGAGCAGCCGCGCGGCCTCGAGCAGCACCTCGATGCCCTTGTAGGGAGCGGCATGGGACACGTAGAGCAGGCGGATCCCTTCCGACCCGGCGATGGCGGCCCGAACGGCGTCGGGCAGCGGCGTGTCCGTGTGGAACACGTCCGCGCCGAAGCCGTGCGGCACGACGCGGAAGCGGTCCTCCGGGAGCCCGGGATAGAACGCGCGGATCATGTCCCGCATCGCCGCGGACGGGGTCACGATACACTGGGCACGCCGCATGATGGCGTGCGCAAGGGCCCGGGTCGCGATGACGGCCGCCTTCTGTCTGAAGGTAAGCTGCTGGAGATAATATTCGCAGTAATACACGGGGTTGCGCTGGAACAGGACGTGCGGAATGGGGCTTCGGACCGGCCCGAAGTTGAGGAGCGAGACCAGCACGTCGGGACGCTCCCGCCTCCCGGTCCGATTCACCCCCCATTGGTCCCACAGGGCGTGGGCAACCCGGCCCCGCAGCTCGGGCGTGCGGATCAGCCGGACATTGGCCGGGAGCGGAGGCGCCTGCCAGCGTGCGTTGACGCAGGCGACGAAGACGTCCGAGGGGTATCTCAGGCCCACTGTCGTGAGGAAGTTCGGAAGATGGGTGGCCGAGCCGCCCATGCGGGCGGATACCGCGTTGATGAGGATCCGCACGGGGCCTGATTGGCGGCCGGCGGCCCAGGTTCCTGGACCAGACTTCGCCACGGTGGTCGCTCGAGGCCGGGCCGCCGGTTCGCGGAGCCGCTCCCGGTTGCGTCCGGTAAACGCGCCTGAATTTGCCCGGGTGGCGGGGCTCGCGTGGGAGGAACTGGGCGAGGTCCCGATAGGGACGAAGTAAGGAGTGCCGGGTACGGGCGGCTGGGGGGGCGGGATGGTCGAAGCGCGAGCCCGGGGCCCGTTCCTTGACGCTCTCGGGGCACGATGCTACGCTTTTAATGCGTTGAGAATGACTCTCATCGGCCCCCGCCGGTCCCGGCCACGATCGCCGCGCCGGGGCCTGATTCGCGCCAAACGACCCGAGGAGGCCAATTATGGCTGCCCGCCAGCTCGCGGTGACCCGAGACCAGGTGCTCGAGGCGCTGCGTGACGTTATGGATCCCGAGCTTCACCGCAGCATCGTGGAGCTCAACATGGTCAAGGACATCGCGATCCGCGGCGGCGATGTGCGCGTCGACGCGTTGCTGACGATCAGCGGGTGTCCGCTCCGGGAGACCATCATCGACTCGATCAAGGCCAAGGTCGCGTCGCTCCCGGGCGTCGAGCGCGTGGACGTCCAGCTCGGCGTGATGACGCAGGACCAACGGCAGGCCCTCGTGGCGCAGCTCCGCCCCGGCCCGCAACGGCAATCGCCCCTGCTCGCCCCCACGTCGAAGACGCGGATCCTCGCCATCGCGAGCGGAAAAGGTGGCGTCGGGAAGTCCACGGTGACCGTCAACATCGCGGCCGCGCTCGCCAAGCGGGGCCGTACCGTCGGCGTTGTCGACGCGGACGTGTACGGGTTCAGCGTCCCGAAGATGCTCGGCGTGTCGGGCCACCCCACCATCATCGACCAGATGATCATCCCGCTCGAGCGCTGGGGCGTGCGCGTCATGTCGATCGGGTTCATGGTCAACGAGGGCGAGGCCGTCATCTGGCGAGGCCCCATGCTGCACAAGGCGCTGACGACGTTTCTCACGGAAGTCCACTGGGGAGACGTGGACGATCTGCTGATCGATCTTCCCCCAGGTACGGGCGATGTATCGCTGACGGTCGCGCAGACTCTGCCGCGGTCCGAGATGTTGATCGTGACGACGCCGCAGTCCACGGCGACCGGCGTAGCCTACCGATCCGGCAAGATGGCCGAAAAGGTCAACATGGGCATCGTCGGGGTTGTCGAGAACATGTCCTACTACGTCCCGTCCCCAGGGGCGGATCCCGTGTACATTTTCGGACAGGGCGGGGGCGAGGAGCTGGCGCGGATGGTGGACGCGCCGTTGCTCGGCCGCATTCCGCTCGATCCCGCGATTCGCGAAGGCAGCGACGGGGGTATTCCCATCACGATCGGGTCACCGGATTCGGCATCGGCGCGCGTCTTCTTCGAGATCGCCGACGCCCTGCTCGGCGCCGGCGTGGCGCACGCGTAGCGGAGGAGGGGTGGAGCACCGCATGGAGCCGGCCTCGCTGAACGCCGAGATCGAGAAGCACGTCCGCCCGCAGACGTTTCCGGTCGGCATCCGCATGGTGCGGCCCGGCGAAGCCCTGCCTGACAAGGCGCGGCGGCCTGCACAGGATATGGGGATCCGGGTCGCCATCTGCCAGACGTTCTCGATTGCGCGCCGGTACGGGTGGACGGTCGCGGTAGGGCGAGACGACTTGAGCTGTCCCCTCGCGAAGACCGCGTTTGGGTTCGAGCCGGTGCTGCCGTACTACGCGGAGGGTCAACTTGCCTGCGGCATGTACGTCGGCACGCCCGAGGCCGCGGCACGCACCGAGGCCGAGGTGCCGAAGTTCGCCTTCGGCGAATACGAGCGCATCCTCATCGGTCCGCTGGGGCGGGCCGCGTTCGAGCCGCACGTTGTGCTGGTGTACGGAAACTCCGCGCAGGTGATGCGTCTCGTCGCCGCGGCGCTGTTCCGGCGTGGCGGCCGGCTGCACAGCAGCTTCTCCGCGCGCCTCGACTGCGCCGACGCCGTCATCGAGACGATGCACTCGGGGCAGCCGCAGGTCATCCTCCCGTGCTACGGTGACCGGATCTACGGTCAAACCGAGGATCACGAGATGGCGTTTACGATCCCCTGGGCCATGGCCGAGGAGCTCGTGGAGGGGCTTGCCGGGACGCAGCGCGGCGGCGTCCGGTACCCGATTCCTGCCTGGTTGAGATACACGGGAGAGTTTCCCGAGAAGTACCGTAAGCTGGACGCGCTGTGGGAGGAGGAGCACGCACGCAAGACGGGGGCGCCGTAACGATCCAACAGCGGGGTCCCACCGAGGGGAGCCGACCGGTGGCGGTCACGACGGCGGGGAGGGGCAGGCGGCGGGCAGCGGCGCAGGGTGCCGGCGCGACGCTGGGCGACCGTGTCGACGCGCTCGAGCGGCAGGGCTACCGGGCCACGCCGCAACGCCGTGCGGTTCTCGCGGCCGTGCTCGGGGCGGGACGCGTCAATGTGTCCGCGGAAGAGGTGTGCGGCCGCGCCCGGGCGCTGTGCCCAACCGTCAACCTCGCGACGACCTACCGCACCCTGGACCTGCTCAAGCGTCTCGGCATCGTGCGACGGGTGATCTACGGCGATGGTCGAGGCGTCTTCTGCGCCAACCCCGATCCGCACTACCACGGCACCTGCCTCCAGTGCGGGACCGTGGTCGACCTGCCCAGGGGGCGTATCGCGGACGTGCTCGAGCGCGAGCAGCGGGGTCTCACCGACCAAGCCTTCGCGGTGGTGGGACACCGCGTGGAGTTCTACGGGTACTGCGACGCGTGCCGATCGGCCGGCCGGACCGGGTCGATCCTGTGAGATGCGGTTGGGCCGTTCCGGCGACCGTCCTGGCGGGCGTCCTCCTCGCGGTCTGCGGCGGTGCATCGTGGGCAGCCGCCCCGGGGAGCGCGCCGTTGTCGCTCGCGTTCCCGCTGCAGCTGACCGCCGACCACGTCACCGTGGACAATACGGGCGCGACCCTCGTCGCGGCCGGCCACGTCCGCATCGACTACGGCGCGGACCGTGCGACGGCCGACCTGCTTCGTTTGAACCGCGCGGCCCGCACCGCGCTGTTGTCCGGCCACGTCACGGCAACCGGGCCGCAGGGGCAGGCCTCGGCCGATGCGATCACGCTCGTCCTGAACCAGGTCAACGAGATCACGCGGGCGGTCATGAACGGAAACGCGTCCGTACAGACGCCGCAATACGCGCTCTCGGCCGATTCGATCGACGCGGACCGGTCCGCGGAGCATCTGGTCGCGGCGGGGCACGTCACGGTGTTCGACGCGCCCGACCTCGTCGTGACCGGGGACCGGGTGGTGTACGATGGGCGGAGCCAGCACGGGTTGGTGACGGGGCATCCGACCGTAGCCAACAAGGCCGGCCGCCTGCAGGGTAGCGCGATCGAGCTGTTTCGGGCCGAAAACCGCGCCGTGATCCACGGGCCGGTACAGGCCGACGTGTACGGCGCGGTGGCCACGAGCGAGGCCGCCGCGGTGAACTTCAAGACCTCGGTGGCCACGCTCACGGGCAAAGTGGTCATCGTGCGGCGTCAGGGTACGTTGTGGGCGGACCGCGTGACCATCGACTACAAGACGCGTCGCATGGTGGCGCAGGGAACGACACGCGCGCACTTCACCGATCTCAGCGACGCCGGGACACCCTGACACACCGCTTGCGCTTCGTCCGCGGCGCAAGTAAAGGGATGCCACGCAACTGTGAGCATCGAGGGCGTCGACCGGAGGCGACCCAAGCCGCCGGAGGGGTCGAGGCCCTCATTGGATTGGATTCATGAGGGCCGAGACCAACGCCCGCAGCCTACGGCGCGAGCCAGGACGTCCGGCCAGGCCCGCCCGGCGCGTCTCCCTTCGTCGCAAATATGAGATGGGGCACTAGCGGTGCGGGGGCGATCGCGACACGCGGCCGTCTGGCGCTGGACGGTCGCCGTGGCGGTGGGTGTCGCGGTGTTTGAGGGGTTGGACCTGCTTGGGTCCAGCCCCCCCGTCGTGGCGGCGCTGCCGGCCGCGGCCTCGCTGCCGGCCGTGTCGCCGTTCGCGTGCGGCCTCGCCGCCGTGTGGGCGAGCCGCCTCCCGCTGCCCGCCGCACTTGCGGCCGCCGCCGCCGCGGTGTGGGCTCGGATCGGAGTGGATCGGCTAATCGGCCTGTGGCACGGAGTCAACCCGCCGCCCGAATACGGTGTCGTGCTCGTGCTGGCGTTCGGCCTGCCCTGGATGCTGAGCGCGCTGGGCGGCGGCGCCGTAGCGGTGCTGGCGAGAGTAGCCGCCCGCCCGCTGATCGGACGCAAACGCCAATAGCATAAATCCTGCGGGCATCTCATTTCGGCCCCGTTGGCAGGGATGGGCCGCGGGTATGTGTAAACCATTGACATGTCATTGGTAGCATTTCGATAAAAATTCACCTCTACTACCGTATGGCCGGCTCAAATCGCGTCGGGACGCTGGCGGCCGGCCGGATCCGCCGAATCGCCTTGTGAGGGGGTGAACTGAATGATCACACCGCCAACTGGTTCGACGTGGCGGAGCGCTGCGGCGATTGCGCTCGGGACTGTGATCGCGCTGACGTCCTTGACGCTGGGGATAGCTCAGATGTCTCTGGCGGCGCCAACCGTGCACCTCACCGCATGGACGATCGGGCCGGACGAACCATCGTATTATCGGAAGGACAATCTGGTGTCCGCGGTCGATGAGCTGAACAAGCAACTCGCCGCGCAGGGAGGCGGCGAGCAGGTCGCGCTCGACGCGACGTTCGTCACCGGCGGCGGCGAGGCGTGGGGGGCCTATAAACAGCGGTTCGTCCTCGCGGCGCAGTCGGGGAAGGCGCCTGACATCGTGGCGACCGGCGAGGAGGACATCGCCGCGTGGGCGGCCGCGGGCTACGTCGCGCCTCTCGATGCGTACGTCAAGAAGTATGCGCAGTTCGCCGACGTCATTTCGACGCTCTGGAACGCGACGAAGTACGACGGCAGGATTTACGCGATCCCCCAGGACGTCGAGGCTCGGCCGCTCTACTTCAACATGCCGCTGCTCGAGAAACTGGGCTGGAGCCGCGAGAAGGTGGCGGATCTGCCCAAGGCGATCGAGGCGGGGCAGTTTACCCTGACCGACCTGCTCAAGACCGCCAAGGACGCGCAGGACAAGAACCTGGTCGCGGCGGGGCACGGCTGGTGGATCCGGCCGATCAACGGGCCGGACTACTACATGTACTATGAGGCGTTCGGCGGCCGGATGTCGGACGCCGGTGGGAAGCTCCTGCTCGATACGAAGGCCCTGCGGAACGAGTACACGTTCTTCCACGATGCCGTCGACACGTACAAGGTCACGCCCAAGGACATCATCGGGACCGACTGGAACAGCTGGCACCAGGTCGTCGTCGACCGGCAGGTCCTCTTCACGCAGTGCGGGACGTGGTGCTGGGCGCAGTGGCTCAAGCAGTATAAGATGCCGGCCGATACGCTGCAGGCGACGTACGGGTTCGCGCTCGTACCGCCGGGTGAACGGGGAGGACGACCGATCACGCTCAGCCACCCGATCGTCTACATGATCAGCAAGGACTCCCAGCACGCTGATCTCGCGGCGCGCATCCTAGCGTTGGCCACCACGCCGGCGCTCAACGCGCGGCACGCCGTTACCAGCGGCCACCTGGCGATCCTGCGGGATGAGGGCAAGGTTCCCCAGTACGCGCAGGACCGCTTCGCGGCCGCCACCACCTACATGCTGAAGTACACGACGTTCCTGCCCAACAACAAGGACTTCGGCACCTACGACCAGGCGATATGGCTCGGCCTGTCCGCGGTCATCGCCGGGCAGATGTCGCCCGACCAGGCCGTGCAGACGGTGACCCAGCAGATGCGCACGAATCTGGGCGACAACGTCGTGGTCCGGTAGGCGCGCTTCGTGGGGGCCCTTGAGGCGGCGCCGGCGGCGCGCCGGCGGGGCGCGGTTCGCAATGTGCTCCGCGGGGCGGCGTCTCCCGTATTTTTCCTCGGACCGGCCGTCCTACTGATCGCCGCGCTGTTCCTCGCCCCGGCGGTCGTCACCGTCGCCATCAGTCTGACCAATCTGAGCGTGGCGACCGGCCTGACTCACTACCGCTGGATCGGGATCGGCAACTACGGTCTGATCGCCCACAGCCCGTGGTTGGTGCTGGTGCTTCGCAACACGGTGCTGTATGTCGTGGCCACGCTCGTGCTGTTCAACGTCGGGTTCGCGCTCGTGCTGGCGATCCTCACCGCGCATCTGTCGGACCGCGCGGCGGGGGTGTTCCGGGTCCTCTGGATGCTGCCGCGGATCACCCCGTCGGTGATCCTCGCCATGATGTGGCGGTGGTTCGCCGCCGAGCCTCCCTACGGAACGGTGAGCCAGGTCCTGGGGCTGGTCGGGATCCCGGGGCACAATTGGATGAACGCGCACCCGTGGGCGTTCGTCGTGGCGCTGAACGGCTTCGTCGGCGCGTCGTTCGGGATGATCATCTTCTCGTCCGCGATCGCCGGGATCCCGCGCGACCAGTACCTGGCCGCCCAGGTGGACGGTGCGTCGGCGTGGCAGCAGGTCTGGCGCATCACGCTGCCGCGGCTGCGGTGGCCGATCCTGTTCGTCACCGCGTACCAGACGCTGTCGCTGCTGACGTCGTTCGAATACATCCTGCTGACGACCAACGGCGGGCCGGGCTTTTACACCACCGAGGTGTGGTCGCTCTACGCGTTCCACCTCGCGCTGTCGAACTACTTCGGCAACACGCAGTTTGGGCTGGGCGCGGCGCTGGCCGCGGTGCTCGTCGTGCTGGGGCTGGGCGCGTCGCTCGTCTACCTGCGCGTGTTCCGGTTCGGCGAACTCGTGGCCGCGCCGCGGATCGAGGTCAACTGATGGGACGGCGGCGATGACACCGGACGCTGTCGGGCCGCACGGGCGATGGGGCGTTGCGGCCGCGCTCATGGTGCTGACGGCGCCGATCATCGTGCTCTACGGCTGGCTGCTCCTTGCTTCGTTCAGCGTGACGATCACCGGTCTCGTCCCGCACGGCTTGACGCTCGCCAACTGGCGGTTTCTCTGGCAGACGCTGCCGAACGAAGCCAACGCCTGGGTCGCCGCGGGCAACTCCCTGACCTTCGCCGTCACGGTGGCGGTGCTCGAGGTGCTGGTGGGCGCGATGGCGGCGTACGCGCTGTCGCGCCTCACCTTTCCGGGACGCGGTCTGTTTCTGGGCTCGACGATCGTGCTGCACTCGTTCCCCAGTGTGACGCTCCTCATCGCGATCTTCTTGATCCTGCGCGCGCTCGGACTCTACGATCGGTTGGCCGGGGTGATTCTGGTCAAGCTCGCGCTCGATCTGCCGCTCGGGATTTGGATCATGAAAGGCTTCTTCGACGCGGTCCCGTGGGACGTCGAGATGGCCGCCCTCGTGGACGGGTACTCGCGGATCCGGGTGTGGTGGAAGGTGATGCTGCCGCTGATCCGCCCCGGGCTGTTCGCGTTCGCGATCTTCGCGTTCCTGAGCGGGTGGAACGAGTTTCTGCTCCCGTACGTGTTGCTGCCGAGCCAGGACTCGCAGACGTTGTCGGTGCTGATGGCGAGCCTGTCGGGCGAGGAGCGCTTCGCCGATTACGGGCTCGTGACGGCGCTGAGTGTCTTCTATATCCTGCCCGCGGTGGCGGTGTTCGCGCTCACCCAACGGTACTTGCTCCGGATCTTCTCGGGAGGAGTGAAAGGGTAGACGCGAGACCGGACCGCGCTGCGGGACCGCCGGGAGTTAGGGGCTGGTCATGGACGTCGTGCTGGAGCACGTGGGCAAGCAGTTCGGGCGCGTAACGGCCGTGGAGGACGTCTCCCTGACCGTGGGGGAGGGGGAACTGGTGGCGCTCTTGGGACCCTCCGGCTGCGGCAAGTCCACGACGCTCTTTCTGGTCGCCGGTCTCTACCGGCCCACGTCCGGCCGCATCCTGTTCGGCGGCCGCGTGGCGAACGACGCGACCCCGCAGGAGCGCGGGGTGGGCATGGTGTTTCAGAGTTACGCGCTGTACCCTCACCTGACGGTCTTCGAGAACATCGCGTTCCCGCTGCGGGTTCGCCGCACCCGCGGCACCGAGATCGCCGAGCGCGTGCGCCGCGTGGCCGATCTGGTCGGGATCGCCGAGCTCCTGCCGCGGCGCCCGGGGCAGCTGTCCGGCGGGCAGCAGCAGCGCGTCGCCCTGTGCCGGGCGCTGGTCAAGGAACCCGCGGTCCTGCTGCTCGACGAGCCGCTGTCCAACTTGGACGCCCGACTGCGCGAGGCCACGCGCGCGGAGATCCGGCGACTCCAGCGGGAACTCGGGATCACGACGCTCTTCGTCTCGCACGACCAGGCGGAGGCGCTCAGCGTCGCCGACCGCGTCGGCGTCATGCACGGCGGCCGGCTGATCGCGGTCATGACGCCCGCCGATCTCTATGAGCACCCACCGTCCCGGTTCATCGCCGAGTTCATCGGAACGCCGCCGATGAACTTCCTTGAGGCCCGCGTCGAGGACGGCCGCCTGGCGGTGACGGGGGTGGCGCCGCGGCCGCTCGCACACCCCATCCCTCCCGGGACCTATGTGCTCGGCGTCCGGCCGGAACACCTAGAACTCGCCGCGGACGGCGATCTCCGCGCCGAGGTGTTTCTGGTCGAGCAGATGGGTCGGGAATGGCTGGTCCACGCCGCCTGCGGCGATGCGTCCCTGCGGTTGCTGACCGGCGCCGGCGCCGCCGTCACAGTCGGATCGCGCGTCTCACTGCGCCTCGTCTGGCGTCGGGCGCACCTGTTCGAGTCGCAGAGCGGTGCCGCCGTTCCGTTCGGCCTGGCGGACGCCCCTCGGTGACGGCCCAGGATCGCGAGCGGGCGACGGCGGGGCAGCGTGTGGCCCGGTACCTGGAGCAGCTGGCAATTCTCGAGCACAACGTTGGGCGATTGAACGCGGCACGCGCCCTGTACGCCGAGGTCAACCGCCTCGATCCGTCCCGCCCGCCGGATGACCGCCAGCGCCGGGCCGTGGACCGACTCGCGCCGGTCGTCTTGACGACGGCCGCCGAGTGCTTCGCGCTGCGCGACTGCGCGGCGATTCACCATCCGTCTGTTCCAATCGTCGCCTACCACTTCTTCTGGGAGGACGATTGGAACTACCCGGACGACGACGAGCCGTGCGACCATGAGATCGTCTGGGTGCGCTACCGGCCGGACGACGGCGTGCCGGTCGAGGTCGCCACCTACTTTCATGGGCGCATCCTCACGCGCGAGCTTTCGACGCCCGGGGCGCGTCCGGCGGTTCACGTGCAGTGGGGGACACATGGGACGCTGCCTGCGGGATGGGAGGGAATCGCCGGCGTCGAGGCCGCGCTCCGACGCGACTTTGACGCGTCCTTGCGTGGAGGACGTGTACCCGACCATCCGCGCAAACGGCGGTGGCCGCCGCGCTTCCCGGGGATGTGGCCCGACTACGTGCGGTTCGATCGCGCGGTGGATCTGCTGCGCCCCCTCCGACGCGAGGGGTGGATCGCCACCGGCCGTTTTGCGAATGCGATCCTGCACGACCTGTTCGTACCGTACAACTTTCACGCGAAGCGGGAGTGGCCCGACGATCGCTTCGTCAACCTGTAGCGTGGAAGGGAGCCCGTAATGGCCAGAGCCGCGGCAGGCCGGGCGCTCGAGCTCGGCACCATTCGTGGGCATGCGGTCTCAGCAAGAATCCGCAGCGTCCGGTCATCGCTGAGCCGGTCGGAGGGCGCGGTCGCGACCTTCGTGCTGGCCGAATCGGCGACGGCGTTTGGCATGGGGATCAAGGCGATGGCGCGACGCACACGGGTGAGCACGGCGACCGTGCTGCGCTTTTGCCGGACCCTCGGGTTTGCCGGCTACAAGGACTTCAAGCTGGCCCTTGCCGTCGAGGCGGGCCGGTCGCCGGCGGTACTCTCCGAGGATGTGCGGGCCCAAGACAGCCCAATGCAGATCGCCCGCAAGGTGCTGCAGGCCGACATGCGAGCCATTGCGCACACGCTCGAGCTCTTGGACGAGACCGCGCTGAACAAAGCCGTACGGGCCCTGCGCACGGCGCGCCGGATCGAGATCTACGGCGTGGGGTCGAGTGCGCCCGTCGCCGTGGATGCTTATTACCGCCTCCTTCGGATCGGGTTTCGCGTCGCCGTCGTCACGGACTCCCACATGCAGGCCGTGAGTGCGGCCCTCCTCCAGCCCGGCGATGTCGCGTTCGTGATCTCCCACACCGGGCGGACGCGCGAAACGCTCGAGGCCGCCCGGAACGCCCGCGAGCAGGGCGCGACGGTCATCGCGCTCACCTCGTTTCTGCGCGCGCCGATCCGGGCCGTCGCGAACATCGTCCTCGTCACCGCGACCGCCGAGACGGCCTTTCGGGTCGAGGCGATGGCGTCGCGGATTGCCCACCTGTCCTTGATCGACGCGCTGTACGTCTCGCTCGCGACGCGCTCCTTGGAGGGCGCGCTGGCCACCTTGGCGCGTACCACGGCCATTATCGAACGGCGGCGTGTGTGACCGCCGGCTCCCGGAGGCGTCATGACCCGTCGGCTGCGGCTGGCACTGATCGCCGATATCCACCACGGCCATCCGACCCAAACCAAGGCCGGTCCTTGCGCGTTGCCCCTGCTGGAGCAGTTTGTCCGGGCGGCCAACGATATGACCCCCGATGTGGTCGTCGACCTCGGAGACCGGGTGAACGACCTAGACCATGAGATGGACCTGCTTCGGCTCCGCGAGGTCGCGGAGCGCTTTGGCGCCGTGCGGTCTCCGCGCGTGCACCTCCTCGGTAATCACGACCAGGTCAACCTTTCGGTCGAGGACTCCGAGACGGCGCTCGGCGTGAAGCATCTCTCGAGCACGATGGACCTCGGGGGATGGCACATGGTGTTCTGGGCGCCCGCCAGTCGTGTTGGCGCCGCCGACGGCGCGTACCGCATCGGGGAAGCCGATCTGGCGTGGCTCGAGGCTGATCTGGGAACGACCACCCAGCCGAGCGTCGTCTTCACACATGTGCCGTTCGATGACGGGTCGATGGTTGGCAACTACTACTTCGGGGACAGCCCGCCGGGCGCGGCCGGCTACATCAACGCGGGCGAGGCGCGGGCGGTGGTCCAGCGTAGCAACAAAACGGTCCTGGTTGTCGCCGGCCATGTCCACTGGAATGCGGTCAACGTGATTGACGGGATTCCGTACGTGACCATTCAGTCGCTGACAGAAATGTTCACCACCTGGCCCCACCCGGCTGCGGCCTGGGCGACCCTGGAATTGACGCCTGATACCCTCGACCTCCGGGTCTTCGGACGAGATCGCGTGTCGCTGTCGCGGCCGATCAAATGGCCGACCACCCATTGGCTATCGCAGGACGCCAGCAGCTCTCGGTGGGTGTCCCGGGCGGAAGCGGGCGCGGTGGAGCCGTCCCGGCCGCCCTTGGCGGGCGTGCGCGGGGTGATACTGGACCTCGACGGGGTCGTCTACAGAGAGGACACGCTCCTCCCGGGTGCGCCGGAGTTTGTGTCCTTCGTGCGGCGGACACGCCGGCGCCTCGTCGCGGTAACCAATAATTCCGGACGGTCGGCGGCGGAGTACGCTGAGAAGCTGGGCCGGCTGGGCGTGCCCATCCCCGAACAGGATATCATTACATCGGCATGGGCTACCGCCCAGTACCTTCGGCGTCACCATCGAGGCGCACGTGTTTTTGTGGTGGGGAGCCCGGCTCTGAAGCGCGAGTTGCGGGCAGCTGGGCTGGTCGAATCTCGCGACCCCGAGTACGTGGTTGTAGGCTACGATCCCGGAGCGGATCTCGCGCAGTTGACCGCAGCGACGCGCTGTCTGCTCGCGGGTGCCAAGCTCATCGGCACGAATGCCGATGCGGTCCGGCCGACGCCGGACGGATCCATCCCCGAATGCGGCCCAGTCCTGGCCTTCCTGGAAGCCGCGAGCGGGCAGCGGGCCAAGGTTCTCGGAAAGCCCCATCCGTTCATCGTAGACGCGGCCCTGGATCGCCTGGGAGTCGGGCCCGGCGAGGCGCTGATCGTGGGTGACACGGTCGAAACCGATATCCTGGCCGGCTTGGCGCGCCACGTACGCACGGCGCTGGTCCTCACAGGAAATACGAGGCATGCACCCCTCGGTGAGCCACGGTCCACGGTGACGGCGCCGAACCTCGATAGCCTCCGGCTGCAATTGGTCGATGACGCCGGGACCGCGTCTTCCGAGTCTATCGATGAGCCGGCCGAGAACTCGGTCCCTGAATGATGACATGTGTGCTACGGGGGGATGACGGGCACATCGCGCGCGAGGCGGCGGGCCAAGTCCTCGGTGGCCTCGTCGGCGGGGTAGAAGCACTCGACGCGCAACTCCTGCAGCGTTATGTCCTGCGGCGTTCCGAGCGTGGCGATCGTGGTGAAGAAGCGAATCGCCAAGTCGCCCTTGCGGAACCCGAGCGACAAAAACGGCGCGGATTGGGCCTGCGGATCCGGCGTACGCCAGTGCGAGGGCACGCCGGGGTACGCCAAGATCTCGTCCAGCAGGCGGCGCGTCCCTTCATCGAGCACACCGCCGATCGTCTCACGGTGGATCTGCTGGATCAGCGGTCCGGCGATGGCTTCCCAATTGACGATGTAGCGGCGGAGGCCGTCCGGGTGGCAGACGAGCCGCATCGCGTTCGGGGGGCCCACGAGCTTCGCCGCCGCTTCCGGGTCGAGGAAGAGCCCCAACACGCGGTCACTGGCGCGGTTCTGCATGACGATGTTCCAGTGCCGGTCCACGACGAGCGCCGGGAACGGCTCCTGCTGCGCGAGCATGAAGCCGAGTGCGCGGCGCACCTGCTCCAGCTCGGGTGCGCCCAGCGCGGTTTCCCGGTACGTCGGCGCGTAGCCGGCCGCGGCCAGCAAAACGTTCTGGTCTCGGAGCGGGATGTCGAGTACGCCCGCCAGCAACAGCACCATCTGCCGGCTGGGCCGCGTGCGTCCCGTCTCGAGGAAGCTCAGGTGGCGCGCGGAGATCTCTGCCTCGGTCGCCAGCGCCAGCTGGCTGAGCCGCCGGACGCTCCGCCATCGGCGCAAGAGCTCACCGAACGAGGGAGCAGGCGATACTGCCGCGTGGGCGTAGGTTGCCTCGGATTCCACCATGCTGTCCACCTCCGCGTCGAGTGTACGGCAGAAAGAGAAGCGCCGCCATTACGCGCGAGGTAATGGCGGCGCTTCGCCGACGGCCGGGCTCAAAACCGACGCCGCGCTCGCGAAGTGGATCGATGCCGGCGTAAAGTACGCGGGGTCGCTGCCGCCGAAGTAGCTCGCTACGGTTCCTCGCCGCGGGTGATGTAGTTGTAGAGGGTCCGATCGCGATAGGCGAGATTGAACTGCACGGCGGCGTCCCGCGTGCGCCCGGTGCGGTAGTAGGCGGAGCCGAGCATGTAGTGTAGGACGCTGTTGCTCGGGTCGAGCCGGACGCCTTCCTCCCACTGCGCGACCGTGTTTTTGGCATCGTTGCGCGTGGAGTAGATGTACCCCAGGTATCCGTGGTTCATCGCGTTCATCGGGTCCTGCCGCGTGATCTCGAGGAACTGCTCGAACGGCGTCCGGTGGTTGCCGCCGATCCATGTGGCGAACGCCAACTCGTAGCGGGCGAGGAGATCGTGAGGATCCCGGCCGATGTCGGCCGTCGCGTCCGTGACGATTTTTTGCTCGAGCGCCGGGCGGTGCGCCTCCCCGCCGATCATCCGGTCCACCTGCTTAAGGATATGCCATCCGTCGATGAGCATGCCCTCGTATGCGTACACCATCGACAGGCGGAACGCGAGCTCGGGATCCGGATGCTCGGCAAGCCGCGCCTTGAGGGCGGGCACCAGGCCCTTCCAGCTGTGGCCGCCGGCCTGCGCCGAGGCCGGAGTCGACGCCGGGGGCGCGGCGAGGATGACGAGGGCAAGGACGGTGGCGAGGGCGACGAGCGGTGCCGCGACGCGGCACCCGCGGCGATGCTGCGTTGTCATCTCCGGAGACTCTCCGCAGGGGGATCAGGACGCCGACAGTGTAGCACAGCCGGCCAGCGCCGCGCTAGGGCCGATCTCAGAATTCCGAGGACCCGGCCTGGCTTTCGTCGCATCCGGGCGGGATCTCTATCGCTCGGCGCCAATCCACTCGGCGCCGCCTTCCCACACCTCCTTCTTCCAGATCGGCACCGTGAGCTTGAGCGTGTCGATGCAGAAGCGGGCCGCGTCGAATGCCTCGGCGCGATGAGGCGCCGACACCGCGACCGCGACGCTGATCTCGCCGACGTGGAGCCGGCCCGTGCGGTGCGCGATGCCCACGCGCCTGAGCGCCCATCGCTGGGCCGCCTCGGCCGCAATGCGCTCCAGTTCACGGCGCGCCAGCGCCTCGTAGGCTTCGTACGTCAAATGGTGCACGCGCCGGCCGCGCGCGTTGTCGCGAACGACGCCGAGAAAGAGCACGATGCCCCCGGCTCGGGAGTCGGCCACCTCCGCGAGCAGGCGATCCACGGAGATGGCACCATCGGTGAGGACAATCAACGGCGCCCGGACTGCCTGCGCCGCCGCGGCCACGGGAGCCGGGTGGGGCGCCGCGTTCGCGTCACGCCCGTCCCCGCCGCTCACCGGCGGGATGAGCGCGACTTCATCGGATTCGCGAAGCGGACGCGGAATCTGCACGTACTCGTCGTTCACGGCGTAGCCGCTCGGGGAGGGGAGCGACGCAAGGGCGGGGTATCGCGCGACGAGCGAGGCCCACAACGCGGGCCCATCCGTGCCAGTGTCGACCGAGTGCTCGATGAGCGACTGCCCCACGGCTTCGCGGTAGGAAGCGAATAGACGGACTTTGATGTTCACCACGTCACCTTCCGAGCCGTCGTATGAGGCCCCGCTAGATGCGGTGCACCCGGACGTGCGGCATGTCGAGGAAATCGTTATCCTGCGTGTAGAGGGGTAACTGAAGTGCCACCGCTGTTGCCGCGATCCACGTGTCCATGATCTTGGGACGCTTACCCTGCCGTCTCGCCTCGGCCACGATTTCGGCGAATGCGCGCGCCACGGGAGCGTCGATCGGCAGAGGCTCGAAGAGTTCTTGTGTTCTGGTGAGCGTGCGGAGACGCTGCGCGCGCGTTCGCGAATCCGCGGCCAATAGCACGCCCAGATGCAACTCTGCGACGGTCACCACGGAAATCGCTGCGGTCTCCGGCAGCCTCCCGATCGGTCGCTGGTGCTCTTGCGCCACAAACACGGACGTGTCCAAGAGTCCGCGGCTTTCTCCCTCCGCGGGCACGTCACAATTCCTCGATGGTGGCGCCCGTTGCAGTGTCGAGATCTCGGAGGAACGCGGCGTCCAAGGGCGCTCGTGACAGTAACTGTGTCACGGCGTCTCGCGATACGAAGGCACGTCGGGTCCCGCCGATCGGTACCAGATCGGCCACAGGTCGGCCGTTTACCGTGATTCGAACCTCCTCGCCACGTTCTACTTGACGTAGCACGTGTCCGATGCGATTTCGTAGATCCCGTTGCGGAATTGTCTTCATGCTTGAATCGTAGCACATGTGCTACGGAACGACAACTGCTCAAGGGACCTGTGCTTCGTGGTCGAAGTGTCTCGCTCGGCGTCATGACGTTCACGAGTCAGCTCTGTTGATCGCTTCGCCTCCCGCCTGGGAGCGAAAAGACGGGGAGATCGCCGAGGCCGTCACGCTTGGCGTCATCATGAGCGGGGCCTTGGCGCTTCGTCTGTGGGGCGTTGGGCGGGGGCTCCCGTACGTGCACGAGTGGGATGAACCCCTTGTGCTGACGTGGGTCATCGGGATGCTCCAGCGCGGGGACCTCAACCCATCCACGTTTGCGTACCCCAACGCCTATTACTACATGCTCCTTCCCGTCGTGCACTTGTGGTACTTCTACCTGCACCTACGGGGTCGCATCACAACCCCCTGGGACATCCAGCTGTTTCACCCGCAGGGCGCCTACGCGCACTATTGGTGGTACATCGGCTACCCGTCGTTCTATCTCTGGGGGCGCGTCCTCACCGCGTGTCTGGGGACGGCCACGCTGTTTTTGGTGTACCGGATCGGCGCGATCCTGTTTGAGCCGGCCGTGGGTGTCCTGAGCGCGGCGATCCTGGCGGTGGCCCCCGGCATGATCTACTACGCCGACACCGCGCGCGTCGACGTTCCCATGGTGTTTTTCTTGATGGCCGCGCTCCTCGCCGGCACGAGGCTGTGGACGCGCGGCGCGCGGCGCGACTATTCCCGCGCGGGTCTGTTGGCCGGGCTGGCCGTGTCGACCAAACCCAGCGCGTTTTTCGTCGCGCTGCCGCTGTTCGTCGCCCACTGGCTCAATTCGGGCCGCCAGGGCGTCGTCGATCGCCGCCTGGTGCGGCTTGGCTGGTTCACGATCCTCGGGTTTGTGATCGGGACGCCGTTCGCGCTGGCCCAGGTCGGATACTTCTGGGAGCGCATGGGGCAAAACGCCGCCGCGTACGGGGGCTTTCCGACGCTCGCGATGATGCGGATCGGCCTGCCGCTCTACCTCGGGTACTTGGTCCATCCCGCCCAGGGACAGGAGTGGTATGTCATTCCCCATACCGCCTTGGGTCTCGCGCCAACGCTCGCCGCGCTCGGGGGCGCCGCCGTGGGCCTTGCGTGGAAGCCCAGGTTGCAACTGTACCTGCTGAGCTTCCCCGTCATCTACTTTTTGTACACCGCGGGGCAGCGCTTTCTTCCACTGCGGTACATCCTACCTGTGCTTCCGTTCATGGCGCTGTTCGCGGCGATCGGCATGGTTGGAGCCTGGCGGTGGGTCCGGCGGCGCTCGGGCAGCTCAAGCGTCTGGCTTCCAGCGTGCGCCGTCGCCGGGGTGCTGGGGCTGCTGGGCGGCCCCGCCCGCGATTCCGTGGCGGTCGCCCGCGCGCTCGCGGGCGACCGCGACACGCGCACGATCGCGGTCGACTGGCTCCGCCGTCACGCCGCCCTAGGCTCCAGGGTGGCCGTCGAGGCAGAGTTGCGCTGGTTCTTGCCGGACCTGTCCGGGCTGCCTGACACGATCGTGTATGCGACCCGCGACACCCCCGCGGCATGGTATCGGGAGCGCCGCATCGACTTCGCCGTTGTCGATCCCGAGAGCGCGCTCCGGTCCGGCCACGTGGTCGCCCGGATCCCGTCGCCGCCGTACCTCCCGGACTTCTCGGATGTCGCGACCTGGCCGCAGGACACGTTTCCGGTCATTGACCCGCCCCTGCTGATCATCCGGGACCCCGATCGTGCAGGCCCATAGGTGCGTAGCGCGGATCGCCGGCGCCTGCGCCGGCAAGGGCTGGCGCCGCGCCACATATTTGCGCAATTCGAGGGCCGGCGAGACGTCCCGCCGGCCCTCGAACTCTATGCGCGCCCGTCTAGATGTGCGCCTGCGCGCCGCTCGAAGGCTTGCCGAGCGGCGGCCGGGGAATTAGTGTCCGTTGCCGCCGTTCGCCGGGTTCGGGGCCGGCGGCGTGCGGCTGGCGGGTGCGCTCACGATGTCAAACGAGTTCATGATGCGCTGGAGGACGGCTTGACGATTCGCCAGCCTGGGGCCGGTATTGTCCGTGGTTGCGGTCACGACGTACACGTTCCCGTTCTTGACCACGCACTGCTGCCGGCTCCACCGCGGTTCGCTGTTCGAGGTTTTCCATGTATAGACCCGAGCATACGCCGGAAGCCCGCCTACGGTCGTCGGCCCCGCGCTGACGGTTGTCGAATTGATGTGGGCGAAGTGCTGGCCGATCCACTGTGCCTCGTTGATGCACGACTGCGGCGTCATGCTGCCGAGGGCCCCGTGGATCACGGCGTCGACGGTATCCGGCAGGGCTCCGGCCACCGGCGCCGGGCCCGTGGCCTTGAGGGTGACATTCCCGCTGGGTGACTCCGCCCTCCACCCACTCGGCACGGTCATCGAGATCTGGTTCGAGTGGTCGTAAACGGTCTTCCCGCCGGTCTGAGCGGCGGCAGGAGCCCACGGCATTGCCGCCGCGAACACCGCGAGGAGCCCCGGCACAACGGTGAGAAATCCGTGCAACTTCCCAAGTCTCGCCATCGTATCACCCCGGGTAAAAGAACTCGCCTTGGTCTTGCGCCGACCACGACATTTTTACCCAGGCGCCGCCTGTTCCTTGAGGTCCTCAGCCAGTGAGGCCGGGTGCCGGGGTCAGGATGAGGCGGCGGCAACGAGGAAAAATGAGATGAGCCGTTCGTCGTGGGACGGCCGCGTACCCGGCCGCTCGGGGGGTCAGCCGAACAGGAGGGGGGGCTCGTCCATGGGTCGACGCCAACACGCCGCGACGCGCGTCCTGGCCGTCGCATGCTTGATCGCGGTGGCCTCGCTCGGCCCCGCGGGCCGGGCGGACGCCCAGCTGTTCGGGATCAGCGAGCAGCAAGAGATTCAGATCGGCCGCGAAGTGGAGCGCCGGATGGCGCAGCAGTACGGCTTCGCGGATAGTCCGCCGTCCATCCAGCGCGTCACGACCATCGGCCTCAGGCTCGCGCGGGTGTCCGAGCGGCCGAATCTGCCCTGGACGTACCACATCGTCAGAGGCGCCGTCGTCAACTCGTTCGCGGCGCCCGGGGGCTTCATCTTCGTGACGCAGGGGATGCTCCGGTTTGTCCGATCCGACGACGAGCTCGCGTTCGTCCTCGGTCACGAGACGACCCACGTGGCGCACCGCCATGCGGTGCAGCTCGCCCAGCGCGCCATGGAGCTGCAACTAGGCGCCGCCATCGTCACGCAGGTGCTCTTTGGGGGCAGCCTCGGCGCGTACGAGCTCTCCCAGGTCGGCGCGGCGCTCGTCAACGCGAAGTACTCGCGCGACAAGGAAGCCGAGGCCGACCACTACGGCGTGATCTACATGCGAAAGGCGGGGTGGGATCCGCTGGCCGCGCTCACCTTCTTCAAGCGTCTGGCCGCCAGCGAGAAAGCACAGCCCGGCGCATTTGCCCACGCGTTCGAGGATCATCCCGATACGCCGGCACGGATCGCCGCGATCCAAATCGAGCTGCACGACATGGGCTACGACGTGCCGCTGCCGCGATCGTCGTCCGCGCCGCCGAGCACCGGCGCCGCGCCCCCCACGCGGACGGCGCCGGCTTCGCCGATCACCGGCCGGGCCGAGGCGGTGCACGGCTCCCATCGCTAAGCGCGGGGACAGGGAGCGCACGCGCGTCCCCGAATTTTCCGCAGGTGGCGCCGCCCTGCATCATCGACCCCTACGACGTCCATGGACCGTTTCGCAAGGCGCAGCTTCATTGCCACACCACCAACTCGGACGGGCAATTCGCGCCCCGGGCCCTCCTCGAGCGGTACCGCGCGCGGGGATATGCCATCGTCGTCTTTACGGACCATAACCGCGTGACCGCGTGCGACGACCTCAATGACGACGGGTTTCTGGCCCTCCCGGGCGTCGAGACGACGGTTCCTCGGCCGATCCGCCCGCTCGGGCCGCACATGGGGCGGCTCGGCGCGCCGGGCGTACTGCGCGCGGGCGGCGCCCAGGCATGCGTTGACGCGACCGTGGCGGCAGGGGGCGTCGTGTCGTTGCATCATCCTTCCTGGACCGGGAACGGGTTCACGGGACGGTGGTCCGTCGCCGATCTGGTTCGCCTCCGCGGGTATCATCTCGTTGAGATCAGCAACCACCACAGCCGAAACGCCGAGGATACCCGGCGGTGGACGGCCGCGCTCCGGCAGCGCGGTCCGAGCGCCCCGGTCGGCGGGGTCGCGGTGGACGACCTGCACCGGGAGCGCGATCTGGATCGGGGATGGGTGATGGTCAAGATCGCTACGCTCTCGCCGGCGGGCGTGCTCGGCGCCCTGCGGGCCCTCGCATTTTACGCCTCCACAGGGCCGTGCGCCGAGTTCGGCGTCCACGACGGCGCGATTCGCTGCGTGACGGATGCGTCCCGTGTGCGATTCCTCGACGCCTCGGATCACATGCGGTACAATGCTGCGGGGCCGGAGGCTGGCTACGCGCCGGCGGGCGACGAGGGCTTCGTCAGGGTCGAGTGCCTCGGAGCCTCGGGCGCCAAGGCCTGGTCCCAGCCATTCTGGCTCGGTGGTCACGAAGCATGTTGAGCGATCCGCGCCGGGGCGTCGTTACCGCGGTGCACACGTGACCAGCGCGGTGCTGAGTCACGTTTGGGCCCTGCGTCACCCGCCGGGTCTGCCCGCAGCAGCGACGCTTGCCGCCGGCGCTGGTGTTAGACGCGAGGTCCACGGCCAACCCGGCTGCGCTCGGTGCGGTATTTGGCAAACAACCAAATGGACACTGCGGAGCTAATGCCGAAGATCCAGTAATCGCCTGTCATGTCCCGAACCCTGCCCAAATCGCTGAGGGTTCCGATGCCGCTGACGATCGCCACGAAGGCGGCTAAGACAAGAAGGAGTCCATACGCGGATCCTGATCCCTGCTTCTTGTCTTTTAAGATGGCCTTCGGCGAGCCGGCCGTGCGGCCCGCATGTTGCGCTGCCTCGGCCTGCACCGTCGTTGCTCTCTGCGGGCTCCCGGACCCCGGCGTACGGCCTCGAACTGCGTTGCCAGATACGCCTGGTGATGCGCCGATTGCCGCCTTGCGCAGCTCCGCGACGAACGCCGTGGCCGATGGGTATCGCCCGGTCGGATCGCGTCGCAGTTGTGTGAGCACTACATCGTCGATGCCTTGTCGCAGGTTCCGCTGGAAGCTGCTCGGCGCCGGCGGATCCAACGTGAGCTTCGCGCTGGCGATAGCCTCCCGGTCGCCTTCAAAGGGAAGACGCCCCGCCAGCATTTCGTAGGCGACAAGGCCGACCGCGTACCGGTCGGCGGATTGGCTCAACTCGATGTGGCGAGCCACGTCGAGCTCCTTCCACGCCGCCGTCGCGCGGATGAGCTCCGGTGCCCCGTACTCGTAGGTGCCCGACACGTACATGGACTGAGGGTCGTCCCTCGATCGCCCGAGTCCAAAGTCCACGACCGTCACGTGGTCGTCGGCGCCCACGAAGACGTTGTCCGGCTTGATGTCGCGATGAACGGCGCCTTCGCCGTGCGCGTAGTCCACGGCAGCTGCCAACTGCTCGAGCACGGACAGCACCCGAGGCAACGGCATGGGGGCGGGTTGTTTGAGCACGGCCTGTAGTGTCGGGCCGGTGAGGAGCTCCATGACGATGTAGGGAACGCTGCGCTGCGGCTCGATGTCGAACGCGTAAATCGTCACGATGTTTGGGTGCGCCAACCGCGCGGCAACCCGCGCCTCCTGGCGGAAGCGCTGCAGTCTCTCGTCGTCGTTGAGCTTCATAATCTTGATGGCGCACGGGCGATCGAGCGGGATGTCCCACGCACGCAGGACGATGCCGAAGGCGCCACCGCCCAACACTTCCTCCAACTTGTACTTCCCGGAGAACGGCCCCACGTGGGCGAGCCCGGCGATGTATGCTCGTACGCGTTCGAGCTCCTGCCGGTCCTGAATTTCCTGAAGAGTGTTCTGCCCCTCGCGGGAAAAGAGCCGCATGATGACGCGTTGATCTGTGCCGGCCACCGGAGATTCGACCCCTCGGTTGAGCAGCAGCGCATACACCTGACCCTGGAAGCGGAAGATATCGATGAGGTCGAGGGTGTAGGAGCGCCCGTCGTTGCCGGTCAGGGTGATGGTTCCCCGACCGCCTTGGCGCGATGTCTCGGCCTGTGTCTGGTCTGCGCTCACGGTTCCCCCCGGGCAAAACACCCGCGCGAATGTGAGGCCCGGTTCGGCGGTTTCCTGCGACGATCCTCCAGCCAGACGGCAGAGCGCCGAAGAAGGCCACTCACGCCGGCCCGCGAATGCCCGAGCGCATGGGACAATCGGCCCGCACACGGCGAGGGAGCGGTGTGCTCGGCCACGGGGGCCAGCGATGGAATTCAGTGGTGATGGTCACGGGGGCGACGGCTACGGCGGGGCGGGTCACCACGGCGTGCCGTCGTTTCACGACGTGTTCCTGGGCATCGAATTGGCGGCGACGCTCACCGGCCACGGGGTGAGCCTGGCCGACGCAACGGCTGCAAGTCTCTTTGCCGAAGCGCTGCTGGATCATGGGGGCGGGTACGAATTCAGCTTCCCCACCGGGTACGCGCAGGATGTGCCCGCGCTGCAGGGCTCCGGCCCGCCGGACGGACCGACCGCGTTCGACGACCGCGGCCGCGAACTCAGCCTGCCGGGGATCGCCCAAAAGGCGAACACGATCGAAGTGCTGTACTGGCCTCATGGGCGATGCGAGCCCCGCCAGGCCACCCCGTCCTTAGCCGAGCGCGCGGGCCTGGAGCGCTACCGGCCCATCTACCATCCAACCTGGGACGAGATCGTCCGGAACGAGCCGCGGATTTTGTCCGGCGTCCCCATCGGGACGGCGGAGGAGCGAGACAGGCTGCCCAACGGCTGGTATCAAGGGGTGCGGGGCACCACCGAGTTTTGGCGCCAGTTTTTCCGTGCCCGGCGGTCCCGCGCTCCCTTCTCAAACACCCCCGAGTCCTATGAAGATCATCGCACGCTGCTCATCGTGAGCGGCGTGACCTGGCACTATCACCATACCGAGCCGTACTGGCTGAACGACGATTATGAGACGCGGGTCGCTCTGACCGTATACTCGCAGCCGGTCGGCATCGCCGGCGGGGGATGGGCCTACAAGCGGACGCAGCTACGGCAGCATTGGCAGGCCGCCCAGCGGCTGGCCAGGGCGCTGCACGACTATCTGGCCGCGTATCCGCCGTCGCTCCGTTCCCTGCAGTTCCGGAGGTCCATGGACCCCGGCCGGACACGGCCCGGCGGGCGGCAGGCTGAGCCTGGGGCTGTTCCCACTGCCACGATCCGGGAGAGCGTCGCAGCCCCCGGCGCACAGGCGGGCCAACGAGGCGTGTGCGTGAGCGTGGGCTTCGACATCCTCGGCGCGGCGGGCCAGCCGTGCTGGGTCTCCGCAGCATTCTTTCGCGCCGATGGGTCTCCACTGCGGGACGCGGACGGCCGGTACCGGAACCGCGCCGGATGCGTGTCGGTGGCCCACGGGGTCACCCCGGCGACTCCAACGTTGCGCGATTGTCATTCGCTGTTCATCCCTGAAGCGCAGCTCCACTTACCTGCGGGCGAGTACCGCCTAATCTGCGCCGTCGCGATTTGGAAGGATGCGCCCGACGGCAACTGGACATGGCTCGCCGGTAAGGGAGGCGTGCAGTTGGACATCCGGATCGGCGTGTGAGCCGCTAGAGAGGTACTCTCCCGCCACACGGCGAACGCCGGTCTCGTGCGGCCGGATGCCGGGCGGCGGCGGTGAGCCCGGCATCCACTCTACGCCGAAGTACATGCTTGAAGCCTGTCGAGCGGGGGACGCGCGATGCGAATTGCGTGGAGAGCGTGCTTGGTGGCGATCCTGGCCGTCGTCCTCGGCGCGTCGGTGGTGGCGCAAGGCCAGCCCCGGGTGACGATTACGTACTGGCAGTACTACTTCGAGAGCAAGGTCAAGACCATGGACACGCTCATCGCCCAGTTCGAGGCCAAGACGCCGGGCGTGCACGTGGTCCAGGAGACATTCCCGTACGACTCCTACAATCAAAAGGTGGCCAGCGCCATCCCGGCCGGGCAGGGACCCGACGTCGTCAACCTGTACTACGGCTGGCTGCCGCTGTACGTCGGCAGCGGCTACCTGCAAGCCCTGCCCGCCCAGGTGTTCCCAACCGCCGGGATCGAGCGCGAGTTCGTGCCGATGATCAAGGCGGCGAAGTTCGACGGCCGGTACTGGGCGCTGCCGACGGCGGTGCGGACGCTTGCCTTGTTCTACAACAAGGAGTTGTTCAGCCGCGCGGGCCTGAGCCGTCCGCCGGTCACCTGGGACGAGTTCCGGGCCGACGCCCAGAAGCTCACGCAGCGCGACGCCGGCGGCCGCATCACCGTGGAGGGCTTCGGGATCGCGCCGAACGGTCAGGACCACCAGTTGCTGCGGGAGATCCTATTCCGGCAGTGGGGCACTGCCGCGTACAGCGCCGACAACCGGCGCGTCACCTACAACAACCCTCAGGGGGCCGCGGCCCTGGCCTGGTACACGGATTTGGTCACCAAGGACAAGGTCGGCGTCATCGACTTCTTCCCCGGCGGCAATGGGTACCGGGACGCGTTTAACGCCGGGAAGGCCGGGATGATCGTCGATGGGTCGTTTGCGATCGGCGCCATCCAGTCGGGCGCGAAGTTCCCGTGGGGCGTCGCGCTCCTGCCGCGGCGGACGGCCGGCGGTGCGCCGAGCAACTTCGGCTCGTTCTGGGTCAACGGGATCTCGCGCAAGGCGACCGGGCCCCGGCTCACGGCGGCCGTCGCGTTCCTGAAATATCTGACATCGCCGGACGTCCAGCGGACCTGGCTCAGGCAGGTAGGGGAGATCCCCGCGAGCCAGGCGCTCGCCGCGGATCCGAAGCTGGCGCAGGATCCCGTGTATGGACCGTTTATCGCGAGCCTGCCGTACGCGCACGCCACGTTTTTCGTCGACGAGACGGCCCAGCGGACCATCATGCTGGACGCGATCAACGAGGTCGTGCTCAATCACAAGGATCCCAAGGCCGCGCTGGACGATGCCGCGGCCAAAGAGCAAAAGGTCCTCGACGACTTCTGGTCCAAGCAGGCGCACAAGTAGCGCGGCGGACTCCGGAGCGGCGGGCGCCGGGCGCCCGGACCGGGACGCCGGCGTGGCGGTGAGCGGCCCCGCGGCTCGGACGCGCCGGGGCCTGAGTCTCCGCGCGCGCCGCACGCTCTCCGCGTACACGTTCCTGGCCGTGCCGCTGGGGTTCTTCTTGGCCATTCGCATCGCGCCCGCGGCCGGGGCTCTGGTGATCAGCCTGCACCGGTGGAACATCGTCGGGACGGACCAGCCGTTCGTCGGGCTCGCGAACTTCCGCGAGGTCCTGAGCGACCGCCAGTTCTGGCAGGCTGCGGCGAACACCCTCCGGTACGCGGCGGCCGGGATTCCCGCCCAGCTTGCGCTCGGGTTCGCGGCGGCGTTGCTGCTCCGGCGCGCCGTGCGCTTCCGGGGCTTCTTTCGCACTGTGTATTTCGTGCCGTTCGTGACTCCGGTCGTCGCCGCGGCGTGGGTGTGGCAGTGGATGTACTCGCCGAACTTCGGGCCGCTGGCGATGATCGCCGGGCGGCTCGGGCTGCCGGCGCCCCTCCGCACGCCGGCGCTCGCGCTGTATGCGATCACGGCGCTCGTCGTGTGGGAGTACCTGGGCTTCCAGGTCGTGATCTTCCTCGCCGGCCTCGAGGCGATCCCACAGGTCTACTACGAGGCGGCGGCCGTGGACGGCGCGCGCGGGTGGGACCTTTTCCGGCACATCACGGTGCCGCTGCTCAACGCGACGCTGGTCTTTTCGGTCGTCTACGCCACGATCGTCTACCTGCAGTTGTTCACGCAGGTGCTCAACATGACGTTCGGAGATCCCGGCGGGCCGCTCGGGAACACCGCGACGATCGTGCTGTACGTCTACACCCTCGGGTTCCAGCGCTTCCACATGGGCCAGGCGGCCGCGGCCACGGTGGTCCTGTTTGCGGCGCTCCTTGGCGTCGCGCTCCTCCAGCTCACGGTCCTGACCCGGCGGGTGGAGTACTGATGGCGCGGACGCTTGCGCCGCGCGGGCCGACCGGTCTCGCCGCGAGCGATCGCGTGCCGCGGCGGTCTCAGGCCGGCGCCCGCTGGAGGAGCGCCGCGGCGTATCTGGCGCTTGCCGCGGGCGGCGTCGTGGTGGTGTTCCCGTTTGCCTGGATGCTGGCGACCGCGCTCAAGACGCCGCAGCAGATCTTCGAGCTCAAGTTCTGGCCGAGCGCGCCCACGCTCGACAACATTCGCCAGGTGCTCCTCGCCACCCAGTTCCCGCGCTGGTTCGCCAACAGCCTCGGCGTCGCGGCCGCCACGACCGCGAGCGTGGCATTCTTCGACTCGCTCGTGGGCTACACGCTCGCGAAGCTGCGCTTCCCCGGCCGCGACGTGATCTTCATCGTCATCCTGAGCACGCTCATGATCCCCACGGAGATGCTCGTGATCCCGTGGTATATCATGAGCGCGCGGCTGGGATGGATCGACACGTACTGGGGCATCTTGTTCCCCGGCATCATGAGCGCGTTCGGGGTGTTTCTGATGCGGCAGTTCATGGCCGGGGTCCCCGACGAGCTGCTCGAGGCCGCGCGGATCGACGGGCTCAGCGAGTTCGGCCTGTTCGCGCGGATCGCGCTGCCGCTCGTGCGGCCGGCGCTGGCGGCGCTGTGCATCTTTACGTTCCTCGGCAACTGGAACGCGTTTCTCTGGCCGTTGATCGTGATCCAGACGCCGGAGATGCGGACGCTCCCGGTCGGCATCGCGCTCTTCAGCGGGGAGGCGGGGTCGTCGTGGCATCTCATCATGGCCGCGTCCACGCTGGCGGTGCTCCCGGTGCTCGCGGTGTTCGCGCTGCTGCAGCGGCAGATCATCGAGGGGGTTGTGCTCACGGGCCTGCGGAGCTGAGCGGCTTCGCGGACCCGCTCGAACGAGGCCCGGGTGGTGGCGGCCCAAGGCCGCCGGGGCCCGAGGCGGGGAGAGGTGCAGGCGCATGACGACGGTTTCGGTGCTGGACTTCCACGCGCATTTTCCCGTCCGCGACGCCGGCGATCGCGTCCGCGACGAGTACGTCGCGCGCCACGGCGAGGCGAAGTGGCAGATGGTCGCGGGCTGGCTGCGCGCCGACCAGGCCGCGTGGCGTCGGGCCTGGGGATTCCCGAACCCCGAGCCTCCGGGACCGGACGAGGAAATGGCGGACCGGTGGGCAGGGGAGGTGGCGCGGCACCGTCTCCGCCGCGTCGTGTTCGTGACGGGCGGCGGCAACGACCGGCTCGCGCGCGTGGTCGCGCGGCACCCCGACAAGTTCGTGGGGTTCGCGCACCACGATCCCTTCCGCCCGGACGCCGCGCGCGAGCTCGAGCGCGCCGTCGGGACGCTCGGGCTGCGGGGGTATAAGCTGATCGCGCCGCTGCTCCACGGGCGTCTCGACGACGAGCGGCTCGCCCCGCTCTGGGAGACCGCCGAGCGCCTCGGGATCCCGGTGCTGATTCACTTCGGGCCGCTCCGTTACCAGGGGATCGTGTCGCATCCCAACATGAGCCCGCTCGTGCTGCAGGATGTGGCGCGCGGGTTCCCCGGGATCCCGTTCGTGATCCCGCACTTCGGCTGCGGGTACCCCCGGGAGTTGCTGCATCTCGCCTGGGTGTGCGGCAACATCCACGTGGACACCTCGGGCTCGAACGAGTGGATGCGCTGGATGCCGTATCCGCTCACGCTCGCGGGACTCTTCCGCATGTTTCTGGAGACCGTCGGACCTCAGCGCATCGTGTTCGGGACCGACTCGTCCTGGTTCCCGCGGGGGTTTGCCGCGCGCTATCTCGCTGACCAGCTGCGCGCGTGCTACGAGATCGGATGCAACGAGGAAGCCGTGCGGGCGATCTTCGCCGGCAATGCCGAGCGCCTGCTGCGGCTACCGGCGGGCGCGGCGGAGGAAACGTAGCCCGACGGCCGGTCGGCCCGGCGTTCCAGGAGGTGGGCGATGTGCGAGGCAAGGACCCCGATGCTTCAGGTCGCGCTGAATGGCGGCCGGACGCCGAGCGAGCATCCGTCCATTCCGCGAGCGCCCGGCGCACTGGCGCGGGCGCCGGCGACGGGCGAGGGGTGGACCAGGCCGGCCGCCGCGAGGTGTGGCAGAACGGGCAGCAGGAATTCGCCGCTGCCCGTTCTGCGCTCGTGCTATTGCGTGACGACGATCGTGCCCCGCATGCCCTCCGGGACGTGGACCACGCACCAGTACGTGAACGTGCCGGCCTTCGTGAACTTGAGGCTGTACGACGTCGGCCCCGGCGGGTTCACGGGGTAGAGGATCCCGGAATTGTAGTACGCGCCGATTCCCGCGTGGGACGCGCCGCCCGCGGGTGCCAGGACCTTGGGATTGTAGTAGAGGTTCGGCGGCCCCTGCGCCTGCGGCGCCGCCACGATAAAGTCGGGTAGCGCTCCCGATCCTGCAAACGTAATCGTGTGGATCTCGTCCGGATCGGTCATCACCCACTTGACGGTGCTCCCCACCTTGATCCGGAGCGTGTCGGTTCCGAACCGGTAGAGCGCGAGGCGCCGCGCAGGATCCCCGACCATCGGCGCCGTGTAGACGGTCCCGTTGGCGCTTTCGGAAACTGTCGCCCGGGTTGCCGCGCGCAGCTTGGCGCCCGCGGCGAGCGCCTGGGTCCGCGCCTGGGCCGCGAGGTGGTCATACTGAGCCTGCGTCATCGGGTACGGCGTCCCCGCGGGTTGCACGACGACGGTGCCGACCTGCGCCGGGTGCAGCAGGCATTGATACGTGTACCGGCCCGGCTTGGTAAAGGTGAGCGTCCAGCTCTTCCCGAGGCCGCTCAGCAAACCGGAGTTGGCGAGTCCGCTCCCGTTGTACGTCCGCCCGCCCTGCGGGAACGCCACGTTCGAGGGGAAACGCACGCGCCCGTCCTTCTGTGGCTCATCGAGCGGCAGCGGTTGGGCTCCGGACAAGAACGTGACCGTGTGGTCCGACACCGCCGCCATGGTGAACGTGATCGAGTCGCCCGCGTCGACCGTGATCGTGCGCGGATAGTAGTCGAGGACTTGCACCGCGTGGTCGGCCGAGTCCGCGCCGACCGCGACGTGCCATGTCCTGCCCGGCGCCGCGTTGCCCAGCCCCACGAAGACGCTGATGCCGAGTGCCACGCAGATCAAGATTGCTCCCGCTCTCGCCATGTGCTCCCCCATCCGATGCTCTTGGCCAATGCTTAACCTTTTCTATTACGGTGCCGGCTCGGCTTGTCCTCCTGGTTTGTGCGTCGGCCCGCAGTCCGGTAGGGCCGGATCCGCCCCGCGGTTGGGCGAGTCCCCAGGGCCCGGCGCTCGCCGCGGGCGGCCGCGCGGCGAGGGCGGGGCTACCCGGTGTGGACGCGCCAGAGATGCGTTACCGCGTCCTCCCGCCGGACTGCCGTGCCGGTCGCGGCGAGGATGTCGCCGTCGTTGTCGCCGGAGGGGAGGACGATGTTGGCGTAGCCGAAGAGGCGGAGGTGCCAACCGTCGTGGGGCCACCGGAGGACCGTCTCCCACTCCGTGCCGTCGGCGCTCGCGTACAGCACGGCGTCGCGTCCGTTGTTGACGCGGCTCGGCTCCACGCCTGTGGAAAAGAACAGCGCCCGGCCCACGCGGCAGCCGTAGAAGCTCGAGGCGGCGATCGGCGCGAGGCGTGCGGACGTCCCGCCGCGATCGAGGCGGTAGATGTAGTTCGCCTCCCGCTCGGTGTCCGACGCGTAGTAAATGCCCTCCGGCAACGGCACCAGCGCGACCGCGCGGGCCTGCTGGCCGCCGGCCACCACCACGTCGACGGACGACCAATCGGGGCTCGCGCGGAGGATGCGGCACTCGTCCCCGTCGTCGCCCGTGAGTACCCAGAGGCAGCCGCCGTGAGGGTCGTAGGTGATGGTATGCACATGGCGGATGGATTGGCGCGGGAACGTGTAGACGATCTCCCAGCGCTCGCCGTCGTGCGAGCCGTACACGTGGACGGCGTCCCGGCCCCGGTTCGAAAAATACTCGCCGAAGTACACGCGACCGCCGGGGGTGCTCGCGATCGCCAGCGGACGGCGGCCGCGCGGGACGTCCAGCACGGGATCGAAACGAAGCGTGCCGGCGCGGCGGAGCGCGATGACCCCGGGAAACGAGGCCACGAGCGCGCCATCGCCGACCCGCGCGATCCCGTGGCAACCGCCGCGCGTGAGCCGGTCCGCCAGCCGCGCCTGCGACGCCCAGCGCCGGAGCAGCCCCGGGTCAAACTCCCCCGCGGACTCCCATGCGAGCGACGCCGGCATCCAGCGGAGCACCTCGTAGCCGCGCGCGGCGTACAGGACGCCCGCCTGCCATCCTAAGACCCGCAGTCCGGGATACCGCGCGAGCGGTTCGAGGCGGAGCCGCATGCGGCTACTTGCGGACGAGACAGTCGCCGAGCACGAGCGCGTCCATCCGCGTCCGGAGGAAGCAGTCGATGGCCTCCTCCGGCGTGCAGACGATCGGTTCGTTCTCGTTGAAGGACGTGTTCAGGATCACGGGCACGCCCGTGATCGCCTCGAATTCCTTGATGAGGCGCCAGTAACGCGGGTTGGCCCCCCGGTCCACGGTTTGCAGCCGGCCGGTGCCGTCCACGTGGGTCACCGCGGGGATGACGCCGCGCTTGTCCGGCAGGACCTGGTACACCTTGACCATGAACGGATCGGGATACGTCTGATCGAAGTACTCGCCGACGGCCTCGAGCGTCACCGACGGCGCGAACGGCCGGAACGGTTCGCGGTGCTTGATCCGCGCGTTGAGGATGTCCTTCATGTCGGCGCGCCGGGGGTCCGCGACGATGCTGCGGTTGCCGAGCGCGCGCGGGCCCCACTCCATGCGCCCTTGGAACCAGCCCACGACGCTGCCGTCGGCGACGAGCCGGGCCGCCCGCCGTGCGACCTCGTCGGCGTCCAGCGACTCCGCCGCGAGGCCTGCCCGATCCAGGGCCCGGGCGATCCCGTCCCGGTCGAACTCCGGCCCCGTGTAGGCGCGGTCCATGACGTACCGCCGCGGCCGGCCGAGCACGTGGTGGTAGATGTAGTAGCAGACCCCGAGCGCGGTCCCCGCGTCGTTGGCGGCGGGCTGGATGTAGATGTCCGTGAACGGGGTCTCGCGCAGGATCTTGCCGTTGAACGCGCTGTTCAGCGCGACCCCGCCCGCAAGGCACAGCGCCGCTTCGCCGGTGTCGCGTGCGAGCCGCCGCAGCAGGGCGAACTCCGCCTCCTCGAGCATCGCCTGCAGCGAAGCGGCGACGTCTCGGTGGTGGTCGGTGAGCGGCTCGCCGGGTTGGCGCGGCGGGCCGAACACGTCGACGAACCTCTCGGAGTACATGGTGCCGATCTCCGGCGACCCCTCGTCGAACGTCATCGAGACGCCGGCGGCGTGGTGCACGAAGTAGTCGAGGTCCAGCTCGAACGTCCCGTCCTGCTGGACGCGGACGATCTTCCGAAACCGGTCGAGATGCCGGGGTTCGCCGTAGGGGGCGAGGCCCATGACCTTGCCTTCGTCGCCGTACTTCGGGAAGCCGAGCCACTGGGACGCCGCGGTGTAGATGTACCCGAGCGAGTGCGGGAAGTTGATCTCGTCGTGAACCTCGATGTGCGTGTCCCGGCCCACCCCCCACATCGTGCTCACGAAGTCGCCCATCCCGTCCACGGACAGCGCGGCTGCCCGCGCAAACGGCGACACGAACAGCGCGCTGGCCATGTGCGCGCGATGGTGCTCCACGTTGTGAAACTGCGCCCGCAGGCGGCGGGCGTCGAGCGCGAACGCTCCGCACAGGGCCGCCTCCGGCCGGCGCACCTGCGCCGCGTTGGCGAGCCGGGCACGGATCATCCCCGCGCTCGGACGCCGGCGGATCGCGAACGCGACTTTTTTCAGGAGGTTGGCCTTGGGATCCCGGGAGATGCCGACGTGGTCGAGCTCATACGGGGTGATGCCCGCGGCCTCCAGGCAGTAGGCGATGGCGCGGGTGGGGAAGCCCGCCCAGTACTTGACGCGGCGGAACCGCTCCTCCTCCGCCGCGGCGACGAGCTCGCCGTCGCGGATGAGACAGGCCGAGGATCCGCCGTGGTAGGCATTGATGCCTAGAATGTACACTCGCCGCCCTCAGGTCCGGCGCGGCGTCCGGGTTCGGGCGGCCCCGCGGACCGCGGCCCGGCGAACCGGAGGCCGGCCCGCGTGGTCCAGGGCGTCCTTGAGGTACACCGTCAGGATGTGGCCGATCGCCAGGTGCGTGTCCTCCACGATCTCGTATTCGCGGCTCGGGACGACGACGGCGAGGTCGGCCAGCGCCCGGAGCTCGCGGCCCGGGTCGCCCACGAGCGCGATCACCGCCGCGCCGGCCGCGCGCGCCGCCCGCGCCGCGGCCACGATATTGGGGGAAGTGCCGCTCACGGACAGTAGCACCACGGCATCCCCGGGCCGGGCGAGCGTGCTGACCTGCTCGGCAAAGACGTGCTCGTACCCATGGTCGTTGCCCCACGCCGTGAGGACCGCGGGCTCGCACAACGACAGCGTGCGGATGCGTCGGGCGCCCGGCCGCGGCGGCCGGCCGCGCGTGCCTTTGCCGAGGTCGAGCGCCATGTGCGACGCCGTGGTGGCGCTCCCCCCGTTGCCCGCGATCAAGATGGTCCCGCCGGCGAGGACGACGCGTTGCAGGTGGTCCGCGACGGCCGCGATCTCGCGCGACGAGACGGCCTCCAGGCACGTGCGGAGCCGCGACGCATACGTCCGCGCCGCGCGCCGCGCGGCGTCACTCCTCGACATAGATGATCCGGCTCCCTTGTGGCTCGAACCTGAACGGCACGGCGCGCAGTCCCGGCAACGCCCGGCGGATCGCGTCGTGGCGCTCGGGTGACGCAAATAATAGCAAAAAGCCGCCGCCGCCCGCACCGAGGATCTTGCCCCCGGCCGCGCCGGCGGCGCGGGCCTGCGCGTACCACACGTCGATCTCGGGCGAGGTGATTCCCGGGGCCAGCGTCTGCTTGAGCTGCCAGCCGGTGTCGAGGATCTCGCCGACGGCGTCGAGCTGCTGGTCGAGCAGCGCCGCGCGCAGGTCCAGCGCGAGGTCTCGCACCCGCGCCGCGTTTTCGCGGACGGCCGCGTCCTCGCGCAGGTTGCGGCCCTGCTCCTCGAGGATCGCGTCCGCGCTGCGGGTGAGGCCCGTGTATAACAGCAGGAAGTACGCCTGCAGGCGCTCGCGGAATGCCGCGCTCATGACGAGCGGTTCGACGCGGACGCCGTCCGCGTCGAACCGCATGAACTGGAGGCCGCCGTAGGCGGCGATGTACTGATCCTGCTTGCCGATCGGCTTGCGGCACCGTTGGAGCTCGATCTCACAGGCCTCCTCGGCGAGCCGCTGCGCCCCCGCGTGCCGGCCCGTGTACGCGTGCAGCGCGTGCAGCAGCCCCACGGTGTACGTGCTGCTGGAGCCGAGCCCTGTGCCGCGCGAGGGGATGTCGGAGATCGACGTGATCTCGATGCCGCCGCCGACGCCGACCATCCGGAGGGCTTCCCGAATGAGCTCGTGCCGGAGGTCATCGACGCGGTCGACCATCTCCGTGACGGAGTAGCTCGCCCGGATCCGGTCGTCGAACTTCTTGTTCACGGTGATGTAGATGTACTTGTTGATCGCAGTCGCGACGACCGCGCCGGGCTCGTGCCCGTAGAAGGCGGGAAGATCGGAGCCGCCGCCCGCGAAGCTGATCCGCAGGGGAGTGCGCGAAATGATCACGCGCTCAACGATTCGGGCCGGTGCGGCCAATTCCTGGCGCGGCTGCGGCCCGGGCAAGCGGTCGGCCTGCGGTGTGGTCGCGTCCGCGCTCAACCGGGCGCCGACTACGCACGCGGTCGTCCAGGAACGCCCGCGCCCGGCGCCACCCGGGGGGCATCCATTGGCGGTGCGGCCGCACCGCCGATGAGCGCCACCATCAGCCTGATCGCCTGATCGTCGCGCAGCCCTCGGTCACGGACGAGCGAACGCCACGTGGTGAAGTCGAGCGCATGGCCGAGCGCCGCCTGGAACACGAGGTCGCCTTCGCGATCGACGCCCCAGCCGCTCGACAGCGCGGACCGCATTCGCGACACAAACGCCCGCAGACTGACGCCCACGAGTTCGGGCGCCACCCTCGCGTCCCGCGTGACGTTCCCGAGCATCCGCTCGGTGCGGCCGTAAAACGCGTACAGGTGAGTCAGGGCCTCCCGCAACCGTTCTTCCGGGTCGACAATGCGCCTCCACGTGTCGGGATCCGGCGGGGGATTCCGGGCGAAGAACAACCCCGAGCAGGCCTTGAACAGATCGGACGCGGTCGGGAAGTGGGTCCGGACGGTGAGCCGCTGGACGCCGGCGCGCTTCGCGATCGCGCTGATCGTGGTCGCGAGGGGCCCGATGCTTTCGTGAAGGGCCATCGTCGCGTCTACGATGCGCTGCCGCGTCCGCCGCTGCCCCTCGGCCCGCTTCCTCAGCTCGTACCTTCGCTTCCGCCTGGTTTTCACTGATCGACCATGCGTTCCCAAATTGACAACGCTCCTTGTTCGATGCTACATTTCAGCATACAGGCATGCGAGTCAAAATACCACGCGTCACGGCGCGAGGCCCGACGGCGGCGTGGCGGGTTTTCGGCGCGTGACGCCGGCGAGGAGCGGTGCCGTGTCGAAGGCGCACAAGTCATTGTATGAGCGCGTGGGAGGGTACGACGTCATCGCCGCCGTCTTCGCGGACTACGTGAGTCGCATGCGGGCCGATCCGAGGATGGCCCGCTTCAGCGGCGGCCGCGGCGGGGACAAGAAGGCGCGCGACCTGCAGCTGAACATCGACTATATGTGCAGGGTGGCAGGCGGACCAGTGTACTACCTCGGGCGCGACCTCCGGACCGCGCATGCCGGGCTCAACATCACGGACGAGGAGTGGGCGGTCAACATGCGCTACATGGCCGAGGCGCTCGACGCGCATCGGGTTTCGCCTGAGGAGAAGGAAGAGTTTCTCGCCGTCATCGAGGGCATGCGCAGGGACATCGTCGAGCCGTAGCCTTCCACGCTGCCCCCGGCGTCGCTTGCCGCTGCGGCGATGCCTAGCGTATAATCCAGGCGTGGCGGCGTCCCGCGGTTCTTCCGCTCCGCCGAAGGCCTTCCCCGCCGACAGCGTTGGAGCTCGTGTCTCCGCGGACCTGGTGATCGTCTCGAGCGGTCCCGGCGAGGTATCGAACTGGGCCGTGCCGATGGCACAGGCCGCCGCGGCGTGGGCCCGCGAGCGCGGCGCGCCACTCCGCATCTCGCTCGTCCTCCCGCCGTGCCAGTTCGCGAGCGGGCAGGAGGCCGCGTACGCGCGCCGGCAGGGGCCGTTTGCGCGCATCCTCGGTCCGCGGGCGTGCCTGGCCGTGGTCGCCGGCCTCCGCCGCCTGCCCGTCTCGGACTCCGGCTGCGTGCTGCATCTCGGCGGCGACCTGTGGTACACGGCGACGCTCGGCCGGCGCCTGCGGTTTCCCGCGTTCGCCTACGCGGAGACGGATCTGGTGCGGCGCCGGGCGCGCCGGTTTGCGCGCATTTTTCTCCCGTCGCAGGAGCTTGCCGATGCGCTGGCGGCCCGCGTCCCGCGCGAGCGGCTACTGGTGGTCGGCGACCTCCGTGTGGACCATCTGCGGTCGTTCCGCGGCCTCGCCGGCGGGTCCAGGAGCGGCACCCGCGTCGCGTTGCTCCCGGGGAGCCGCGGGTGGCTGCTCGCCGGCATGCTGCCGTTTCTGCTGGACACCGCCGGAACGATGCGCGCGCAGCGGGCGGAGTTGCGGTTTGTCCTGATCGCGTCGCCGTTTCTCGCCCCCGACGTGCTGGAGCGCGTGGCGGGGCCGTATCGCGGACGGCTCCGGGCCCTCGGCATCGATATCGTGCAGGACGACCGCCTGCGTGCCCTCGCGGAGTGCGACCTCGCGATCACCATGCCGGGCACCAACACGGTGGAGCTCGCCACCCTGGGCGTGCCGATGCTGGTCGTCGTGCCGCTCAACGAGCCCGCGCGCATCCGCACCGAGGGGCTGAGCGAGTGGATCAGCCGGCTGCCCGGCCTCCGGACGGCGGTGAAGTCGGTGATGGCCTGGCGGTTCACGCGGCGCCGGCAGCTGGTCGCGTGGCCGAATCGCAAGGCGGGCCGCGAGGTCACCCCGGAGATCGTCGCCCGGCTCACGCCGGCGGAGGTCGCGCGCCACGCGCTCGACCTCCTTGCCGACCGTGCGCGGCTCGATCGCATCGGCGCGGAGTTGCGCGGTCTGTACGCGACGCCGCCCGGCGTCGCCCAGCGGATGCTCGACGACATGGCGCCGTTTCTCTCGACGCGCCCGGACCGGCGCGCCGCGCTCGCGTGAAGCGGTTGCTCGTCGTGAGCAACGGGTACGGAGAGGACGTCGAGGCCGCGCAGGTCGTTCGCGCGCTGCCGGCCGGCGCCGCCCAGGTGGTTGTCTACCCGCTCGTCGGCCTCGGGCACGCCTATCCGAGCGGCGTGGACCTGCTCGACCCGCGGCGAGAGTTTCCAAGCGCAGGCTTCGCCGCGCGGACGGGGCCCGCCGCGCTGTGGGGCGATCTCCGCCGCGGGTGGCTCGGTTTTTGGCGGGCGCAGCGGCGGACGCTCCGAGCCGAGCGCGGCCGCGCGGCGCTCGCGGTGGCCGCCGGCGACGCGTATTGCCTGTGGATGACCGCACTCGCGGGCGGGCCGCTCGTCTACCTTGCGCTGCCGCGCTCTGAATATGTGGCCCCGCACTCGGCCGCGGAGCTGTGGCTCCTCCGGCGCACGGCCTCGCGCGTGTTCACCCGGGACGAGGTGACGGCGCGGGCGCTCCGGCGGCGCGGCGTCGCCGCCGAGTACCGCGGCTTCCCGCTCATGGACACGCTCGCGCCGACGGGCGAGACGTTTGGCATCGTCCCTGGTCGGCCCGTGCTGACGCTGCTGCCCGGCAGCAAGCCCGCGGCGTTCGACAACCTGCTCCTGCTGCTTCGCGCCGCGGAGCTCGTCGGCGCGGCGAACGGCGCCCGCCCCGCGGTCCTGGTGGCGTGGGCTCCCAACCTGTCCCGTGACGGCCTGCGGCGCACCGTCGAAGCCGCGGGCGGCCGGTGGGCGGACGCGGGGCGGTGCGACTGGCACGGCCTGGAGGTCGTGCTGGCCGGTGACCGGTTCGCGGACGCGCTGGCGCGCGCGACGGTCGTGCTGGGCATGGCCGGCGCGGCGCACGAGCAGGCGGCCGGCCTGGGCAAGCCCGTGGTCGCGTTCCCCGGCACCGGCCCGCAGTTCACCGCGCGGTTTCTGCGGGAACAGCAGCGGCTGCTCGGCGACGCGCTCGTCGTCGCGCGCACACCCGAGGAGGGAGCGGCGTTGACGGCCGCCCTGCTGCGCGATCCCGGCGAGCGCGAGCGGCGCGGCCGCATCGGCCGTGAGCGCCAGGGCCCCCCGGGCGGCGCGCGGGCGATCGCGGAGTATCTCCTGGAAAGCCTCCGCGCTTGACGGCGCGCGAGCGTCTGTGGACGTGCGCCCTGCTGGCCGGCGTCGCCGCGCTGACGTTCTATCGCCTCGGCGCGGGTTCGTTGTGGGACCAGGACGAGACGAAGTACGCGGAAGTCGTCCGCGAGATCCTTCAGCGGGGCGACTGGATCACGCTGTTCGTGAACGGGGCGCCCTGGTACGTGCACCCGCCGTTCTACATGTGGGTGACCGCGCTCACGGTGCGCGCCGCCGGGCTGAGCGAGTTCACCGTGCGATTCTGGTCCGGGGCCTTCAGCGTCGCGACGGTGTACGCCACGGTGCTGATCGGCTGCGAGTTGTTCGGGGCGCGCGCCGGGCTGGTCGCGGGCGCCCTGCTCGCCACCACGCTCCACTTCCTCGTCCAGTCACGCCTCGCGGTGTTCGACACCGTGCTCCTGGCCTGGATCCTGTTCGCGGTGCACGCGTTTCTCCGCGCGTACCACAGCGGCCGCCGCGGAGACTACCTGCGGTTCTTCCTGTACTGCGGGCTGGCGACGCTGACCAAGGGGCCCATCGGCCTCGTGCTTCCGGGGCTGGCGGCCGCCGCGTTCGTCACGGTCCGCCGCGCATGGCGCCGGTGGCGCGAGGTGCCCTGGGCGTCCGGCCTGGCCATGTACGCGGTGGTCGGCCTGTCGTGGTACGGCGTGGAGACGTGGCTGCACGGGCGCGCGTTTGCGTCCACGGTGTTTGGCTACTATGGGCTCGGCCGCTTCTTTGGGGTCGTGGAGAACCAGGCCGGGCCGTGGTACTACTACGTTCCCATCGTGCTCGTGGGGGCCTTTCCCTGGACCGCGTTCTGGCCGGCAGCGGCGGTGTTCCACGGCCGCCGGCTCAGGCACGACGGGAGCCTCTTTGTCGTGCTGTGGTGTGTCCTGACCTTTGTCTTCTACTCGGTCGCGGGGACCAAGCTCCCAAACTATGTCCTCCCGATCTACCCGCTCGCCGCGGTGGGCGTGGCGAGTTGGTGGGATGCTTCCGAGGCATCGATGCGGGCGGCCGGCGTATCGGTGGGGCTTTTGATTGTGCTCCTCGGCGGACTGGTTTGGGGCGTTGCGGGGTATCTCGCGCGTCTCTACCCGGACCGCTTTCACGCGCTTGGGCACGTGCTGATCTGGCCGGCGGCCGCACTCGCGGCCGGCGTGGTGGCGGTTGGGGCGCTCTGGGCCCGGGGCGGGTGGCGCCTCGCCCCCGTGGCGCTGTGCGCGGCCATGGCGCTCACGTGGCTTGGAGTGATCGCGGGGATTGCGCCCGTCGTAGAGGCGGAGAAACCCATGAAGCCGCTTGCGCTGGAGATCCGCAGCGCCCTGCGGCCGGGCGACCGCATCGTGGGCTACCGGTTCGACATCTACGCATCGCTCATCTACTACACCGGCCACCACGTCGACTGGATCGACGATCCCAGCGCGCTCCGGGCCGCCGTGTGCGAGCCCGGACGGGTGTTCATCGTCAGCCACGCTGCGGAGCTTGCCCGTGTGGGGCTGCCGGAGACCGAGAGGTTTGCCGAGCGCGGGGGCGTGCGGGTGCTGCTGAAGCCGGCGGAGGAGCGGTGCCGCCTCTAGAGACAGACACGGCCCGGCATCGGGATGCGGCCAATCCCGGGGCCGCACCTGCGGCGCTCCTCGTCGCCGTTCGATGGAGAGGCGCAAGGATGAAAGGCACAAACGGCACAGTGGGATCGCCGTAGCGTAGGAGGCTCTGCCATGGCGTTTGCGACCGTTGACGGCGTGCGTCTTCACTACGAGGTGACCGGCGAGGGCTTTCCGCTCGTGCTCGTGCACGAGTACGCCGGCGACGGCCGGGGCTGGCGGCCGCAAGTCGCGTTCTTCGCGCGCCGGTACCGCGTAGTGACCTACAACGCGCGCGGGTATCCGCCCTCAGACGTCCCCGAGGCGCCGACCGCATACTCGCAGGACGCCGCAGTCGGTGATCTCTTAGGTGTGATGCGGCACCTCGGCATCGAGCAGGCTCACGTCTGCGGACTCTCGATGGGCGGATACGCCGTGCTGCACTTTGGGCTGCGCCATCCCGAGATGGCCAGGTCGCTCGTGGTGGCAGGCTGCGGGACCGGGTCCGACGACCCCGCCAGGTTTCGGCGGGACGCCGAGGAACTCGGCCGGCGCATCGAGCGCGACGGGATGGAACGCGTCGGACCGGTCTACGCCAAGGGGTCCACGCGTCTGCCGTTTCTCCGGAAAGATCCGCGGGGATGGCAGGAGTTCGCGGACGCCCTCGCCCGGCACTCGACCACCGGCAGCGCCCTGACGATGCGCGGCGTGCAGGCGCGGCGTCCGAGTGTCTACGACCTCGAGGCGCAGCTCCAGCGGCTGACCGTTCCGATGCTCGTCGCCGTTGGGGACGAGGACGAGCCGTGCCTGAGGCCCGGCCTGTTCCTTAAGGATCGCGTACGGTCCGCCGGCCTGCTCGTCCTGCCGGCCACGGGCCACGCGATCAATCTCGAGGAGCCGGCAGCGTTCAACCGCGCCGTGAGCGACTTTCTCACGCTGGTGGAGGCGGGCCGCTGGGCGGCCCGCCAAGCGAGCCCGCGTCAGACCTCGGCGCTCCTCCCGGAGCAAGGTCTTTTGGGCACGTGACGCCGGTCGAGGTGCGGTCCGGCGGCAAGCTCAGCCGCAAGGAACCGCGCCGGCGGGTGCTCCGTTTCTCCAAGTAAGACGGCGGAGGGGACAAGGGCATTTGGAGGAGCGGGGCGTGCGCATCCTTTCATCGATCGGCGGGCTGGCCATTCTACTGAGTGCGCTATGGGCATCCGATACGGCGCTTGCACAGTCCCCGCCCGCGCCGTTTCCAGACGTGCCGCCGTGGCATTGGGCGTATCAGGCGGTCCTTAAGGACGAGCAGGCCGGGCTCGTGATCGGCTATCCGTCCAGCCCGGCGGAGCTCGTGGCGACGTCGATCACGCAAGTGTACGACAGCTTCGTCCATGCGCACGCGACGGGCGCGCAGGCGTGGGCGGAACGCTTCACGTACGACCGGCCGTCGTCGTGGCCCGGACCGCTCGACCGCTCACAGGTGACGGCGTTCACGCTGACCGGCATGCGGCCGGTTGTCACCGGGGACACGGCCACCGCCACATTCAACGCGAGCGTCACCACGGCCGGCGCCGGGACGGCGGTGACCCCGATGCGGGTCACGCTCAGGCTCATGGAAGGTGACTGGAAGATCGATTACGCGACCTTGGCGCAGGCAAGCCCGCTGTTTCGCTAACCGGCTGAAGCTCAGCGCGCGATCAGGCGAAGCTCCCGCAGGCGGACGCGCATCGCGGCGGGCGTGACGCCGAACTCCTGCGCCATGGTCCGCACGATATCATCCGTGGAGACCTCGCCGGTAACCCCCGACCGGTTGCTGTCGGCGGTGAGCCAGTAGCGCCGGGTTTCGGCCACCGGCATCAACAGCTCGGCAGCAAACGCGCGTGCCTCGCGCTCGTAGATCACACGGCGATCCTCGAAGCTCCCGATCTGCGCGATCCCCGGCTGCGTGCTCTGGACGAGCTCGTGGCCCAACAGCACGTGGCCGAGCTCTTCCGCCAGCACCCATCGCCGCTCATTCTCCGACGAAAAGCGCCAGTCGCGGTTCAGGATGATGGCGCGCCGGCCGGCGACGTCGCCGATCGTGCCGCGGACCGCTCCGGGCAGCGCGTGCTCGACGATCGGAATGCCGGCCCGCTCGATCACGGCGCGGACGTTCACAGGCAGGCGCCGTTGGGTGAACGCCAGCAGGACACGGGCACGGTTGCGGGCGAGCGCATAGCGGGGTGCCTTGACGGCCTCCGACGTAAGCACGCGATCCTCCCGTCGCCACGACGCCGCGGAGACATGCATGGAATTCGGATCGGCGACAGGAGGGGCACCGTCTCCCCCCCGAGACGGAGGATGCTGGGTCGAGGGTGCGATGGCAGCGTCTGGTTGTCGTGGTGTAATAAGTTGTGCATCCGATAGTTCGGTGCTCTGTGAGGCGTCCCTGCCGGTGTCGCGCAATTTGTCCGAACGATCACGTGACGCAGCCGTAACCGCATCGTCGCCGTACGCTCCGGACGGCGCGCCGCAGGCTACCGGCGCGCCTGCTCGCGCCGGGGTGCACGGTCGGGCGTGCCAGTTTCGGGCGACGCCGTATGCTCGCGGACATGATTCACGTCGAGGTGCACGGCCCGGTGCGCCTGTTCCACAGACAACGCTCGGAGCCCACGCCGGCGGATTCACAAGGAAGGGGAGGCCCCTCGCAGAAGCCTCACGTCGGAGGATCGCCGTTGCCAACCTCGACCGCCGAGCCCGTGATCGCACGATGAAGCTGCTCGTCACCGGGGGAGCCGGTTTCATCGGCTCGAGCTTGGTGGACCGTCTCCTCGCCCTCGGGCACGACGTGACGTGCCTCGACAACTTCGATGGATACTATGAGCCGGCGTCGAAGCAGGAGAACCTCGCGGCCGCCTCACGGTCGCCGCGGTTTCACCTGGCCGAGGGCGACATCGGCGACGAGGCGCTGCTGGACCGCCTCCTCGTCGACCGCCCGGAGGTAGTTGTCCACCTCGCCGCCCGCGCCGGTGTGCGCCCGTCGATCGCGGATCCCGCGCTCTACGAGCGCGTCAACGTGCAGGGGACGATCACCCTGCTCGAGGCGTGCCGCCGGCACGCGGTGCCCTACGCGGTGTTCGCCTCGTCGTCGTCGGTTTACGGCGTGTCGCGCGACATCCCGTTCCAGGAGGATTCAAGTCGGCTGATACCGGCCTCACCATACGGCGTCACGAAGCTCGCCGGCGAGCTCTTTTGCCGGACCTATCACGACCTCTACGGGATCCCGATCACGTGCCTGCGGTTCTTCACGGTGTACGGGCCCCGCCAGCGCCCCGACATGGCGATTCACCGGTTCGTGCGCCTCACCGAGGACGGGCAACCGCTCCCCGTCTACGGGGACGGGACCGCCCGGCGGGATTTCACGTACATCGACGACGTCGTCGATGGCGTCGTGCGCGCGATCGAACGCCCCCGGGGTTTTCAAATCTACAACCTCGGCACGCATGAGACGGTGGCCCTCCAGGACCTCGTCGCCGCGATCGAACGGGCCGTCGGCAAGAAGGCTGCCATCGCGCGACAGCCGGTTCAACCCGGTGACGTCCCGGTGACGTACGCGGACATCACGCGGGCGGCGCGGGATCTAGGGTACGCGCCCTCCACGCGCATCGACGAGGGCATTCCGAAGTTCGTCGACTGGTTTCGGAGGACGCGGGCGGCGCGGATCTAATAGTCAGAAGCGGATGCCGGACGTGCCGGTCCCCGCAGACGCCCCGCTCGACCGCGGTTTTTCGCCGGCGCCCTATTGGATCTCGACGTCTTCCCAGAAGCCGATCCAGTGATCGACCTCTTTCATGGAGGGCTGCGGCGCCTCGTAGGACCACGCGGCACGCGGGCTGCGCGCCGCGCCGTCAACGACATCGTAGAACTGGACCCCGTGCGGGCAGGCAAGATCGCTGTCCGTCTTCGGCGTCGGTTGCAGCATGTCCATGCGGACGGCGTCCCGCGGGAAATAGAGGTAGCCACCGACTTCCACGGTGCGGTCGCTCGACGCGATCTTATGTCCACGCCATGTGGCCTTCATGCCGGATCCTCCGTGCTGGTGGTGAGGCTGGGTTTCCCTACGCTTCGGAGAACGCTGTGGGGGTGCCTGGCGATTTCAATGACAGGTCGAAGGGTTCGCGGATGATGTCAGGTCCCGTCAAAGATTGCTCGGCGAGTGCTCGATTTGCCTCGAGCACCATCTCAACCGCCTCGCGGAGGTTGGTCCGGGCTTCGTCGATGGTGGCGCCCTGTGTGTTGGCGCCCGGGAGTTCTTCCACAAAGGCAACATAACCCTCAGGCGTTCTCTGGAAAACAGCAGTGAGGGTCAAGCCCGGCATGTGCGACTACCTCAAAATGACGGCTTCTCGGTTGATTATACCGTGCGATCTTGTTAGCCGGGCGATCTGGTAATACATCCAGCGCGATCCTCACGCGGTTCCGGCGAGACCGGCGAGACATTCCCCGGTCCGCTCGAGTCCCGCGGCAAAGACGGCGGGGTCCTGGCCGATCCCGATGCGCAGGCGATGCTCATAGCCGAAGGCGGAGCCCGGGGCCAGCATGACGCTGTACCGCTCGGCCAGCAGGTTCGCGAGATCGAGCGACGGGAGCGGCAGGTGGTATCGGAGGAGGCTCAGCAGCCCACCGCGCGGCGAATGCCAGTCGACCAGGCCCTCGCGCGCCGCAAACCACCGCTCGGCGGTCGCGAGGTTCGCCGCGATGATGTGGCGATTTCGCTCGAAGATCCTCTCCCGATGGCGCAGTGCCGTCACGGCGAGCGCGTCGCTGAGCCGGCCGGGGCTGAGCGAGACGTAGTCCCGCAGCGCCCAGCAGCGCGCCGCGACGTCGCCGTGCGCGGCCAGCCAGCCGATTCGAAGCCCGGGCAGGCCGAACGGCTTGGAGAGCGTGCCGACGCTGACGCCCCGCGGCCCGAGATCGAACATCGGCGGCGCGGCCGGCTCCCCGCCGGGGACGCCGAGCCAGCGGTACGCCTCGTCCGAGAGCACCGTGGCGCCGGCCGCATCCGCGAGCGCGTAGACGCGGCGCACATCGACGTCCGAGAGCGCCGCGCCCGTGGGATTGTGCGGTGTGTTGAGGACGACCAGGCGCGTCTTGCGCGTGATGAGCCGGGCGAGGTCGTCGACGTCGAACCGAAAACCGTCCTCCTCCTCGCGCGCCCGCCAGTGGGCCACCTCACAGCCCAGACCGCGCGGCACGCTGTAGAGCTGTTGATAGGCGGGATAACATGCGACCACGTGATCGCCGGGCTCCAGCAGGAGCTGAAACAGCAGGAAATTTGCTTCGATGGCGCCGGTGGTGACCAAAATCTCGTCCGGCGTCGCTCCGCGGTACGTGGCCGCGAGCAGCTCGCGCAGCTCCTCGGTGCCGCGCGCCTCCGAGTAGCCGAGGCGAAGATCGAGGAGCGAGTCGAGCGCGGACGCGCGCTCGGCGTCCGGGAGGAGCTCGAGCAGGTCGCGCGCACGGAGCGGGAGGATGCCGCTTTCGGCAAGGTCGTATTGCACCCGGGTCTCCCAGGTGGTCATCCAGCGCTCGAGCGCAAACGGCTCCATTCTCACAACACGTCCTCCCGCCGCGTCGCCGGCGTCTGGCGCTCCGCCCGCTACTGCGTCATCGCATTAGTTCGGCAAGGGTGGGTGCCGGGCGGACCTGACCTCCTCTCCACGCACCGACGCCCGACCAATGCCGTGCCTTCGCTTCGTTTGCAGCGCAAGTAAGGTGACGCCACGCAGTTGTGAGTATCGCGGGCGTCGACCGGAGGCGGCCAAGCCGCCGGAGGGGTCGAGGCCCTCATTGGATTGGATTCATGAAGGCCGAGACCAACCCCGCTCCGGCCAGGCCCGCCCGACCCGTCTACCCTGGTCCCACACACGAGACGGCGGACTAGCGCTGTTGCCCGGCGTGCGCCGGTTGCGGCATCCCGCCTTCCATGTATGTACGGTGCCAGATCTGCAGCGCGAAGAGGTTCCAGAGCTTCTTCCGGTGGTCGTGCGTCCCGGCCACGTGCTCGTTGAGCAGACGCGCGACGGCTTCCGGGTTCAAGAGCCCCTGACGGGCGAGGCGCTCCCGGCCGAGCACGTCGCCGAACAGGTCGCGCCAGGGGCCGCGGATCCACGCGCCAACCGGCACCCCGAACCCTTTCTTGCGCCGGCGCAGAATGCGGTCCGGCAGGAGTCCCTTGAGCGCACGCTTGAGCAGAAACTTCGTGGTGAGCCCGCGGAGCTTTTGGTGGGCCGGCAGGCGGCTTGCGAACTCCACAACCGCGGTATCCAAGAACGGGCAGCGCACCTCGAGCGAGCACGCCATGCTGGCGCGGTCCACCTTGACCAGCACGCCGTCCTGCAGGTAGAGCTTGGCGTCGAGATAGAGCAGCGTGCCGAGCCAGCCGCGGTCCTCTGCCGCGCGCAGGTGCCCGCGGACCTCGGCGAGCAGGTCTGTCGCCTCGACCGCGCGCCACACGTCGGGCGCGAGCACCGCGGAGAGTTCGTCCGGACCGAACGTGCCGAGCCACAGCGTGTGCCGGAGTGCGAGCGGGTGGCCGAGGCCGGACAGGAACCGGCGGATCTTGAAGTCCAGGCTGAAGTCGCTGTAAGAGACCGGCAGGCGATCGGCCAGCGCGCGGGCGCCGGCCAGCACCGGGCGCGGAGTCCAGGCGAGCCGCCGCGCCATCTGGTGCGCCTGGTACGTGGGATAGCCCGCGAACAGCTCGTCCCCGCCGTCGCCGGAGAGGGCCACGGTCACGGACCGCCGCGTGAACCGCGAGAGCAGGTAGGTGGGCAGGATCGAGGCGTCGGCCAGCGGCTCGTCGAGGATCTCGCCGAGCCGTTCGGCGAGCGCGGCCATGACGGCCGGCGCCATCACCTCCTCGTGGTGGTCCGTGCCGAGGCACGCCGCCACCTCGCGGGCGTAGCGCGACTCGTCGAAGGAGCGCTCCTCGAAGGCGATGCTAAAGGTCTTGACCGGGCTCGGGCTATGCCGTGTCATCAGCGCCGCGACCGCGGACGAGTCGATCCCGCCGCTGAGGAACGCGCCGAGCGGGACGTCGCTCAGGAGCCGGCGCGCGGTCGCCGCGTCGAGCAGCTGTACGAGCCGATCCGCCGCCTCTGGGGCGGACGCGCTGTTCGTGTCCGGCGCCGGTAGATCCCAATAGCGGGAGACACGGGCGTCTCCGTCCTCGAACACGAGCACATGGCCCGGTGGGAGCTTGGCCACCCCGTCGAAGATCACGAGCGGCGCCGGCACGTAGTCGAACGCGAGGTAGCGCGCCAGCGCCGCCGCCGAGAGCGCCGGTCTGAAGGCGGGGTGCCGCAGCAGCGCCTTGAGCTCAGAGGCAAACACGAGACCGCCACGGGGCCGCGCGTAGTGGAGCGGCTTTTTGCCCATGCGGTCGCGCGCGAGCACGAGCCGCCGCAGCCGCGCGTCCCACACCGCAAAGGCAAACATGCCCTCGAGCCGTGAGACGAGGTCCGGCCCGTGGTCTTCGTAGAGATGCACGAGGACTTCCGTGTCCGACCGCGTGCGAAACTGATGGCCGCGCCGCGCGGCCTCGGCGCGGAGGTCCGGGAAGTTGTAGATCTCGCCGTTCTGGACGACCCAGACGGTGCCGTCCTCGTTCGCGATGGGTTGATGGCCGCCCGCGACGTCGATGATGCTGAGCCGCCGGGCCCCCAGCACCGCGCCGCCCGTATGGTACCCCTCGTCATCGGGGCCCCGATGCCGTAGCGCGTCGCACATCGCGCGGATCACGGCGTCCGCCGGGTGCTCGATGAGCGTGTCGGCCGTAAACCCCGCGATGCCGCACACGGCGCCGCTACGGCCTCATCGCAAGAGGGAGGGTGCCTGCGGGCGGACGCGCTCCGGGGAGATGCCGTGCCCGGTGATGCGCCGCACCACGTAGATCGGTTTTGCCTGCGACTCGTGATAGGTCCGGACGATCAGCTCCGCCAGCAGGCCCATCAGGATCAACTGCAGCGCGGACACGAAGCAAAGGCCGGCGATCCACGCGAGCGGATTCTGGTGCACCCACACGCCGTACGCCAGCTTCTGGACGGCGACCACGACGGTGACGAGGAGGCCCGTCGCGGCCAGCGCAAACCCCGCGCCGCCGAAAACATAGATCGGCTTGGTGACGTAGCCGCTCAGGAAGCGCACCGTCAAGAGGTCGAGCAGCACCTTGAGCGTGCGCACGAGTCCGTACTTGGACCGGCCGAACCGGCGCGGGCGGTGGTTGATGGGCAACTCGGTGATCCGGGCGCCGATCGACGCCGCAAAGCCCGGGATCAACCGGTGCATCTCGCCGTAGAGGTGCACGTGGTCCAAAATCTCGCGCCGGTACGCCTTGAGCGTGCACCCGTAGTCGTGCAGCTGCAGGCCGAGCACGGCGGAGATCGCGCGGTTCGCGAGGATCGAGGGAACGCGACGGGTGAGCAAGGGGTCCGCCCGGTTCTTGCGCCACCCGCTCACGACATCGTACCCTTCGTCGAGCTTGTCCAGGAGCCGCGGGATGTCGGCGGGATCGTGTTGTAAGTCTGCGTCCAACGCGACCACGATGCGGCCGCGCGCGTGATCGATGCCCGCGGCGATCGCCGCGGTTTGTCCAAAGTTGCGGCGGAGCTGGATCGCCACGACACGCGGGTCCGCCCGCGCGAGCTCTTCGAGGACGTGGAAGCTCAGGTCGGAGCTGCCGTCGTCGACGCAGATCAGCTCCCACGGCCGGCTGAGGGGCGCCATGGCGGCCGCGATCTCGGCGTGCAGCGTGCGGAGGCTCTCGGCCTCGTTGTACACCGGCACCACGATGGACACGTCCACCGCGGCGTCACGGGATCCCATGGTCGGCGCCTCCGGGCACAGGATGCGCGGCCCTGGGGGCCGCGCCGGCGGGCCGCCTCGCGGCGAACACGCCGGCATAGAACGCTTCTTGGAGCAAGTTCTTATAGCATTCGTTGAGGAGGAGCAACCACCCGCGACGCTCGCCGACCGGCACCAGCCGCCGCAGGAGCGGCATCACGAGCGGCGTCCCGTACACGAGCCGCTTCAGGGGCAGCATCCACGGCTGGATCTCGAGAAACACGCCGAGGCGCCGGGCCCGGCCGTGCTTTCGCCAGACGTAGACGGCGCACATCCCCGCCTCGGACATCTTGGCAAGCACGCCGTCGAGAGTCTCCACGTGATGGTGATACCCGCGGGCCCCGGGGTCGTACTCGAACACGACGCCCATCGCGTCCATCCGCAGCGCGAGGTCCAGGTCTTCGTAGCCGTAGCCGGGGAACCCCTCGTCGAAGCCGCCCGCCGCCTCGAGGTCGCCCCGCAGCATCGAGATGTTCCGTGAGACGACATGGTACGGCGACATGCGGTGCCGGCTGCGCACCGTGAGATCCGGGCTCACCTGCTTGACCCGCATGAACGGGGTGGTGAGGCTGTCCGGGTGGATCATCGTGGCGCCCTGCACCGCGATCCGCGACGCCCCCGCCGGGTAGTGCCGGTGGTGCGCGGCCAGCAGGCCGGGATCGGCCCAAAAGTCGGCGTCGATGAACAACACGACGCGGCCCCGCGACGCGCGCCAGCCGAGATTCCGCACGGCGGAGGCCCCGCGGTGCGGCTGGACCGCGTGGCGCAGCGGCACCGGACCCCCGACCGTTCGCAGCATGGCGGCCGTCCCGTCGGTCGATCCGTCGTCGGCCACGACGATCTCGTACTGGTCCCGCGGAAAGGCTTGGCGCGCGAGGTGTTCCAGCGTGCGCGCGAGCACGTCGCACCGGTTGTAGGTGGCGACGACGACGCTCAGCTCCATGGCTAGGTGCGGCGGACCTGCGCCGCGGGACTGAGCGCGGCCGCCCGTGTCCGCCTGAGCGCCGTAAAGACCCCGTCGTAGTACGCTTCCCAGATCAGCTCCGTGTAACATTCATTCGCGAGCAGCAGCCAGCCGCGCGCCTCGGCGTACGGCCGCAGCCGGCGAAACAGCGGCATGAAGAGCGGCGTGCGAAACACGAGCCACTTGAGCGGCAGCAGCGCGGGCAGGATCTCGAGAAACAGGCCGAGCTGCGCGGAGCGGCCGTGCTTCTGCCAGAAGTACACCGCGCCCTCGCCCGCCTGCCTGAGCTTGCGGCAGCTGGCGTCGAAGGTCTCGACGTGGTAATGGTACCCGAGGGCCCCCGGATCGTACTCGAAGCGGACGCCCCTGGCCCGCATCCGCATCGCGAGCTCGATGTCCTCCCATCCGTAGCCGGTGAAGCCCTCGTCGAACCCGCCCACCGCCTCGAACTCGCACCGCGGGATGGAGAAGTTCCGCGTGATGATGTGCACCGGGGCCAAGTTGTGGCGGCGGCGGACCGAGAGATCCGGGGTGATCTCCCGGGCCCGCATGAACGGCGTGGTCCGCGCGTCGGGGTGGGTGAGCGTCCGGCCCTGCACACCGAGCCTGGATACGCCCGGCGGGTAATGGGCGTGATGCGTCGCGAGCAGCGCCGGCGCCGCCCAGATGTCCGCGTCGATAAAGAGCAGCACACGGCCCCGCGCCGCGCGCGCTCCCCGGTTGCGCGCCGCGGACCGCCCGCCGTTCGCCTGGACGACATACTGAATCGCGACCGGCCCGCGCCGGGCCTCCGCCACCATGGCCCGCGTGCCGTCGGTCGAGCCGTCATCGGCGACCACGATCTCGTACGCGCTCGGCGGGAGCGTCTGCCGCGTCAGCGCCTCGATGGTCCGGCGCAGCACGTCGCAGTTGTTGAACGTGGGGATGACGACGCTGATCTCCACCGGCGCTATTGTATCATCGCCCGCGCCGGACGACCGGCGCATCGCCACGGGCGCGCCGCGTCACGGGCCGTCGGCCGCGCTCGCCGCCCCGCCGCCGTCGCGGGCGCGCAGGCGAGCCAGATACCGCTCGTTCAGGATCCCCGAGAGGAGGACGCGGCCCAGGGCGGGCAGGCCCCAGCGCTGCGAGCGCTCCACGAGGATCTCGACATTGCCTGAGTGCACGAGCCCGAACCCGCGCTGCACAGCGTTGAGGAGCAGGTGGAGCGGCGTGAGTTGGACGGCAAACCGTGATTCGAGCGTGGGGTGCTTGGCGTAGAAGAGCCGGGCCGTCCGGGCCCGCTCGTCTTCTTTGGTCAGCATCGCGTCGAGCGCGCCCCGCACGGCCTCCGACCGGTAATGGTACAGGGGCGCGTCGCGGCGGTACACACGCCGGAGGCCCAGGCGCCGCAGCCGCAGCCCGAGGTCCAGCCCTTCCCAGCCGTATGGGAAAAACGTCTCGTCGAACAGCCCGGCACGGAGCACGTCCGCGCGCCGCACCGATCCGTTGTCCGTGTCGAAGTACGCGGTCGAGATATCGAGCACGCCGCCGCGGACGTCGAAGGGGCGGTCCAGCGACTGCGTCACGATGACCGGGCCGCGACAGACAATGCCCTCCGGGTGCGCTTCGTGCGCCGCGAGGTGGGCGGCCAAAAACCCTGCCGGGGCGAACGAGTCATCGTCCACAAACGCCACGATCTCGCCCCGAGCGGCGCGGATCGCCGCGTTCCGCGCTGCCGGCACGCCCGCGCGGCGGTCCACCCGCGAGCAGCGGATGGCACAGCGGGCGCGGCGCGTGGCCGCGTCGACGACGGACGGCGTCTCGTCGGTCGAGGCGTCGTCGGCGACGACGACCTCGTAGCGGGAGGGATCGAGTGTCTGCCGCTCCAGCGCCTCGAGGCAGCGCGCCAATACCGGCGCGCGGTTGCGCGTCGCCGTGATCACGCTGATCGCGCACGTCACGGCGTCGGCGCCGGGGCGGGTGCCGCGGTCCGGGCGGTGTCCTCGAGGAGCTGGCCGCGGACGAGGCGGCTGTAGACGCCGTCCACGACCGTCAGATCGTCGTGGCTGCCCATCTCCACGATCCGGCCCTCCAGCATCACGACGATCCGGTGGGCGCTGCGGACGGTGGACAGGCGGTGCGCGACGATAAAGGTCGTCCGGTCCTGCGTCAGGCGCGCCATCGCCTCCTGGATCGCTTCCTCGGACTCGCTGTCGAGCGCCGAGGTAGCCTCGTCCAGGATGTACACGGCCGGATCGTTCAGCACGGCGCGGGCGAGCGCGAGCCGCTGCCGCTGCCCGCCGGACAGCCCCATCCCGCCTTCTCCCAGCACCGCGTCGTAGCCGCGCGGCAGCGCCGAGATGAACGCGTGGGCGCCCGCAACGCGGGCCGCAGCCTCCACCTCCGCGCGCGTGGCGCCGGGCCGGCCGTACGCGATGTTGTCCGCGACGCTGCCGGCAAACAAGACCGTCTCCTGCGGCACGAGGCCGATCTGCCGGCGCAGCGACGCGATCGCAACGCGCCGCAGGTCGTGGCCGTCGATCTCCACGCCGCCCTCGCTCGGATCGTAGAAGCGCGGGATCAGGTTGACGAGGCTGCTCTTGCCGGCGCCGCTCGGGCCGACGATCGCGATGTGCTCGCCCGGCTCCACGTCGAGGGTGATGTCGCGCAGGGCGTCCCGTCCCGGCTCGTAGGCGAGCGAGACGTTGCGAAACCGCACGCGGCCGCTGAGCGGCGGGAGCGGGAGGGGGTGCGGGTCTTCGCGCACCGTCTCGGGAACGTCGACGACCTCGAAGACCCGGACGAGCCCGGCCATGGCCTGACGCGCTTCGGAGTACAGCCGCGTCATTCCCATGGCCGGATCCATCGCCAGCGCCAGGTAGCCGAGGAACGCGAGGAGCGACCCCGCCGTCATCTCGTGCCGGGCGACGTCCCGCGCGCCCAGCCACAGGACGAACACGAGCGCGAGCGTGGTCAGCAGGCTGACAAACGACACCTCGATCGCGATGAGCCGGCGGATGCGATAGTTGGCGTCGAAGGTGCGATCGTTCTCGGTGTCAAACCGCGCCTGCTCGCGCGCCTCCTGCACGAAGGCCCGGATGATGCGCGCGCCGACCACCGACTCCTTGATGAGCCGCGTCAGCGCCGCGACCTGCTGCTGCGCGCTCGCGGAGCTCCGCTGGACCTCGCGGCCGAACAGCCGGGCCACGCCGAAGAAGACCGGCAGCGCGAGGAAGACGACGAGCGCGAGACGCCAGTTGATGGTAAAGACCATCACGATGATCCCGACGAGCGTGAGCACGGTCGTGATGAGGTCCACCAGGCCGTTGAGCAGGCGCGATTCCACTAGCTGGGTGTCCTGGATCGTGCGGGAGATGATCTCGCCGCTGTGCCACCGCGCGAATCGGTCGAGCGACCACCGCTGCACGTGGTGGAAGATCCGGGCGCGGAGGTCGGCCACCAGCCGGTGGCCGACGTATGCGAGCAACGACAGCTGCCCGTACAGACAAACGCTGCGAAACGTGTAGATCCCCAGCACGACGACCGCGCTGCGGTTGAGGACGGCCAGGCTACCTGTTTTGATCACGACGTCGGCCTGGTTGCCGAGGTAGCGGGGCACGTACAGCCACGCGACCGCCGCGAACACCGCGGCGCCGACGCCGCCGCCCAACTGCACAGCGTACGGCCGGACGAACGCGGCGAGCCGCCGCAATTCAGCCATATCCGTCATTATAGCGTCCACCTGCAGGGGCAGGTAGAGGCAACGGGAAACTGTTGTGTCCGGAGGCGAGATCATGCGACCGGCAGCGACGAGCTTTCGCGAGTACGACATCCGGGGCGTCGTGGGGCGCGACCTGGATGCGGAGGCGGCGGAGATTCTGGCGCGCGCGTTCGGGACGTACCTCGGTGAGGCACGGGTCCAAGGCGCCGTGGTGGGACACGACAATCGGGCCAGCTCGCAGGCGTTCTACGACGCGGCGATCCGCGGTCTGCGCGACGCCGGCCGCGACGTCACGGCGATCGGCCTGGCGATCACGCCGGTGTTCTACTTCTGCCTCCATCACCTCCGTGTCGGCGGCGGCATGATGGTCACCGCCAGCCACAATCCGTCCGAGTTCAACGGGTTCAAGCTGGCCTGCGGGCCGGGCACGCTGTACGGCGCGGAGATTCAGCGCGTCCGGGAGATCGCCGAGCACGAGCCGCCGCGGCGGCCGCAGGGGCGGCTCGACGCCGCGGAGGTCGCCGGGGCCTACGCCGCGATGCTCGCGGACCGCATCCGGCTCGGCCCGCGCCGGCTGCGCGTGGCGCTGGACTGCGGCAACGGCACCGCGAGCGCGTTCGCTCCGGAGATCTTCCGCCGGTGGGGCAGCGAAGTGCTGCCCCTCTACTGTGAGTCCGATCCGGCCTTCCCGCACCACCACCCCGACCCCGTGGAGCCCCGTAACCTCGTCGACCTCATCCGTCTCGTCAGGGAGGAGCGGGCCGATGTGGGCATCGGCATCGACGGGGACGGGGACCGCATCGGAGCGGTGGATGACCGCGGCGAGATCCTGTGGGGAGACCAGTTGATGGCGCTGTACTGGCGCGAGGTACTCGCGGCCCACCCCGGCACGATCGCGCTCATCGAGGTGAAGTGCTCGCAGGCCCTCGTCGACGAGGTGCGGAGACTCGGGGGGCGCCCGGAGTTCACACGCACCGGCCACTCGCTCATCAAGGCGCGCATGCGGGAGGTCGGCGCGGTGTTTGCCGGCGAGATGTCGGGCCACATGTTCTTCGCGGACGAGTACTACGGCTACGACGACGCCGTGTACGCCGCGGGCCGCTTGCTCCGGATGCTCTCGCACACGGACCGGCGGCTCTCCGACCTGGCGGCGGAGATTCCCCATTACTTTGCGACGCCGGAGACCCGCGTCGAGTGCCCGGACGATCGAAAGTTCGCCGTAGTGGAGGCCTTGACCCGCGACTTCCGCGAACGGTACGAGGTGATCGACGTCGACGGCGCGCGCGTGATCCTGCCGGACGGGTGGGCCCTCGTTCGCGCGAGCAATACGCAACCGGTGCTGGTCGTCCGGGCCGAGGGCAGGACGCCCGAGGCTCTCGAGCGCGCCAAGCGGGTGATCACGGACGCCCTCCGGCAGCACCCCGAAGCGGCCCCGGTGTCCTGGTAACGGAGACGATGGAGCGGACGTGCTGGCTCGCCCGCTGACTCGCGCCGCGCTCTGGGCGGCGCGGGCGAGGCGGCGGCGCGGCGGGCGAACCGCGGCACTCCCTCGGGGCGCACGGGCGCTCGGCGCCGCGCTGCTGCTCGTGGTCTCTCTCGCCCTCCCGGCGCTGGGCGCGGCGGCGCCGCCCGCACCCGGCGCACCGATCACCGTGACCGGCGACCACGTGCAGTACGATACGAGCACCGGCGACTTCACGGCGGACGGCCATGTCAAGGCGACGCAGGCCGACCAGACGATCACCGCGGATCACATGACGGGGAACGTCACCACGGGGATGGTCCACGCGGAGGGGCACGTGGTGCTGACCCAGCCCGGGCAGACCGCGACCGGCAACACGCTCACCTACAATTACCGCACGCGCGTCGGCAACATGGAGACCGTCACGTCGAAGTACGGCCCGTGGAACCTCACCGGCCGCTCGCTCCAGACCGCCCGGGGCCAGGGCGTCGGCTACAACACGTCGGTCACGCCGTGCGATCCCAAGCATCCCGCATTTCTCGTCCGGTCGAAGCGCGTCGTCGTGATCCCGGACGACCACCTCACCGCGTACCAGTCGACGCTGTACGTGTACGGCGTGCCGGTCGCGTACCTGCCCGTGTACACCGCGTCGCTCCGGCGGCAGCAACGCAACCGGGGCAGCGGGCCGACCGTCGGCTACACCAACTTCGACGGGCTGTTCATCGAGTGGAATCAATGGTTCCCCGTGGGTGACGCCCAGGACCAGTTCCGCATCCGCTACAGCGCGAGCAGCCCCACCCCGTTTACCGCCGAAAACACGCTGGTCCAGCGCATGGCGGACCACGTGTGGACGCTGCACCTGGGCCGCCAGGAATTCTACGACATCAACGGCAACCTGGCGAACGTCGACCGCAACTCCCTCGACGTCGCGTGGGACGCGCACGATATCCCCGGCGTGCCGGCCGCGTATCAGCTTGAGGCCCACTACGGCGACTACAACGAGATCAGCACCGGCGTGCACACGACCCGCGCCAACGGCATTTTGACCGTGTCCAGCCACACGTTTCAGCTGACGAAATCCATCAGCGGCGCGATCGCCGCGTACTATCGCTACGACGCTTACGGCACCGGGCAGCAGCGGAACATCTTCTCCACCCAAGCGGCCGTGTCGGAGCCGCTCAACGCCGTCAGCTCGGCCACGCTTTCCTACAACCTGCTGGCGATCAACGGGTTCAATCCGCCCCAGTTCGTGACGAACGGCGGTCCCTTTTCGCCGTTCTCGTTCGACAGCCAAAGCCCCGCCGACTCGCTGACGCTGACGTACTCGTACTATCCGGGGAAGGGGCTGTTCAACTCGGGCTCGATCAACTTTCAGTACGGCATCGACAGCCAGCAGTTCGCGAGCACCGCCTCGGCCAACTTCCAGGTGAGCCCCACCATCCTCTTTACGACCTCGGCCACGTACAACTACACGCAATCGCAGGTGACCGAGGTGGACTACGGGTTGAACGCCACCTGCGACTGCCTCCAGCTCGGCGTGCTGTACCGCACGTTTCCGAACAGCCCGTCCAACAACACCTGGTACATTACGCTCGGCATCAACACCCTGCCCGGCGCAAGCACGCAGTTCCAGCTTGGCGGGGGCGGCCTGAACACGACGATCCGCTAAGTCTTTTCCGACTCCCCGCCCGGCCGTATAGTGAGTGGTGTCCCAATAGTCCGCGCGTTCTTCCGTCAAGTGGGCATGATCTTAGGATGTGGTGAGCCTGCACACGGAAGGAGTTGCTTCTCGATGCTTCGAACGGGTCGCATCATGCGCCGATATGTCGCCGCCCTCGTGGTCGTCGGCTGCGCCGTCATGGCCGCGGCGCCCGCGCGCGCATTTACCATTGCGGACACCTCGCTCCTGCCGCCCGTGTTTGCGGATCTCCTCAACCATCCGCCTGTGCTGCGCGTCGACGCCGTGCCCGACCTGTACGACGGAGGCTACGCCCGCATCAGCGTGTACGCCGAGCGGCCGGAGATCAAGGGCATGCGGATCGATCAGTTGTGGGTCCGGCTCGTGGGCGCGAGCTTCGATCCCGAGGCCCTGCGGCAGGGGACGCTCAAGGTGCTCGACGTGCGGGAGAGCAACGTGTACGGCAAGCTCGCGCTGGCGAGCGTCCAGGACTTCCTGAACCATCAGGGGGCGGTGCGGGACGTCCAGCTCAGGGCGCAGGAGGACGCGATTACGGCCGTCGGGACCGTGATGTACAACGGCGTGCCGACGCGCGTCCGGATGCAGGGCGTCTTCCAAGTGTACGGGGCGCCCGAGGTATTTTTTCACCTGCAGCAGCTCTTCGTCAACTCGCTGCCATTGCCGTACGTCCTCGTCGACAAGATCGAGCGGCAGATCAATCCCGTGCTCGACTTTCGCAGCTGGCCGGTCCAGTTTCCCCTGCGCACGTTCCGCCTGGACAAGGACGTCTTCGTGTTGAGCAGCCAGGCCGATTACTCGCAGCCCTGCGCAGCGTGCGGGGGCACGCCCCTGCAGCTCAAGCCGTGACGCGGCCCGACCACCCGTTCCTGGCGCGGCTCCGGCAGGGCCCGCTCGTGTGCGACGGCGCCATGGGGACCTTGCTGTACGCACGCGGCGTGCCCTTCGACCAGTGCTTCGACGCGCTCAACGTCACGCAGCGCGAGCTCGTCCTGAACGTCCACCTGGATTATCTGCGCGCCGGCGCCGAGATGATCGAGACGAACACCTTTGGCGCGAACGCGGTGCGCTTGGGCGCGCACGGTCTTGCGGAGCGGGTGCGCGATTTCAACCGGCACGGAGCGAAGCTCGCGAAGGAGGCCCGCGACGTCTTCGGACGGCCCATCTGGATCGCCGGCTCCGTGGGACCGCTCGGCCGGCCGGTGGCGCCGTACGGGCGCATCACGCCGCCGGAGGCGCGCGCGGCGTTTCGCGCCCAGATCGACGCGCTGGTCGAGGGCGGGGTGGACGTCCTGATCCTCGAGACCTTCTCCGACCTCACCGAGATCCAGGAGGCGCTCCGGGCGGCCCGTGAAGCGTGCGACCTTCCGATGATCGCACAGATGACGTTTACGGACGACGGCCGCACGCGGTACGGCCACAGCCCGGCGGAGGTCGTCGCCGCGCTCGAAGGCCTCGGCGCCGACGTGATCGGCGCGAACTGCAGCGTCGGGCCGGTGCCGATGCTGGAGGTCGTGCAGCACATGGCCGCCGTGGCGCGGACGCCCCTGTCGGCCCAGCCGAACGCCGGGTTCCCCACGCTGATCGAGGGTCGCTACCTGTACCTCTCGTCGCCGGAGCACGTCGCGGCCTACGGGCGCAAGATGATCGCCGCGGGCGCCGTCGTGGTCGGGGGATGCTGCGGCACCACGCCCGAGCATATCGCCGCGCTGGCGCGCGCGGTCGCCGACCTGCGACCCGATTCTGTGGCGCCCGCCGTGGCCGAGCGGGTCGCGCCCCAAGACGCCGCGCCGCGCCGCGTGGATGAGCCGAGCGAGCTTGCGCGGAAGCTCGGCCGGGCCTTCGTGATCAGCGTGGAGGTGGACCCGCCCAAGGGCCTCGACGCGACCAAGGATCTCGAGGGCGCGCGGCTCCTCAAGGAGGCCGGCGCCGACGTGATCGACGTGGGCGACAGCCCGATCGGGCGCGTACGCATGAGCGCGCTCGCCATGTGCTATCTGATCCAACAGCACGCGGGCATCGAGACGATCATCCATTTCACCACCCGGGACCGCAACCTCGTCGGCCTGCAGGCGGATCTCATCGGCGCGCACGCGATGGGCGTCCGCAACGTGCTGGCGCTCACCGGCGAGCCGCCGCGCGGCGACTACCCGAACGTCACCGCAGTGTACGACGTCGACAGCCCGGGCCTCATCCGGATCATCAAGCAGTTCAACGACGGCCTCGACCTCAGCGGCAAGTCGATCGGCCACCCGGCCCGCTTCTTGATCGGGGCCGCGCTCGACATGCACCCCGCGACGCTCGAGCGGGAGTTGCCGCGCCTGGAGCGCAAGCTCGAGGCCGGGGTGGATTTTTTCATGACGCAGCCGATCTACGAGCCGGAGGTGCTGGACGCGTTCGAGCAGCGCGTGGGGCGCCTTCCCGTCCCGGTCCTGGTCGGCGTGCTGCCGCTGCAGAGCTCCCGGCACGCCGAGTTTCTGCACAACGAGGTGCCGGGCATCACCATCCCGCCGTGGGTCCGCGAGCGTATGCAGGCCGCGGGAAGCGCGGGGCGGGAGGAGGGGCTGCGCCTCGCGCGAGAGCTGCTCCTGGGACTGCTGGACCGGATCGACGGAGCGTACCTGATGCCGTCGTTCGGGCGGTACGAGGTGGTCGCCGCGCTCGTCCGCGATGTGCGGGCGAGGATCGGCGCGGGCTCGGGTCGGCTTCGCACGTGACCCCACGCGCACCATCGGCCGGCCCCTCGGGCGCGCAGGTCGTCAAGAGAAGCCACGCCGGCAAATCGGCCAAACGCTTGGCGCCGAGCCGCCTCATGCGTGGGTCTCCAAGGGTGGTCTCCGAACACCGCCGGGCGTTTCCGTGGCCGGCGCGGCCACAGGCGCGATCGTGACCGTCGGCCTCAATCACCCGGAGGCGGCGCCCGTGCGGCTGCCGGGTGGGGCATTTTCCACCTACATCCGCTGGGCCGCGCTCGCCATCGCCGCCTTGTTTGCCGCCGGGTATTCCACCATCGGGTTCGGCCTGCTGTTCTTCGGACAGGTGTGGCGGCTGATCCAGCGACGCGAGTGGCTCTGGGTTCGGACGCCGGTCGACTTGCCGCTCGCAGCATTCGGCGCCGTTCTGGTGGCCTCGGCGCTGCTGTCGCCGTATCGATCCGTCGCCGCGGTCGTCACGCTGGCGCTGATCCTGTCGGGGGTTGTCTACTTCGGCGGGTTGACGTGGCTCTTACGCCGCGACCCCGCGGTCCGGGGGCCGCTACTTCGGGCCTGGGCGGCCGGGTCGGCGGTGACGGGCCTCGCCGGGCTCGCCTACAGCCTGAGCCACCCGATCCGGCTCAACGGCGGCGAGGTCGTCCCCGAGCGGGCGGAGATCTTCCACGGCGTCGGGCCAAACGGACTCGGCACGACCATGATGCTCGGGAGCGTGCTCGCCCTTGGGCTCGCGTTTCGCAGCCGGGGCCGGGAACGGGCGCTCTGGGCCGTCGCGAGCGCCGTCGGCTTCGTGGCGTTGCTCGCGACGGCCTCGCGGGCCTCGATCGTCGGATGGCTGCTTGCCGTCGTGTTCCTTGTTTGGAAGGAACTACGGGGCCGCCCCCGCTTGGCCGCGGCGCTGCTCGTGGCCGGGCTCGCGGCGTTCGTCGTCCTGGTGGCCGCTTCTCCGCAGCTCATGTCCCGGATTCGGTACACCATGAGCGACGTCACGGGCAACCGTGTCCAGATCTGGGAGACCTCGCTCCGGATGATCGCCGAGCGGCCGCTCCTCGGCACCGGGTTTGGCACGTTCGAGACCGCGTACGACCGGCAAAAGAGTCCCGCCATGAGTCCCGAGCCCTTTGCCTTCAACATGGGCCTCAACCTGGCGGTGGAGACCGGGCTGCTCGGGCTGCTCGCCGCGTGCTGGGTCGGGGTCGAGGCGGCCCGAGCGTGGCGACGGAACGGGCGCGCGCTGTCGCCCGAGTTTGATCCCTACCGCGCCGCGATCGGCGCGCTGTGGCTCGGCCTGCTTGTCGATCAGCTGGCCGATAACACGCTGTTCTCGATCAGCACGAGCGCAGGCGCATGGCTGTTGCTCGCGCTGGCGATCGTGCCGGCCTAACGCCCGGCGCCCATCAGGCCCGCGACCGGACACGCCGGCGGCGCCGCGAGGCCTGAATTGCCAGCACACGCATGGTGCGCCACGCGCGTCCCCAACCGCGGAGTAGACGCTGAACCCGCAAGTTTGTGTTATGCGGCTTATGGAAAAATAAGCCGGCAGAAGACGCCGGCGAGTTCACGGTAACCGGTACGGCTTTCTCGATCCGTCGGATCCCCCGCACGGCGACACGCTCCCGATGGTTACCGAGGATGGGCGGACGGAGGATCGCACGGTGTGGCGTGGTTTCTTGGTACCGCCCTCCGCGTCGCTTCGAGATGCTGACCGGGAACAAGCCGCGGTCGAGTGGCACGGCGACATTGGGACAGCCGCTCGGTCGCGGTTACCCATGGGCGCGATCATGGTCGATGCGTGAGCGTGCGATCGCGCCTTTGTGGTGCGTCTGCGAGACCGTGTGGAACAGCGGGCTGGGGATCGGGCGTCCATCCTGTCAGCCGGACTGCGGGCGGCGCCCCGCGGTCCGGCAAAATTGCGTGCCCGGCTGGAGGATGATACCATGAGGCAGCATATCCAGAGATCCGGTGGGCCGGTGACCAGGATTATCAACGAGAGCGAGGCGGTTTCATGCGACTGAGCGTCATCGGCACGGGATATGTCGGGTTAGTCACGGCCGCCTGTTTCGCGGACCTGGGGCATCACGTAATCGGCGTTGACCGGGACGAGGAACGCATCCGCGCGCTGCAGGCCGGCCGCTCTCCGATCTTCGAGCCGGGGATCGAGGAGCTGCTGGCGCGCGGCGCGGAGCATCGGCGGCTCCGGTTTACGACGGATACCGCTGAGGCGGTGCGGGATTCCGAGGTCATCTTCATCACGGTAGGCACGCCGTCGCTCGAGAGCGGCGACGCTGATGTTACAGCTGTTGCGGCCGTGGCGGAGACGATCGCGGAATCCCTGCGCGACTACCGGGTGATCGTGGAGAAGAGCACGGTCCCCGTGCGCACCGGCGAGCGTATCCGGGATCAGATCATGCTTCTCACGGGCGGCTCGGTGCCGTTTGACATCGCCTCCAATCCCGAGTTCACGCGGGAGGGGTCGGCGATCTACGATTTCATGCATCCAGACCGGATCGTCATCGGTGTCACGAGCGAGCGCGCGGAGAAGCTGCTGCGCGAAGTCTACCGTCCGTTCGACTGTCCGATCCTCGTAACCAACCTGGCGACGGCGGAGCTCATCAAGCACGCGAGCAACGCATTTCTGGCGATGAAGATTTCTTACATCAACGCCGTCGCCAACGTGTGCGAGCGCGTCGGCGCCGACGTCAAGCTGGTCGCCGAAGGCATGGGCCATGACGAGCGGATCGGGCGGGCCTTCTTGAACGCCGGCGTGGGGTACGGCGGCTCCTGTTTCCCGAAGGACGTCGCAGCCTTCGTTCGGATCGCGAACGAGGCCGGCTACGACTTTCGCCTGCTGCAGGAAGTCGCCCGCGTCAATGAAGGGCAGCGCGAGCTGTTGATCCGGCATCTCAAAGACGCGCTGTGGGTGCTGTCGCACCGTGTCGTCACCGTCCTCGGCCTAGCGTTCAAGCCGAACACGGATGACATGCGTGAGGCTCCGTCCGTCTGCGTGATCGAGCGTCTGCTGCGGGAGGGCGCCCAGGTCAGAGCCTACGACCCCGTGGCCGAGCCAAACGCCAGCCGTCTGCTGCCGTCGGTCGCGTACTACGACGAGCCGTACGAGGCATGCCGGGGGAGCGATGCCGTGGTTCTCCTGACCGAATGGGAGGAGTTTCAGCGGCTCGACCTGATGCGCCTACGTTCGCTCATGCGGCGCCCTGTCATTGTCGACGGCCGTAACATTCTCGATCCCGCGAAGGCGCGGGCCCACGGATTTCACTACGCCGGGATGGGGCGATGAGGATCGTCCTGACGGGCGGCGCCGGGTTTATCGGGTCGCACCTATGCGACCGGCTGCTCGCGGACGGCGCGCATGTGCTGTGCCTGGACAACCTGCTTACCGGCCGCGCGGACAACCTCGCGCACATTTCCGAGCCGCGCTTCGAGCTTCGCCGGCACGACATCACGACGCCGATCGAGGTGGCGGGGCCGGTCGACTATGTGCTGCACTTCGCCAGCGCTGCGAGCCCCGTCGACTATCTTACGCACCCCATCAAGACGCTCAAGGCCGGCGCGCTCGGCACGTGGATCACGCTGGGCCTGGCGAAGGCCAAGGGTGCCCGGTTTCTGCTGGCGTCCACGTCCGAGGTCTACGGCGATCCGCAGGTCTCGCCGCAGCCCGAGACTTACTGGGGCAACGTCAACCCCGTCGGGCCGCGTGGCTGTTACGACGAGGCCAAACGCTTTGCCGAGGCCATCACGATGGCGTACTATCGGGCCCACGGCCTAAACACCGCCATCGTTCGGATCTTTAACACCTATGGACCGCGCATGAGACAGGAAGATGGCCGCGTCGTCCCGACGTTGCTGAACCAGGCGATGCGCGGGGAGCCACTCACAGTGTATGGCGATGGTACGCAGACGCGGAGCTTCTGCTACATCACAGATCTAGTCGAGGGGATCGCGCGCCTGGTTCGATCAGACGTCCACGAGCCTGTGAACCTCGGCAATCCGCAGGAGATTACAATCCTCGAGTTTGCCCGCAAGGTCCTAGCGATTACCGGCAGCCGCAGCGAGATCGTGCACAAGCCGCTGCCGCAGGACGATCCCGTGCGGCGCCGCCCCGATATCACGCGGGCCCGGACGCTCCTTGGCTGGGAGCCCCGCGTCTCGCTGGAAGATGGTCTACGGCGGACCCTCGAGTGGTTCACAGCGCGGGTCGGGAGTCACGCCTAGCGTGTGCGGCATCTGCGGCATCTATCGGCCGGACGGCGGGGATGCGGGGGACCTTCGGTCCGTTGCCGCGCGCATGACCGACACGCTTGTCCACCGCGGCCCCGACGACGCGGGCGTGTGGGGCGATCCGTCGGGACGCGTGGCGCTCGGCAATCGAAGGCTCGCGATCATCGACCTCTCTCCGGCCGGCCACCAGCCGATGGTCAGCGACGACGGCCGGGTCGCCGTCACCTACAACGGCGAAATCTATAACTTCCAGGAGTTGCGGCAGGAGCTGGAGCGGGCGGGTCGGCGATTCGCCGGCTACTCCGACACCGAGGTGATCCTCAACCTTTACCTTCGCGACGGCATCGAGATGGTGGGACGGCTTCGCGGGATGTTCGCGCTCGCCATTTGGGACGGCCGAAGCAGCCGCGTGATGCTTGCGCGAGACCGGCTCGGCATCAAGCCATTGTACTACGCGCGCAGCGGGGGAGGCTGGCTGTTTGCCTCCGAGATCCGCGCGATCCGGGCCGCCGCGCCAGCCTCGATGGCGGTGGACCCGCTCGGCGTGGCGGCATTTCTGCGTCTCGGCTCCGTCCCCGGTCCGCTCACGATCTTTGCCGGGGTGAAAGAGTTGCCGCCCGCGACGGTGTTCGTTCTCGGCGCGGACGCCGATGAGACGCCGAGTCCGTACTGGCGCGTGCCGGTCCCCGAGGAACAGGCGCGCGCAACAGACGCGCCTGCCGGCGAGTTGCGGGAGCGGTTCGTCGATGCGGTGCGGGGCCATCTCGTGAGCGACAGGCCGGTCGGCGTGTTTCTGAGCGGCGGCGTCGATTCCGGGGCGATCGTCGCCGCAATGCGGGAAGCGGGGCACGCGCACGTGCGCACGTTCTCGATCACGTTTCCCGAGGCAGAATACGACGAAGGCGTAGACGCTGCGCGGGTCGCGACGCGCTACGAGACCGAGCACACCGCGAGGCCGGTGTCCGGGGGCGACCTCGCCGCCGATCTGGATCGCATTGTCGGCGCGATGGACCAGCCGACGATCGACGGCGTCAACACCTACTACGTCTCGGAGGTCACCCGCCGGTCCGGGACCGTCGTTGCACTGTCCGGGCTTGGCGGCGATGAGCTGTTCGGGGGATATCCTTCGTTCCGGCGTGTCCCGAGGTTGCTGGCCTGGCAGCAGGCGGCGCGCCGGAT